>Ga0172376_10002837_pt1 | contig 20910 bp, 16 predicted proteins | sample Lak35m_FD_121114 | JGI IMG/M metagenome (GOLD analysis project Ga0172376, IMG submission 121114) | Freshwater microbial communities from Kabuno Bay, South-Kivu, Congo - kab_092012_35m | ecosystem: Environmental > Aquatic > Freshwater > Lake | place: Democratic Republic of the Congo: South-Kivu... | reverse complement strand
GGAAGGAAAATAGTTTCTCATTTTCTAGGGGAAGAAGTCTTTCTGACACCCACTGTATTTGGAGAAAAGCTATATTGGGGGTTGACTAGCGTTGACCACGTTTGACCTTCACTTCGCAATGGCCTTCATGTGTGTTGTTTTTCCGGGACTGTCAGATACACCAAACTGCAACATGTACATGCGTGCAGTGATCAACGGACTTTCCTGTAGAGAAACTAGATTTTGTTATATATGATTGAATGGCCCAAGTGTTATTCATAATTGATGTCTTTATTTAGGAGATTCAAAAAGAGAGGAAATACGAATTCAAACTCAATTTTTAGCGCGTTGATTGATCCCTCTGATGTTCACTCGCGTCACTTTGGCATGCATAATCATTTCTCTGACTATGAGGATATGTTCAGCAAAAACGCTTATGAAACAAAGTTATCAAAGCAAAAAAGAAGATGGCTTGCATGGACCATTGTATTGATTGTTGTGTTTTATTTATTCCACGTTGTGCCACTTGTCATATCATCCTACAAAAAACATAATGCCTTCGTTGAAACAGAGACTTGGCGACGAAATGAGTGCAGTGATCCAGTTTTCTTTCAAAAAAACAAGAGATTAGGATCAAATCTATGTGATGATGTAGACTCGAATGAAGAACTAATAGGAAACTCTGCCATTTATGTTGCACTTACCGAGAATATGCCCTTTAGGACTCCTATGAAATTTTTGTATCAGAGTATTTCTTTTGTTTTTAGTTTCGAGTGGGTTGGTCAGATATGGACAATGTTTGAATGGATAGTGTACTCTAGATCAAGTCATGAACATACTGCATTTGAATCTGGATTGATATATAATGGAAGAAAAGGGAGTACATCAGACTTGTATTGGTTCTATGCTTATTTGTTGTCAGTTGTGTCAACAGTACTCTTTATAGGATACAGCATAGGAATGCCATTTTATTATCGTCTTCAGAGAGAGAATGCATGCAAAGAATTTATTAAGGAGTGCAGTGCATGCGTAGATCCGAAGCAGGTTGGAGAGAAGGTGTTGAAGTTTTAGATTTGCATCTTGTTCATTAGGGATTCAATGCACTTTTTGTACGCAGCCATCTGCTTGGGAGCAAAAGTCAGATTATCAATGAATTGAATACTGTTGTGTGTTCCTCAAGAAAAAAAGACACTCACGTCATCATACATTAATTGTTGCTTGGTTTTGGATTCTTGCTGCTGCAGATTTCGTATAGTTTTTGAAGTATATTGAGTGTTTTTAAAATCATGATGAAAGACTGTTGGTGTCATGTTTGTGTTGATTGTTTGAATATGCATATCGACTATTTGTGGATAAGATTCTTGAGAAGTTCTTTGTTTTTTTTTTCTAGTAGGATTTGGCTCAAAGATATACTTTGCCCTGTTTTGCATGTGCTGGACATTGTGTTTATTTCGTGCACATAAAAGACGGGAACTATATATATATATGAAACAAAAAAACACGTGTACTAAAGAATAGGATAGCTGCTCGATTGTTTAAAATGACTATGAATGGAAAATATGTTTTTGTGCTTGTGTTTTGTGCGATGCACCTGGCAACATGCAATATTTTGCTTAGTCCTTCACCCCGAAATCATTGGGAAGATGGTAAAATGATTCGAGAAAATCTTTTGCGAGAGGCTATTTTGAATCCAGAGCCAGTATTCAATTTGCCTACTGTGTCTGTTGAAGTTGATGAAGTTGATGAAGTTCATGAAGATGATACACTCAGCAAGACCACCAGTGCATTGATGGAGGAGGGGACTGTCAGTGAAACATCAACCACTCCTGTGGCAGCTCAAAAACAGCAAGAGCTTGCCAAGGATCTTGATCTTGATGAGAATAAGGAATCAATTGATTCCAAAACTGTTGTTGTAGAGGAGGTGATAGGTGAAGATAACGAGGACGGTCCTCCAACCCTCATTATCGGTGGAAGTAGTGGTACAAAGGTAAAACCCAATAGCCATTATTCAGGCAGTTCTCAATATCATCAACGCGACGCTTCTCAAGTAATCAATTCAGCTGTGACCCTCGAGAGGGACGAGGCTGTAGTTGAGGAAGTGATTGCTTTGAAAGAACCTCTGAACAAAGTTGACGTCGGTCATGATGCGAAGGATATGATCTGCGACGTGCATCATACTGTCGCTATGGTTGGTGATGGCACGGAAATGCAGTTGGTGGGGGGCAGCGGAACATCCACTGCAACAACGCTGCGTTGCTATCGTCTTAATCTGGACTCTGTGCATTTTGATGCCAAAGAGTGCAAGACCACAGAGGAAGGGCATGTGGTATGCGAGAAGCAGATCATGTATCATTGAGTATTTATTTATTGTTTAATAAAGCATATTCAAGAGTATCTGCTTTATTGAGAAAGTTTTGGGATTCATCAGACGTATGACTTTTCTATTTAAGTAAAAATGTATCATTGTAGACGAATAATCACATTATAACATAAATAATCGGAGCACTTTATATATTAAAAAGTATTGTAGTGATTATATTTAGAGATGAGTCCAATTGTTTGTCGAGAGGAAAATTCAGAAGGAAATGTTGAGGTTGAAGTTCTTTTGTTTTCTCGTTTATTAAACAATAATGACACGAACGGGGGGATAGAGAGCACGAGTATGAAAGCATTGTTAACACAGGCTAAAGATCCAGAGGAAACCTGCAGCATCACACTAGAACCTATTGAAGAACCAACTGAAATTCATGGGTTTAAGATAGAGGTTTCTCCTCGAGAATTATTCCCCCAGCACAAATGCATCCAGCTTTCATGTGGGCATCGTTTTAATGGGATGGCAGTGATTATCCATTTTGCGAGAAATTGCATGATGTGTCCTATGTGCAGAGCTGGCCTGCATGAGCCTCTTGATTTCATAAGGTCATTTCCTCTCGAACCTTGGCACGAAATCATACAGAATATTATGGGCAGGCATCAGTTTTTAAGGAATGGTATTCATTTGGATGAAGATGAAAGCCTGGATGATGTAGCGGAACATGTGACTAGATTTTTGAGAAGAGTCCAAAATCACAGCAGTAGAAGTAGGAGTGTACCTTTGAATCGACGTCGCGAAGTGATGCATACGTTTTTTTCAAATGTATTGAATCAAAACGTGCTGGTATACCCCTCTGAATCCAATGCAAATAATCATTTGGCATCAGGCATGGATTTGAGTGATGGACCCGTGTTACTCTTTCCCAATACGCGCTTAAATTATGGGCACGCAGATTTCATGGACATGACGTTTCGGCCCAATCAGGCAATTTCACGGGATTCGGTATTGACAATGGACACTGAATTTAGCGTATTTGCTCAATTGAAGCTCTTTCTCAATGAAGAGTCCAATGTGAACAGCGAAGAAGAGAGACCCAACCTGACATTGCAATGCACTCTCCAGCCGTGCAGGAATCAGCGGGGCTACACTATCCAACCTACATTCGCGCGGGTTGTCTCAAATGCAATCAACGACTTAAACATTCGATCCCTTTCGGCTGATATATTTGCTGTGAGCAACGTTCACACACAAGGCGTTCAGATTGCCACTATGCGAAGAACTTCAATCTCTGCAACTCAGCGAGAAATTCGAGCAGACGTGTCGCCTCCTATCTACTGCATTCATATTGTATTGGCTTCGTCTGAATCCAACGACATGTATTTGAATAATCACAACAATAATCATCAAAACAATAATGCCGATATAGGCGGGGGACCTGGAGAGGAAATGATGTTGAATTTATTAGATTTTATGTTTTTGCCTATGCCTCAGATGAATGTGTGAGGTAAGCAAAGACGAGAATCAAACAGACTTGTTGTTGAGATATGAAGTGTTTAGAGGAACAATGTCGATTTCGTCGCGTCGTAGGCCACCAGTAGAGGAGTCGTGGGAAATATGGTGGGATGTGGTGCCTTCAATGGAATGTCGAGCCTTTGACGAATCGTCATTGGTTAAGTCAATGAATTGGGGAGGCACGTGGCCTGCAGTGCTGGTGTGGCTCTCGAGGACCATCAGAATCAATGGGGTTTTGAATATGTTGGAAAGTTTTTGCATGAACACGGGGTATTCCGGTGCCTTGTGCAGGAACCATTGCATGAGCACTGTTTCGGATGGAATATCAAAAATGATGTTCTCTTTCTCGTCAAGCACATAGGCATGCGGAGAAAATTTGAGTTCAGCTAAGATTGCCTGGAGTTGAGACAGTTGCTGTTGGAACTCTGCTTGATTATTTCTGCGAATGTCGCCATTAGGTACTTTTGTGGTCCAGTCAGATTCTTGAAGGGAACTGGAGGCCTGCGGGGCTAGATATGAATTGAGTTCTTCTCGATATGTCTTGTTGGACACTGCTACCCATTCAGAGTGCTGGCCTACGAGAATTCGTCTAGGCTGGATATATTGTGATGCACCTCCAGATATGCTCCGAAGCAATTGATAAAGTTGCGTGTATTCAGTATAATCTTTTTTTGTCAATCCTTTTCGAATGGGAATCAAGTCCTTGATAGTGAATTGGCGATTTCTTGAAGTTGGATGCCTATCCACAGTATTTGGATGTGTCAATAAAGCAGATAATACGTCGAAAAACTCGAAAACATACGGACATCGCATTCCTGGGAACCCAATTCCCACTGGGTATTGGAAAAGGGTAGTGAGGCCCATGAACGCTTTTCCTACGTTTGTGAATAAATATTCTCCTGTCTTAAAGCGAGCAGGGGAGAAATAATCAATGATCATTCTAGTGTTTAGGTCTAGCTCCCCCGTTCTTTCGTTTTCGATGGCAAAAATAAAAGATGCAATGGAATGTAGATGCGAATTGAGTGGAATCTGTACGTTGGTAACCGTAGTTGGGGGATCAATGGACAAGTTGATATCTCCTGAGGATGGCAAGATTGAATTTAGATAATTGTATCTCATGCCCTTCACCTGAATTGGACCCATGTATTGTTTATTGTACAATAAATGTTGAATAACATAGAGTAGGTCTGCTACGTCTGCGTGATATAATGTGCTAGCAGATTCAGAGCCCCCTCCTACAACAGATCCGCGAATAGAAACAGGGAAGCGAATATTTTTAATTGATTCAGTAGAAATCAAGCAGTCAGAGCGACGCTCCCCTGCATTTAGTAGCATACTTGTTTTTGCTGTTTTGTTGATACAGGGACTTATATTCATTTTGGATGATATGAATGCAATAATACAAGCTGTATCGTTTTTTTATATATAGGTTAGCAGAGTCGTTGGCCAGGCGCATTTGAGGGATAGTACGAATAGTTTCTGGAGCTGCTGTTATTGTACCCCATCATGTTGCCATATCCACCCTGTTGATTTGCTGTAGAAAAGGGTGGTGGGGTACTGATTTGTTGATGGTGATGATCGCTTGATCGCTCATCTGCAGCATTGGACGATTGTTGATTTTTTCGAGAGAGAAATTTCCCATTGGGGCCTCTGGGGAACGAAGAAGAATAGGATGGTAGTCCAGATCCACGTCTCAGATTCGCAGTGGGATCTCTAGATGTAGAAGGCGCGTCGCCTTCAATCTTTGGTGATACCTTCTCTGGCTTGACCTGGGTAGTTGGTTTAGTTGGGTATGTTGATCGCTTGTGTTCTTGTTTTGAAATGGTGCCTTTTGTATTTTGCTTGACATTCATGTCTTTAAGATATATATTTAGTCATGCTGTCTTCTAAAATATATATGTTTAGCAGCGGTTTGCATTGAAATCACTCCAATGTTCAAATGTTCCGCACGCAAGCGGCATGAATTTTATTATGCCCTGGGTTCTAGACCATCCTAATTTGGACATGGCGTGGAGAACATGTTCATCAAATGTGAGGAAGTATTGCTTTCCCTTATGTTCCCGAATGTATTTAAAAGGGTCTTCATTGGATTCTGTGGTGTTGTTGGCTTCTTCTTGTATTTTCCTTCGTTGGATGCTGTTGTGGTAAGCCTGAATGACAATGTCCTCCAAGCCCTCCATCCCTAGCATACTAGAATTTGGCTTATGGGATTGTTGCTGATGTTGAGAGGTCAATAAGGTGTTAGCAGTGAGTTTAGTGGAATCTGGCTGTTTTAGTCTCCAGAGAGAGTGACTCTTGCATTCTGAAGATATGCCACACGAATAAATGAGGCCGCGTTTTCGTTGACTGTGAGAGGTGACAGTGGCATGAGAAACTTGAGGGGCAGCAGTGCACAAGACAAAATCTCCATAAGGCTTTCCAAAATCAGAGACTCCAGAGAGAGGTTGGATAGCTAAATCCTGGACAGGATTCAGGCCCTCGAAGATCCACATGCCCTCCCATGGTGCCATAACGCATGCCACGCCATTGAAGGCAGTTCTGGTTTCACAGCAGTAATTTAAAAGCCGGACCATGGCTGATTCTTCATTTAGGTATTGTTTTGTGTTGGCTGTTTTTGTGTCAAGGATAGGTCCATTTGTGGCATTGGCAATTTTTTTTGACAGTGTTTTTTTGGTGGCGGAATTGACGACTACCCAGGCAATATCATGATGAAGAGTTTCGTTCGTGATGACTGCAACTAATTCTTCTTGGGGCGAGTCTTGGCCGTCGACGACAGACATGGTGGGACAATACCTTCCACCATTGACAGAACAATAGTCGCGAACTACAGGAACGCGGATCCCCATGCCTTTGCATACGCGAGCAATGACGCGAGCCCTATTTCTAGAGCAAACACTGCGCAGCCATTGAGCTTCTTCTGACAATGCAACGCAGCCTGAACTGCAAGAACTGCCAAGTTTGTACACTGTATCAGCAAACTCCCTGCATGCATCAGGCAGATACGACTGACAAACACAGTACAGACATAGTCTATTTCCTTGGGTTGTGTTTTGCCATCTATGATAAAACCCAACGAATCCATCAGGGCTCAGTTCAGGTATCCATTCTTCGCTGTCAATGATTGGAGTGGCCTGCTGTGATCCATCTTCTCCAACGTACAAGAAATCGAGTGTTCCGTCCTTTTTGTCTTTGAATACATGGTGAAGGCTCGTTGGATGGCCTCCAAATATTGATGGTCGACATCGCGCCCAGGAACATTTTAGATTAGAAGACGCTGGATGGAGTGCATTAAGCATAATCACTTTGTCAATGATGTTGCCTAGTCGCTGTTTAGTGTCTGAAATGTTTTGCATGAGGTTTAAAATTTGTTCTTCAGACGCTTCGCACATGGCAATCGACACGCCATGAAAGAGATTGGTAGGAATGGGCAGGGAAGACACGGGGCTCTCGCAAGGTACATCCAGAACCCAGCCTCTGAGTTCTCTTTGAATGAGAGGAGAATTTGTGTGGTGGCTTTCGTGGCAAAATGGAGATGCCTTTAGCGTGACTTTATGAGATAACAGAACATGTTCATTAGGCTCTCCAGAGTCGTGGTCCTCTTGTTGAATGGATGTTGCCTCTTGTAGTTTTTGAGTGGCTGAATTCCAAATGTTTTTTAATGTATCTAGGCCTTCTGTTGATAGTGGTAATAAAAAATTGGCTGCATTCGGCTGCATGGTAGGAAAACTTGACAAAGGTGAAATGTGAGATAGTCTTAATTATACATATATATTGAGCAGGCATTGTATCAAAAAAATCCAAATTGGTGTTTGTGTTTGTTTCTCAAAAGAAGTCAGGTTCTGTGGTAGTTCATGTCTAATAGAAGATGTCTATATTCAAGTTAGTTTATATTGAATTTCCGATCTTTTCTGTGAGATAATATATCTACTTCATCTCCTTGTGCTGGGAGCTCTGTGATATTATCCAGAGATAATCACGTCACTAATAGAAAAAATTCGGGATCAGACCAAGATATCAATGTGGCTCTGTGTCCCCAAGATCATCAAAGAGAAGATAATCTCGAAAATGGGAATAAAAGAAAAAAAGGAAAAAAAAGAGTGTTGTTATAAAAGTACAAACATTGACATGGACAGTCCAAAACTGGCACCCCCTAACGCAGCATCAGAAATTGTCGAGACAACATTGATGTGGGCTCCAAATGATAAACTGAAACTATGCATTCCACGTGGACTGACGTCTGAAGATTCTTTGGCTCATTATTTTGATGGGAAGGTGATTGCTGTGCCAAGCCAAAAAAACACAACCAAAAACAAGATTGTTCACGAGAAGGAGTGGTGGATTCAAGCTGTACAAGTTGTTTGTAGGCGTACTCACCTGGTGGTTTTGAAGTGCTTTGTAGAGGTTGAAGATATTGCTCAAAATTTAAAGGATAATTTTAAAGGCAGGCCTATCAGGGTATATTTTTGCATGAAGCTTCGGTATCCCTTGTCCGAAGTGCAAGAAGAAATCAACCGTTATGCTGCAATAAACAATACTAGCGAAGCTACTGGCTCAGCAGAAAGAATGCATTCTAATGTCAAGGTTTCTGATTTGTTTCCTGAAATTTATGGATTTATGGAATTTGACATGCCGAAAAATGAGAAGTGGGGAGCTATTTGCATGGAATTTTATGAAGCTAGCGTTGTGGAAACTTTATACAACAATTACCATCATGGCAAATCTGACTTGATAAAAAAAATGAATTTAGCATACGTATCTCGTTGTGATGATCAGAGGAAGAATGACGATATTCGGCGCAATAAGGGGGTGTTGCACTTTGATAATCGCTTTTCTTCTACTTGTGAGTCCAAAGGAATATGTATAAAAGGTTTTCCTGGAAAGAGTATCTACACCTCTATAGTGGAAGCGTGTATTCAACTTTTGCGCTGCTTGCACTCCTTTGGCTGGATTCATGGAGATACTCATTTGGGGAATTTTATGATTGACGCTTCAAGTCTCCGAATTGTTTTGATTGACACTGAAAGGTCATTCAAGAGCGACTGTCCTGTTCAGAAACTATTGGATGTACAAGAAATGTTTGGACACGCTATTTCACTGACTGTGTCCATGCCCTACAACAAGACTTGGGATATGAGAGAAATTCAGGGGGTCGCTGGCATACTACACCCATTTAACAGTTTGGCAAGCAAACGTGCATCTACTACAGCGACACAAACATGCATGGTGGATATTGATACTGAGAAGATGCATTCACCTATCGAAGAAGTCATTTCATTCGAGTTGAGTCCAATTTTTAAGCAGATGAGTCGAAAGGTTCCTTGCAAATATAGATTTAACAATTCAAAGCAAAGTTTGGTTTTTATGATGCTTCCAGTTTGTACCTGCTTCACTAGGCATGATGTTGCTGAACGAACGAGGGGGTGTATCTACTGTCAATCCAAATTTAACAAGAGGACTGCCAATTTGCTATATGGATTGTCAAGAAGAGGCGTCTCTAGCATGCACAGTGTATTTGACATAGTGTTGAATCAATTCGTCAAATCATCTTTGAGCACGATACAATTGTATATTCAATGCACTCGCCATGTGATTCGCGTCAATTCAACCCACGCCAGGAATCATCTTATAGACACTAAAACTGTGTGGATTCATGTGCTTCCCAGCAAGATTGGAAAAGACGACGTTTCATTTAGTGATTTCCAGTGCGAGAAGGACATGGACATGTATGATTTGTATGTTCAGCGCCTGCTTTACCTTGGATCATTTGACCCTAGCAGCATAATGCTGACTCGAAAATTTATAGGATTCATGGAAGTGAAGAAGCTAAGCAATGTGGCTCGAGATTTTAAAAACATCACACTCCCTCGATTCACTGACAATCAATTGTATGAATTTATTGCTCATTATGATTCTTGGGATGAATCTGGCGATTTTGCAGCCCATGTATTTGAGTCTTGTGCTGTGATTGATCCCAAATTGGTTACCATGCAATGTGAAAGAAAGGAAACAGACGAGAGCATGGAAGTGGAACAGGACGAAATGGACATGATGTCTCCTTCAGAAAAGCGCAGGAAGTTAAGTTCAAGTGGAATAGATCATTCAATGACGAAAGATGAGGCTTCTGTCGTTTCGTCTTCCTCTTCGTCTTCTACGTCGTCTGTATCATCCTGTTTGTCTTCTACTGGAATTGTCTCTTGCATTGGAGAAGGCGAAACTATGGAGAAGATGAGCAAAAGAAGCAGAAGGAGTATAGAACCACATGAAAGTTTAAATGGTCCGCCTGAAATATCTGGAGATCCAGCAGTCGCCATGCCCATTCCGTTGAGCGTTTCGTTTAGGTATTTGCCTGGCAAAGAATAGCTGTCACAAGGATTATGAAGAAGAGTCTTTATTATGGACTGCACGACAATTCATATCAGCAACGCGCTCACAGTGACTCTGGAGCAGCTTGGCATAGGACATGGAGACATATTGTTTTTTAAAATCTTGGATACGTTTTTCTTCTTCTTCATGGATGCGCTTGTTTTCTTCAGAGTCGTGATCATTGGATTTGAACCACTTCTTCAAGAAGAGGATGTTTTGGCCATTATTCCAAGCGCAGCATGCTTTGTGGACGGGGTCTCCAATCTCTACTAAGTTCATTGACATAAAGTCGATGTGCTTTGACGGATTGCCCTTGTCGTCGAATGAATAAATGTAGTCTGCAGTGAATTCCATGCATGCTTGATAGAATGCTTCGACTATAAGATTGGCTGTGTGTGTGTCTTTGATATCTTGTTTCACTCCTAGGTCCTTGATCTTATTAATAAAGTTTTCGGTCAGCACTGTCTGTATTTGCTTCCTTTCTTCGTTTCTGTGCCTATTATTTCTTTGCATAGCTGAGATTAGCAAGCCTGCTATCAAGTCGTGACTAGAAACTGTGATTCGATGGTTATTTTCCTCGTCGTCGTCGTCGTCGTTGTTTATTGGTTGATTGCTGAGTTGCTTTGCCATTTTAGAGGCATTGACAAGGACTGGAATTGGAGGACAAGGGAGAGCAACCATGAACATGGCTATCTGCTCCATGATGACTGGGTCGTGGGCCATTGTCTCAGTAGTATAGATTATGAAAAAAAAGACTCGCATGGCCTTAAATATGAACATGCAACATAATAGGGGCAGCCACGCACAGCCATTGTCTAATTCATGTTTGCTTTCAGTTCCTTCAAGAAGAGAAGAAACAAACCAACTGCGTCGTCTGTGTCTCTTCTGAAGAAGTATGGATATGATAGGAGAAAATACGGAGAGTTTATCATTAGCGTGAATTCAGATTCAGTAGAGCACATTAAGGTAATAAAGGGACTTCCTAATCATAAAGTAGAAGTACTTGGACAATACACTGGTTGGACACAAGTGGATAATTCTAGTTGGATTTATTCTCAGAAAAACGCCAGTTCAAGTCAACAAGAAGAAGAATGTGCATTGTCTCAGCATAGCCAATTTCATGAAGAACAGCAAAGACTTACGAGAAATTGGATTTTGTTTGTGCATGATATCACTGTAGAAACAGTTGTTGGAGCAGTAGATTGTGCTTCCAAGAAGAGCGTGAAGAAGAGAAAGAAAATAACGAAAAAAAGATTTGAGCATATTTTCGAAAACCACTGTGTCAGTGTTTCCAAAGAGAACAAACGGTATCGCGACGTTCAGATTTCGCTGTCCCCTCCTTCTTGCGAAGAGATTCCTGGATGGACAGATTGTTGGCAATTGAAGCATAAGAGTATTTTGGCTAATAGCAAGATGCCATTGCAGGAAGGATCGTTTTATAGAAGGTATCTCAAAGAGCATGGTTTTTCTGGCTCGTGCGTGCATTCCAAAACAGTCAAGAACCATGTTAACAAAAAAAAAGAAGAATTGGAAGAAAGGGACGACAATGACGCATCTGTCATGAAAGAGAAGCATACATTTTTTGAGATGATTTTTGATTTCAAGACTGTGGTTTCAGGCAGCGACTTCTCTGCGTATGTAGATGGTTCTGATATAAATTTGTTTTATGACGAATTATTTTCCTCGGCGTTGGCTCTGCGTTTGAAGTACAATTTTCTGCACTTGGAGATTTCATGTAGTAGGCGCGGTGATCTGCAGTCCCTGCGTCTGAGCGAAAGCCCTATAGGATACATTTTGAAGAAAATCAAGTTGGTATTAAGCCTGGACAGAAATATGTGGGCTAATCCGTTTATGCGGGTTTGGAGAGATTATGCCAAAAGCATAATTGAAGGAGAATCCGCCAGTGCCAAAAAAGGATTGTTGTTTCATTTGTTTTGTGGGTCCATGGCAGATGGATTGGCATTGAAGTCTCTTACTAAATGTGAGTACCAGGGGTTCAAGAGGCAAAAGTGTTCTGAAATCACTTGTTACGTGCGTGGCTTGAACAAGACGACGGGCATTCGAGTTGCGCCTCTATCATACTCTGCTTGGGAGTGTCGCGTGGGAGCTGACAGCGACTGCGCATTGACATTGAATGTAGTGCGACATGGACTCTTTGGTTTTGTGCCTTGTATTCCTTTTTATCTTGAACGATCAGTGTTTGAGGTGTATTGTCTCTTCACTGTGCAGTACACTGAGTTTCTAGAGGTTACTGGTGCTATAGATGCAGATACCTTTAGTGTGCCTCAGTTTTTTAGAGAAGATCCAAAGAGTTTGTGGTCGTGGTGTGATATGTGTTCAGTACAAGAAGAACAGCAAGCATTGCATGCTGGAGCAGAAACGGCAAGGTTTCAAGATGTGAAGGAAAAACGATATATCTTGACGTTGACAGTATTGGGGTCAAGACAAGTTCAGTCCAAAACGTCAGATTATGATAAATTTAATGGCGTGAATCAGAACAATCAACAGCGTATAGCTATTGAAATGCCTCTACATTCTCTACTTATGCGTATTCAGAGAAACATCAATCCAAGGATATTAGAATTCTTTCAAAAGGGTCAAGGAATTTTATTTCAGAAACCCTCAATTCATTAAATGGAATTTTTATTGCTCGTTGGATATGATATGAATGACTGGCGATCGTTGAATGACATAAATGTCAAGGTAGGTTTGAATGTCCAGAAGTAGTCGGTTGCAATCGTCGAATCCATCATATGTCTGTATCAGCGATTCTGGAAATATTTCGCACAAGACCTCCGTCATCTCCGATATGTCCATGATGGCAGTTAAACCAAAGTTTAAAAAAAAATGAAAATCTGAGTGTTCGTCCTCTGAATATGAACTGACCCGGAGGGATTTTGGCATTTTTAGAAATTCAATGATTGTTTTTGCATTGGTGATGGTTTTTCTCAGGACAGATGCTCTGAACACGTGTATGAAGTGGAGTGAACCAAGTTTTGGTTTTTGATTCATATTCCGTTTCTTCTTTATCGACTTTAATTCAGCAGCCAACATCCAGTGGGGCAGCACTCGTTTGGGTCTGGGTGTGGATTGAAGGTCCTGGCTGCACATGTTGTCGAGCTGTAGAAAAAAGGACTGCGTATGCATATATACAGCAAGTATGAATTGTTTTTTTATTTTTTTGGAGAATAAGGTCTGTTTCTATAATCACAATTGCGTCTTTTGTTCTCTCTTTTGTTTTTGCCTTGTGTTTCTTTTGATGAGGAAGAAGAAGTGATCTGGGCCTTGGACATGATGCCATTGCGATATGAAATGTTTTTTTCCATGAGAGCAAATTGATGGGATACGTGGATAACGGATAATCTCTTGTGCAAGGGCCCTTCGCATGGAGTATTGAACAAAATGAGCATTCCAGTACGAGGGGTCGCGCCCTGCTGGTGCATGGCTCTGAGGTACTTGGCAAGCTGTACCTTTGCGTTATCTACATTTTGGACTGTTTTTTGATTTGCCTTGAGTTCAATGAGATGACTTTTTAAAAGAATATCAGCCCTGCCCATTCCCACGCAGATGCCGTCCAAAAAATATGGAATGCTGACCTCGGTCATGCATGGGATGCCTGCGGCCATCAACAAAGATACTAATGCACATTGATAGACTGCTTCAGAGTGGCCGCCGCCCATTTTAAGCATGACCTTTTGAGCAGTTCTGACAATGAATGCATTTGTCACCATGTTGTTATATTTGCACACATGTCGGAGCATTATATATATAATGAGAGCAGGACTAGCCATATAGAACATTTATTCCCATGGCAAAGAGGCTGCGTGATCTAGAGCCAGTGAATATCTCACTGCACGACCATACATGCAATTTGGGGACAGACAGCGTGAAGGGGAGTATGGCTGTCACTGCTACGTCTTTTGCATTGAATGCCAGAGTTTGTCCGGGACAGTCTGAAGATAGCCTTAGCATAACAGAAGAGGTTGAGGAATGCAGGCCATTGAAAGTAGTGAGAGCGCCTGTTGCGCTGAATGGGGCGACTTATTGTGGTGGGAACTGTGAGACTGCCGTGTTGTTGAATGCAGGGCCAGAAAGCCACGGCATATCAGAGTTTTGGGCCGAAGCAAACAAAAAACTATTAGAAAATCTCAAGTCTGTTTATGAATGTGACGGCCAATGACAAGTACAATAGTTTTTATGTATTGATATTATGCTCTGTATTTGATATATATGTACATGAAAAATAACTATTATAAGACAATAGGACAAAATGCTGTTTGACGTGGCACACACTAGAGTGCATGCTGGAGGATATCATCTGCATGGAGAAGGGAAGATTCCAGGCGGTCCAGAACCACAGTATTATAGCAGACTCGACGAGTTGTTAGACGTAGACTTGAGTGCATACCCTAATGGCGTTGTCGAGCAAGAGGCAATAACCACAGAAGACATAAAGAATGGGGTAGAACTGCATGGAGGTAAGCTAGGAAAGGGAGGCTATGGAGTGGCATTCAAAGCGTTGTTTCGTTTTAGACAGTATCCTGCACGGAGTGTGGTAGTTAAATTTGCAAATGATATGATTCAAAATGCTATCATTCGTTTTCGATTAACCTCCCCCGACATTCGAGTAATTGAATTATCTGAAACAATGTTATTGCAACATCCAGACGAGGTTATGCGAGCAAGAACTAGTATGAAGACAGAATATGAGAATGCTCTTCAGATATTAGCCCCTATGCATTATGCAAAAAGAGTTCATTCTCTAGACGTTTCTGTTGACGGGTTGTACCGCATAATGGAGCATAAGACATCTGATTTTTTGGCAATTCAAGAAGAGGCGAAAGAATTGCGACGACATCCGGGATATAACCAATTGCATAAAATTATCCACTTTAACTCAGATCTAGCATGTCTGTTTAGTGAGTTTTGCGACGGCGATTTGTGGAGCTTCATCTCTAGCAAGTCAAATGTATACAGAACTAGAAAGCGAAAGGCACCGGACGGACTTCCAGATGAGAGAAGGGAAATCGCGTTGTGGAATATGAAGCTTAATAGAGATATAGGATTAGCGGTTCATTATTTATTGGATGTTGTTCATGTAGCTCATACTGATATTAAGCCCGAGAATATATTCTATAGGAGAACGGGGCCAAATGATCTTGACTACAACTATACTTGGATTCTCTCAGATTATGGAATTTGCGATAAATGTACATCTTCATATATGAAAGTACCTCGCGGTTTAGGGGGGACACGCGTGTATCTTCCTTCCAATTTCCTTGACTGGAAACTTGGCAAAGGAAATGTGGCCTTTCAAAGCGACCTGATTATGATTCATTGCTATGCTTGTACAATGTGGGAAGTGGCCATGCGATTGTATCCTAGAGAAATTACCTTGAATAGACATGATGCTCTGGATAAAAGTTATAATTCTATGGCTGGAACGCAGCAAGTACAGGACTGGCAGCAAATATTTCCTGATCTTGCCTTTGTGATGAACAGCACAAGTCAAGTGGATTATAGGTATACTGGAAATCCTAATAGTCTCGTGGACCAAATGGAAGCGCATTTTGAAGATCACGTGAACTCTTGCAGAGTTTTGGTAGAAGATTGTGAAAGGGATTTTGCTGCAATGGCTGCCGGCAGCGGACCATAGCGTTTTTGTGTATGTTTGCATAATGAAGACATATACTGTATGCGACTGAATTGATTTTGTTGTCACACACTTGCATCAAAGAATGAATGAATGTGTAGACGTTTTGTGAATTTTTATCGTTTTTGTCATACGCTTGCATCAATAAATAAAAGAATATGTAGACGTTTTGTGAATTTTTATCGTTTTTGTCACACGCTTGCATCAACAAACAAAAGAATATGTAGACGTTTTGTGAATTTTTATCGTTTTTGTCACACGCTTGTTGTGAACCTGAGTTTGGCAGGAATGGTCATTTGCAGTTGACTATAGCTTTTTGTTGTTAATTAAAAGTGTCACAGTTTGTCAGTGGTATGTTTATCGTGTGGATACAAACAAGCACGATTTAATCCCTCCATTGCCAATCGTGAACCCCCCTAGGATCTATATTATGACTAAATAGTTTAAAAACTAAAGCAGATAAAAGCCTTGGTTCGTCTGCATGTCGAGAATATCCGTCGCTCTTAATCAGTGCATCAAAGATAGACCCTTCGAAAGCAATAGGATTTTGCGCCACCAGAGCCTCCAATTTGTTTTGGATGAATTGATCTATATTATCAGCGTCAAAAAGCTGTTTGTGAAAGAACATCTTGAGTATGGAGGGCATATAATACACTGCTTTTAGAAATTGGTTGGTGTCGAGGTTAAGCTCTCTTGCCATATTCATTTTCCACATTCGAGGGGGGGTGCCCAGGCATGATTTTAAGAATCCTAGTCCCTGCTCAAATGTGAAAGATTTTGCATTGACTTTCGTATTGAGAAACGCTGTGATGGATGAAGGTTTGAGGGACCCTTCCGCAGTTTTGACGTTAGCAGCAAATTCTTCTATTAGTGAATGGAGAAAAATGACGATAGCATTAACTACAGTGCTCCATGTTTTGCTGTCTATTTGTTTTGAGAATGCCTGTTTGTTGTGGGCTTGCAATAGTTGGCGCAGAAAAAAGTCAGTAATTGTAGTATTTTCGAGTTTATCCTTTGCTTCTTTGACCTTTGCTAATTGTTTTGCAATCAATCGCAATCCCATGTATTGAAGCTTCATCTTGAATGTTTCTCCCTTATAGATGTCGTCATTGTCGTCGTTTTCGAGGGGGTAGTCCAGATTGCTGTATGGGGCCTGGAGCCTTAGAGCTTTAAAGTTATTTGAAATGGCCGCAATACATGTCTCTACGTATGTGCTGAATTGCTCTAATTGATGCAAACTCATGTGTTGCAAATACTGTCCAAATTGGCCGTTATGATGCGGAGAAAGCTGAATGGAGCAAGATTTTTGAAGGCAGTTGTTCGCTGACCAAAGAAGGGCGTCATCAGAGCCTGCACCCATGTTCACAGCTCCATAAACCCTACACCCAGCTAATTTTTCGATGGAAAAGTGATACGAGAATTTTGAAGGCTGAGTTAGATGATATTCAATATTCGTATGATTGTCTAGAATGAGAAGGTACGGATATAAAAACGACATAATCTGTTCAATGACAACAGCTCCTGCTGTTTTTTCGATTCCAGAAGAGAAAAAACCTGCCTGCATTTTGTAGTAGTGCCACTGCGAGTGGTCGACTATCGCGTGATCATGTAGTGCGGTAGCAATGGAGTAATTGAGGAGTTCCGAGCTTGCCTTTGTTTTAATTTCTGCCTCGGCTGCAGCGTTGACTTGCTGGGTTTTTTTAGCAGCAGCTACTGCTTCTGCCGGCGTTGGAGGAGGGCCATTCATTTGTTCAGCAATCACCTTGACATTGTCTTGCGACAAAAGAGCAGCAATGGCTTCATGGTACAGGACAAGCTTGCGACTGCTGGATGTGGACAAATGTTGAAATGCAGCATATGTCCTTGGAAGCCATGGTGTGACGAGACAAAAGTGTATGTGATCGTATGCAGGCTGCAGATGGAGCACTGGATCAACAATCACTGTAGCAATGAAGTGGCTGTCTGATATCTTGAAAGCTGTTTGTTCCCAAAGTTCAGTATCTGGATCTGGAAGCTTGAGTTTGGGGAACGAAAATTTTCCAAAGAGGTTGACGTTGCGGAAAAGATCAGAAGTAGCAAAAAACTCACACCATTTTTTGGTCTGTTTTTTGTCTAAAGCCTCCTGGAGCATTTCCTCTTCTCCTGTTTGCTGATTGCGAACAGATATCCAGTAGTTTCGGGGGTTAGTGAGAGGCAATTCCAAACTGGACGTGTCATTAAAGTTTTTTGTCGAAGTGTTAGGGTGTATATAGGTAGTAGATGCCATGCATTGTGCGACTTTTGAAGAAGGGATGGCGCCGCTGGTTTTGACGTGATAGATATATTGGGTTTTTTTAATTTGCAGATTATTCAGTGCATGTGTGACTGTGTCTAAGTTCATGTGCTGATCGGAGGAAAAATATGCTGGATTGAGAAATAAGCTATTTGAATAGAAGAAAAGATCTTTGTTATATATATAGTCTGGATTGGTTTTTGGTGTGGCTTCAAACTTTTTTTTGCGAGTGCAAAATCATGAGCTTAGTATACCAGAGCAATCCAGAAACTTGGAGGGCAATGAATAATTCTAGCATGGGCGAGCTTGTGAGGAATCTTTCTATCTTAATCCACGATGAGCCAGTGGTACAGATGGCTATTCGTGTTTTGACTGCACACTGTTTGGGAGGAGGTGGAATTCAGTTAAGGTATGGGGGAACCACCGTTCCGTCTCCGAACTTTCAGCGTTACCTTGATAAATACTTTTACCCCTTTTGCAAGGATGCTATTGTGTTGTATCTAGCAGTAGGATTTGTCCCTTATCGCATACGCAAAAACGAGAAAGGAGCTAAAGTCCCTGAAGCCTTGCCTCTAGGGACCTTCACGTGGCATGTAGGTCGCGGAAATCAAGATACTGTCGCCACTCCCTGGGCGTCTATTGGGAAACCTCCTTCTTCGGGGGCTGAATCTCAGCAAGAAGATTCTGCTGATAATGAAGGAGCAAGCGGAAATAACCAACCCATTTTAAAGTACATTGTGAATTCAGCGTACTGTAGAGATGCGATTCACGTATTTAATTTCGTGAACCCACAGATTCTCTTTTCGTGTACGTCTCCTCTTGCCTCCCTTATCCAACCATTTTTGACGCTTGCTCATAAGCGTGAGTGCACTCTGAGGGCAGATGCTTTTAATTGCACTCCTAGTATGGTGTTTGAGCAGCAAGACAAGGTGCTCTTGAACGACGTGAGTAATTCTGGTCTGGCAATCCAAAATCCGAAAGATATGGATGGGAAGATGAGCTTTGATCACAAAAATATTGGAGAGAGGCAGCTGATGCTGCAGCAGCTAGTTGGCGATTCGAAAGAAATGTCCTGTTTGCCACGGGAAACTATCTCTGTGATTGCGCCCAAAAATCATTCCGTGCATGGTTTGGACAAGGCCTTGACACCACAGGATATTCAGAAAGATGAGTTGCAGTTCAGTCGTCTGGTGGCTATGGCTTGTGGAATTCCAGTTTCGATGTTAGTGCAAGGAGGGGGGCTAGTAGGAGGCTCAAGTGGAGGGTCTTCTGGTTCCAAAGAGAGTTGGGCTGAAAACACAGAAGGCAGCAATCGCGTCTTGCTAGACACATGCAAGAACATTAATAAATTGTTGGAGCAGCTCCTTATGGAAGTGCACGAGATGATTTATGGGTCTGAGGGAAGACCTTCTTTTAAAATACCAGTAGTACCTGTGATCCCATTTGAGCAACTGATGTTGGCATATGAGTCGCATTTGTTTGACGACAAGTATGTGTCTATGGTTTTTGAAACGCTGTGGGGATTCCCGTTGTCGGAAGATGCGAAAAAAGCCCGTGCTGAGAAACGAAAGGCGGAATTTGTATTGCCATTCCGTGACAAAAAAGATGATCCCAAAAGTAGTAAAAAAAAATAAAAAACATAATTGGTCTTATATATGGTTGATTTAGAGGCTTTTGTTTAAACGACAAGAACACGCGCTCATTTCTATGCCTTGTTATTCTTCCTCTGGTGATGAGAGTGACAACAGCGTGTCTATGTTTGCTTCTAATGCCAAAACTAGGACAAAAAAAGATCGAAAAATCAAAAAGCATGCAAGAACATGCGAAACAAGCGAAGATAGTGACCAAGAACCCAACGTGGGTATGAATAGAAAAGATGCATCTGAAGATGAAACATCTGATACAGAGAGTGAGAGTGACAGCTGTGATGAATGTGGCAATCGCCAAAAGAAGCATAGACCCAACGCGTCGTCTGCTTTAAAAAGGAATTGTGTAGTTAAAACGCAGTTTAAGAAAAACAATCAGTCTGGAACAAAACATGCTGGAAAATCTAGTGCCAAGGATGGTAGGGTCAAGAAGATTGTGAAACCAAGGGAAAAGGTTCTACTGAGCAATGCTGTATGCATTTATCCAGGGCCAAATGGAGGGGAGGGAATTCTCGTGTTAAATGTTGATTCAGAGAATCAATTGGTTGATCGCAATAGATTTTTTGAAGTGGTGGTTGGACAGCCTGCACCAAATTTCCCAACCTATTGGAAGCGCTTGAATAAAGAGACTGAGCCATTTCGAAGACTTATAGTTGAGCATCACCAACGTGGATTAGTTTTTTTTCATAAAAAGGGTGGACAATTGAGAGAGACGTGGGATATCTTTGGGGCCATGTATGCCTTGATGATTTTTAAAGGCAAGGAGATAAGTGTGGATAAGCGAAGGGAAATTAAGGATAGACTTTTGGATGTATATACTGGATCCAAAAAGACAGAGTTGGAAGCAATATGGAAATGTTTTGGTATGATGGATATTGCTCCTGTTGAAATGGAAACAGATACCATCAAGGTTCAGATTTATGTGGTGTTCTATGAGGGAAAATACTATGTCAACTTGCTTCACGCAGCCAAGGCATTGATTGGGGTAAGTGCTTGTTTTTATGCCGGCATTTGTGCATGGAAGTATGTTTTGAATATCTATCTGTATAATGAATCTGTAGACGCTATGCGACTGGATTGTTTATGTTGTCGTGTGCTTCTGTATCATGAGCAAATGAATCTGTAGACGCTATGCGACTGGATTGTTTTTGTTGTCGTGTGCTTCTGTATC
>Ga0172376_10002829_pt1 | contig 20935 bp, 19 predicted proteins | sample Lak35m_FD_121114 | JGI IMG/M metagenome (GOLD analysis project Ga0172376, IMG submission 121114) | Freshwater microbial communities from Kabuno Bay, South-Kivu, Congo - kab_092012_35m | ecosystem: Environmental > Aquatic > Freshwater > Lake | place: Democratic Republic of the Congo: South-Kivu... | reverse complement strand
CGCGGCCGTATCTACATCGTCTACATTTTCCAGCAGCGCTTCATAGCGAGTTCTGCAACGTTGAAGATCGCTGCTCAGGTCGTGATCAGATGCTGGCAGCTGATGCAGCCTCGACAAGACAGCAGAGAGAGATCCAATGCGCTTGCCTAGCAGCAGGGATAATAGCAGAGAATAGAAACAGATGCCAAGCATTAACAATATGATCGCATCTCGGAATATAGTGGCTGGTCCGCCCATGGCTGGCATCGTGCGACTGTCTCCTTGGGTTAAATGCTCCTGACTGTACTGCAGCTGCTCGCCCGACACCGCTGCGATCGGGGCAGCCCATGAACCCGAACTTGCCTGGGCAGGCGGTATGCCTGCAGTGAGCAGAATCGAGTCTCCGAGCCGGCCAGGCCTTGATTGCCTGATCCCCGATCAGGGCAGCTGGCCGTGCCCCGTGATCGGCCGAGCCCCCTGGCGCTGCAGCGCCGTCGGTGCCACGGCCGGGGGCGGGGGTTCAGCCGGCGGCAGCGCGGAAGCCCTGTTCCAGATCCGCCAGGATGTCCTGCAGGGCCTCCAGCCCCACGCACAGCCGGATCTGACCGGCTGTCACCCCGGCCGCCCGCCGCTGCGCTTCACTCAGCTGGGAATGGGTGGTGGCCGCCGGCTGCAGCACCAGGCTGCGCACATCGCCGATGTTGGCCACATGCACATGCAGCTGCAAGGCATCGATGAAGCGGCAGCCGGCCTCCAGGCCGCCCCGCAGCTCGAAGCTCACCAGACCCGAGCAGCCCGCCGGCAGGTAGCGCTGCGCCAGGGCATGGCTGGGATGGGAGGGCAGGCCGGCATAACGCACCGAGGCCACCTCCGGCCGCGCCTCCAGCCACTGGGCCACCGCCAGGGCATTGGCGCTGTGGCGCTGCATGCGCAGCGACAGGGTCTCGATCCCCTGGGCGATCAGCCAGGCATTGAGCGGCGCCACGGCCGGCCCGAGATCGCGCAGCAACTGCACACGGGCCTTGACCAGGAAGGCCAGGTTCGCCCCCAGGGCGCCGCCGACGCCGAAGTCGCGGGCATAGCTGAGGCCGTTGTAACTGGGATCGGGCTGGTTGAAGTCGGGGAAACGATCGGGATGGCGGGCGAAATCAAAGCGGCCGCTGTCGACGATCACCCCGGCGATCGCGGTGCCATGGCCGCCCAGATACTTGGTGGCCGAATGCACCACGATGTCGGCGCCCCATTCGATCGGCCGCAGCAGAAACGGGGTGGGCACCGTGTTATCGACGATCAGCGGCACCCCGATCGCGTGGGCCACGGCGGCGATCGGTTCGAGGTCGAGCACCTCGTTGCCGGGGTTGGCGATCGTTTCGCCGTAGAAGGCCTTGGTGCCGGGTTCGGCGGCGCGCTGCCAGGCGGCCGGATCGGCGGGATCCGCCACGAAGGTCACCCGGATCCCGAACCGGGCCAGGGTGTGCTCGAGCAGATGGGCGGTGCCGCCATAGAGACAGGGGCTGGCGACGATGTGATCGCCGGCACTGGCCAGGTTGAGCAGGGCCAGGCTCTCGGCGGCCTGGCCACTGGCCACCAGCAGGGCCGCCACCCCACCCTCGAGGGCGGCGATGCGCTCCTCCACGGCCGCCTGGGTGGGATTCATCAGCCGGGTGTAGACAAAGCCCAGCTCCTCCAGGGCGAACAGGGCCCGGGCATGCTCGCTGTTGCGGAATTGAAAGGAAGTGGTCTGCTGGATCGGCAGCGCTGTGGCGCCGGTGGCCGGATCGGGCCGCAGACCGGCGTGCAGCTGCTTGGTCTCGAAGGCCCAGGAATCAGACATGGTGGCAACCTGGCGGCAAGGGGAGGGAAGAGGAGGAAAGAGGAGGGAAGGAAAGGAAAGGGAAGGGGAGGAAAGGGGAGGAAAAGGAGTGGCTGGATCAGGGAAACGAGCGGCCGGGACAGGGGCCATGCGCCGGGGCCGCGGTCGGCACCGGCCCGCCGGCGGGGTCAGGCCAGCAGGCTCAGCTCGGCACAGCGGGGCTGCAGCGCCATAAACCGGGACTGCAGCTGCTGCACCAGCTCAGCCACGGCGGCATGGGCGGCGATATCGCGGCGCAGCACCAGCGTTTCACCGCTCTGCAGGCCGCAGTCCCAGTCGAGCCGCACCTGCTGGGTGGCCAGGGAACTGAGGCAGCTGCCGAAGGACAGGGTGACCTGATCGGCGCTCTGCAGGTTCCAGCTGCCCTGGTCGTAGCGGGGCAGACGCGTGTGGCTGGCCCCGAAGCCGAGCGCCGCCACGGCCTGGGCCATGCGCGGATAGATGGTCTCGGGCAACTCCAGCACCGGAAAGCGATCCAGATCGCTGCGTTCAAGCCCCGATTCACCGGCCAGCGGATGGTTGCTGCCGGCCAGCAGCAGGGCGGGCCAACGGCTCAGGGGGATCGTGGTCAGATCGGGATCATCGGGGCTCGGCAGATCGAAGCCATCACTGCTGAGCCAGGCATCGAGGATGCGATCGCGCAGCAGCCCATGCAGCTGGTCGACGCCCTGATGATCACAGCGGCCCAGCAGCCAGCCGTCCAGGGCTGGCTGCCCCAGCAGATGGCTGCTGCAATGGGTGGCCTCCAGCCGTAGGTTCCGGCTGCGATCCAGCCGCACCCGCTGGTGCAGATGACGCTCCAGGGCGAGGTAGTCGAGCCGGCCGCGCAGCCGGTACCTGCCGCCGATCCGCTGCAACCGCAGGCCCATCACCTCCAGACAGCCACGGATGCGCCGGGATACCGAGCTCTGGTTGCAGCCAAGCCGACGGGCGGCCAGCGGTCCACCGCCGAACCAGAGCAGCAGATCGAGGGCCTCAAGTTGTTCCTGCGTGACCATGGCGGCGCGCGCAGATGTTCCGTAGATGCATCGCTACAGGCTGCGGCACAGACTGCGGCACAGACTGCGCTACAGACTGCGGTACAGTCCTGGGCCTGGGCATTGTTCTCGGGATAGGCTTAGGCCTAGGCGTAGGCACAAGATGGGAAGGGGAATGGGTGAGTGTGATCAGCGCGATCTGAGCTGGTGGCTGGCTCTGGGCAACCTGAATTCAGGGGCCCTGGATCCGTGGCTCTTGAGTCTGTGGATGCTGCAGCTGAGCAGGCTGAATCCGGGTGTGCTGCCGCGGTTGCTGGCCAGAGCGGCAGCGGGGCCAGGACCGCTGCAAAGTGCCGGTTGCGTTGCGCCAGTCGTGCACGACACGGGCACCATGCGTGGGCATCAGCACCTCAGAGGCTGCAAGGAGCGGATTGACCCCCTGTGCTTCGGCCGCAGCCCTCGCGCCGAGTTTGAATCAGCTCTGCGGTTGCTGACCAGAGCGGCAGCGGGGCGGATCCGGGGCTCCCGATGAACACAAATCAGCCCCGATGGCTGGCCTGTGATCGATCTCGGGTTTCTGCCTGGATGGCGGGCAGGCGGTGCAGATCGAGACTGGTTGAGGGCATTCAGCATCATCACGGTGACTTTCGCCGGCAAGCCTACCTGCAGATGCGGCGTTGATGCGGCGGCCCCCAGATGCAGAGCGTCGATAAAACCTATGCAAAATTTGCATAACTCTGCATGCCGCAGCGCGGTGCTGCATACCGCTGCATGCCGCTGCGCCCGCTGCGGGCCCAGGACCGCTGCAAAGTTCTGATTGCGCCGGTCGTGCGTGATACGGGCAGCGGGAATGGACCTCAGCACCCCAGGCGCTGCAAGCAACGGATTGCTGCCTGCGCTCTGGCCGCAGCCCTCGCGCCGAGTTTGAATCAGCCCTGGCTGCGGTCCCCAGGCGCGGGCGCAGCGGCGGGACGCCAGCCCCGGCCGGTAGATCCCAGGAGTAGACCTATGCAGAATCTGCATGGCTTTCCCGCCACCGCGCCAACCGCCACGCCAGGCGCCGCCCAGCAGGGCCGCTTCCAAGTGCCGGTTGCGTTGCGCCAGTCGTGCACGGACCTCGGCACCACCAGTGTGCTTCGTCACCCCAGGCGTTGCCAGGAGCGGGTTGACCCCTGCGCTTCAGCCGCAGCCCTCGCGCCGAGTTTGAATCAGCCCTGGCTGCGGCCCCCAGACGCGGGCGCAGCGGCGGGACGCCAGCCCCGGCCGGCAGATCCCAGGAGTAGACCTATGCAGAATCTGCATAGCTTTCCCGCCACCGCGCCAACCGCCGCGCCAGGCGCTGCCCAGGGCCGCAGCGGCAGCTCCTGCGCCGTCGCCTGAACCATCGCTGCCGGAGCCGCCCTCAGGGCCGCTTCCAAGTGCCGGTTTCGCCAGTCGTGCGCGATGCGGGCAGCGGGAATGGAGCCTCGGCGCCCCAGGCGTTGCCAGGAGCGGGTTGACCCCTGCGCTTCAGCCACAGCCCACGGGCCGAGTTTGAATCAGCCCTGGGGCCGCCCTCGAGTTCGGCCGGCCGAGCGGCGGCTTGGCAGCCGGATCTTTTTCGGGCAGCCCTGGCGGCGGCTGGCGCTCAGGCCCAGGCCAGCGGCAGCTCGCGAATGCGGGTGGTGGCGGCCCGCGACAGGCGCGAGCGACGCATCAGCCAGACGGGCTGCAGGCCGCAGGCGGCCCACTGCACAGTGCCGCTGCCATAGCGGTGGTTGAGGTTGTCCACCACCGCCAGCAATGCCTCGCGCCGACGCTGCTGGCCTGGATCCAGCGGCAGCAGCAGATCCTGTTGCCGCTGGCTGTCGCTCTGCAGCCGCTGCAGCAGCACGCCCGCCTTCTGCAACGGCTTGTGGGGACGGAACAGGGCATCGGCCAGGGGCAGGGCAGCCGCCAGCAGGACGCCGGTGTCGTTGCTGGGCAGCGCCAGGGTGACGGTGGCGGCATTGCTGTAGAAGCTGCTGCCGGCAAAGGGACTGCTGCGCACGAATACGGTGATGCAGCCGGCCCCTTGGCCCTGGCGGCGCAGTTTCTCGGCGGCGCGGCTGAGATAGGTGGCCACGGCCTGGCGCAGATCCTGCCGCCGCTGGATCGGTGTGCCGAAGCTGCGACTGACGCAGATCTCGCGCTTTGCGGGCGGCTGGCTCACCAGCGGCAGGCAGGCCAGACCGCGCAGCTCCTGCTGCAGCCGGATGCCCACCACACCGCAGCGCCGCCGCAGCTCAGCGCTGGGCATATCGCGCAGGGCGAGGGCATCGGCGATGCCGCGCATCCGGCACCAGCGCGACAGGCGCCGACCGATGCCCCAGACATCCTCGATCGCGAGGCTCGCCAGCCAAGGATCGGGATCGGCCACAGACCCCAGATCGAACACACCACCGTGGGCGGGATCGCGCTTGGCGATGCGATTGGCCAGCTTGGCGAGCACCTTGGTGGAGGCGATCCCCACCGCCACGGGCAATCCCAGCCGCTGTCTGATCTGGTGGCGCAGCGCCAGGCCCCAGTCCTGCAGGGAGGCCTCGCTGCCATCGGCATCCCGACGACGCGACAGCCGCCCGAAGGCCTCATCGATCGAATAGACCTCCAGCTCCTCCACCCATGCCTCCAGGCTGCCCATCAGCCGCAGGCTCATGTCGGCATAGAGGCTGTAATTGGAGCTGCGCACGATCACGCCGTGGCGCTCCAGCTCGGAGCGGATCTGGAAGTAGGGACTGCCCATCGGGATCCCGAGGGCACGGGCCTCAGGACTGCGCGAGATGATGCAGCCATCATTGTTGGAAAGCACCACCAGCGGCCGACCGATCACGGCGGCATCGAGCGCCGCCTCGCAGGAGGCATAGAAGTTGTTGCCATCGATCAGCACGGTGGCGCAGGCCATCACAGCGACAGCGATGCACGCTCGCCGCGGCGGAGCGGCAAGCAGTGGCAGTGGCGGCAGTGGCGGCGGGCAGCGGGCAGCACCGAGACAGCGGCAGGCGACGATCTCAACTGTAGTACATCTGAACTGACTCAGGCTGTTCTGGTCGGTTCGGCGCTGATCGACGCTGGGCGGTGCTGGTCAGCGCTGACCAGCGCTGGTCAGCGCTGGGCGGTGCGGTTTGTGCGGTTCGTCTGCGCCCGGTGTGCGCCCAGGGCCGCTTGAGGAAGCTCTGGAAAACGATCACGCTCGCGGGCTGCCCCTGCGGCAACTGGGATCTCCGCGCTCTGACCGGCGCCCTTGAGGGGTTTCCCAGGGCCGCTTCCAAGTGCCGGTTGCGTTGCGTTGCGTTGTGCCAGTCGTGCGCGGACCTCGGTACCACGAGTGGGCTTCATCACCCCAGGCGCTGCCAGGAGCGGGCTGTCCCCCGCGCTTCAGCCGCAGCCCTCGCGCCGAGTTTGAATCAGCCCTGGGTGTGCACCCCTCTGCGGCGCCTCCTGGCGGCGGTTCAGCGCGGCCGGTTCACTGCAGTCGGTTCACTGCAGCCGGTATGCAGCCGGTATGCGGTCGGTATGCGGTCGGTATGCCGCGGCGGCCGAGGGCCTGGCGCCGCGGTGAGCGAGGCGCCCGCCGCCGGGGGATCCATCGATCGGCCCAGGGCGCGATTGCGCAGCGGCCGGCCGGCTCAGCGGTCGGGCCCTGCGCTGCGCTGCAACCGCCGCTCCAGCAGCCACAGGCCCACCACCGTGGTGAAGCTGACCATCAGCACCAGGGCTGAGAACTGGTCGGCACGGACCAGACCGGCCTTGCGGGCGGTGGTGGCGAACACCAGCCCCGGCAGGCCGCGGGGAATCAGGCCGAACACCACCTGCCAGCGGTCGACACCGGCACTCGTCTCGCGGGCCGTGATGCCCAGGCCGCAGGCCAGCTTGCTGAGCAGGGCCATCGCCACCAGCACCGCCGCCAGCTGCCAGGCCGCGGGATCGAGCAGGGTGGCCGCCTCGACGCGCATGCCGACACTGATGAAATAAAGCGGCAGGAAGACCTCCGACAGCAGCACCAGCACCGAGCGCACCTGGGACTGCAGCGGCGAGAGCCGGGCCAGCAGCATGCCGCCCCAGAAGGCCCCGAACAGGCTGGTGAGACCCAGGCTCTCCCCCACCCAGGCCGAGGCGGTGAGCAGCATCAGGATCGCCAGCGGGCCGGCGGGGCGCTCGGGGCGGTGCCGCACCCAGGCATCGACCGCCCCCAGGCTGAGCAGCCCGATCAGCACGCCGAGGACGGGGGCGAACCCGGCGAGGGCCGAGCCGTTGCCGCTGCCGATCCCCGCCCCCAGCAGGGTGGAGAGGGCCAGCAGGCCGATCGCCGGCAGATCGTCCAGCACCGACACCCCCACCAGCAGGCGACCGGAGGGACTCTGCAGGGCCTGGCGCTGGGCGAGCACCCGCAGCGTGACGCCGGTGCCGGTGGCGCAGAGCACCGCCAGGCAGAGCACCGTGGTGGGCAGGGAGAGGGCGAACAGCCGCTGCAACGGCCAGAAGAACAGGAGCGGTGCCAGAGCGCTGATCGCCACCAGCCGCAGCAGCGGGCGCCGCTGGGCGATCAGCAGCTCGCCGCGCACCTCCAGGCCCACCTGGAAGAACAGGCTCAGCACCCCCAGCTCCGTCAGGCCGCTCAGGGGGGCCACCTGCGCGAAGGGCAGCACACTGTTCCCCAGCAGGAAACCCACCAGCAGCTCCACCAGGATCGCCGGCACCGCCCAGCGCGCCAGGGTGCCCGCCGACAGCCGCGCCAGCGCCAGGCCGGTCAGCAGGATCAGCAGCAGGCTCAGGGTCGAGGGTTGAGACATTCGGAGGGGCTGCGGGCTGGAGACGCGGAAGACGGCAGCAGACTCAGAAGCAGCCCCCCCTAGCTTGGAGGACGGCCACGATCAGCCCAGAACGGCATGTTCCCCTCTGCAGCGCTGAGCAGGCTCAGGCGCGCCCTGATCGGCAGCCCCCTGCCCACCAGCGCCCACCACGAGGAGCGTTACAGCAACGCCGAGGCCCTGGCGATCCTCAGCTCCGATGCCCTCTCGTCGGTGGCCTACGCCACCCAGGAGATCGTGCTGGTGCTGGGCATGGCCGGCGCGGCGGCCCTCTCGGCCACCCTGCCGATCACGGCCCTGATCGTGGGCCTGATGCTGATCGTCGCCACCAGCTACCGGCAGACGATCCAGGCCTATCCGCACGGCGGTGGCTCGTATCGGGTATCGCAGGAGAACCTCGGCCCGATGCCCGGCCTGATCGCCGGCGCCTCGCTCTCGATCGATTACGTGCTCACCGTGGCGGTGAGCGTGGCGGCGGGGATCGCCGCCCTCACCTCCTATTTCCCGACCCTGGAGGCCGAGCGGGTGCCGCTCTGTCTGCTGGCGGTGCTGCTGGTGATGGTGGCCAACCTGCGCGGGGTGAGCTCCAGCGCCAGGCTGCTGAGCCTGCCCACCTACCTGTTCATGGTGATGGTGGTGATACTGCTGCTGGCCGGGGGCCTGCGCAGCGCCGCCGGCCAGCTGCAGCCCCTGGCCAGCTCCGTGCAGCAGAGCCAGCTGCTGGCGGCCCACAGCGGCCAGCTGACGGCACTCACGCCGCTGCTGCTGATGCGGGCGTTCAGCTCCGGCTGCGCCGCCCTCACCGGCATCGAGGCGATCAGCGACAGCGTCGCCGCCTTCCGGCCGCTGGAGTGGCGCAACGCCCGCCGTGTCCTCACGGTGATGGTGCTGATGCTGGCGCTGATGTTCAGTGGCATCAGCGCCCTGGCCCACCAGAGCGGTGTGATCTCCGTGGACAACGGGCCGACGTTGCTTTATCAGCTCGGTGAGCGGATCTTCGGTCACACGCCGCTGCTGGCGCTGCTGCAGCTGGCGACGCTGCTGATCCTGTTGCTGGCGGCCAACACCGCCTATGCCGATTTCCCGCGGCTGGCCGCCTTCCTGGCCCGGGACGGCTACATGCCCCGCCAGCTGGCTTCGCTGGGAGATCGGCTGGTGTTCAGCAACGGCATCTATGCCCTGAGCGGCTTCGCCGCCCTGCTGCTGATCGCCACCAACGGCAGCGTCAGCCGGCTGATCCCCCTGTATGCCGTGGGGGTGTTCCTCAGCTTCAGCCTCTCCCAGGCGGGGATGGTGGTGCATTGGTGGCGGCTGCGCGGCCTCGGCTGGCAGGGCAAGGCGCTGGTGAACGGGGTGGGCTGCACGATCACCTCCCTGGTTGGGGTGGTGCTGCTGATCACGAAGTTCATGCAGGGGGCCTGGCTGGTGGTGCTGGCGATCCCGCTGCTGATCGCGATGTTCCTGCGCATCCGCACCCACTACGACCACGTGGCCCGGCGGTTGCGGCTGGCGCGGGATGTGCGCCTGAAGCTGCCCCCAGCGCCGGCGGCCGGCGGTACCCCCACCGTGGTGCTGGTGGGCCAGCTGCACCGCGGCACCTTCGAGGCGATCCGCTTTGCCCGCACGATCGCCAGCGATCTGGTCTGCGTGTATGTGGATCTCAGCGGCGGTGAACGAACCCAGGCCTTCCGCGACAACTGGCAGCGGCAGGTGCCGGAGGTGCGGCTGGAGGTGCTGGAGTCGCCCTACCGCTCACTGGTGGAGCCGGTGCGTGACTTCGTGCGTCGCTTCGAGCGGGAACATCGCAAGGACAGCAATCGTTTCTGCGTGGTGGTGCTGCCGGTGTTCGTGACCCGGCATCGCTGGGAGAACCTGCTGCACAACCAGTCGACGATCCTGCTGCGCAATGCCCTGCGGGCCCAGGGCACGCGGGTGGTGACGACCGTGGGCTTCTACCTCTGAATTGCATGGTCAGGCGCTGGGTAGCTGGGGTGCGGCGCTGTCGAGCACTGCTTCCGGCGCGATCCACATCGCATCGCCATAGGAAAAGAAGCGATAGCCGGCGGCCTTGGCCTGCTCGTAGAGGGCCAGCAGGCGCCGCCGACCGATCAGGGCGCTGACCAGCAGCAGCAGCGAGCTCCTGGGCAGATGGAAGTTGGTCAGCAGGCCCTGCACCACCGCGAAGCGATGGCCCGGCTGAATCACCAGGTTCACCGGGCCCGTATGGGGCTGGAGCACCCCACCATGCAGGGCCGCCACCGCTTCCAGCGTGCGCACGCTGGTGGTGCCGATGGCGATCACGCGGCCCCCCCGACGCCGACAGGCCTCGATGGCCTCGACCGCCTCCGGGCGCACCTGCACCCATTCGCTATGCAGTTCCAGGCCGCGCAGGTCTTCTCGCTCCACCGGCCGGAAGGTACCCAGGCCCACATGCAGCGTCACGGCAGTGATCGACACGCCTCGCTGGCGCAGCTGCATCAGCAGGTCATCGCTGAGATGCAGCCCGGCGGTGGGGGCCGCCACCGAACCGGGCCGCTCGGCATAGCGGGTCTGGTAACGCTGCTCGTCGGCGGCATCGTGGGCGTGGATGTAGGGCGGCAGCGGCATCTCGCCGTAGCGGGCCAGCAGCGTCTCGATCGCCTCGGGGCTGGTGCAGTCGGCCGGGAAGCGCACCACCCGCCCGCCGGTCTCGCCATCGGCGGCCACGATCGGCAGGGTCAGCGGCGGCTGGCCGGGATGCTCCAGCTGCAGCACATCGCCCGGTCGCAGCCGCTTGGCCGGTCGCGCCAGGCAGAGCCAGTCGCTGGGGCCGACGGGGGGCGGAGGGGTGGTCTGGCTGGATCCGCCGGCGGCGGCGATCACAGCCGCCCGTGGGGCTCCGAGGCCGGGCTCGGCGGCGTGATCCGTGGCGTTCGCTGTGGTGTTCGCTGTGGTGTTCGCTGTGGCGTTCGCCGCCAGTGCGGCGGGCTCCAGCACCAGCAGCTCCACGGCACCGCCCGTGGCGCGCCGGGCCCGCAGGCGCGCCTTGAGCACGCGTGTGTCGTTCACCACCAGCAGATCGCCGGAGCGCAGCTCGGCGGCCAGGTCCCATACCGTCAGGTGCCGGCAGGGGGCCTGCAGGGCGAAGGCCGCGGCCGATGGCGCCGCCGCGGTGGAGGTCGCAGCGGTGGAGACGGCAGCTGTGGAGACAGCCGCGGCCCCGCCAGGGCCAGGGTCCGATGCGACGGCGCTGATCGAGAGAGGATCCGGCTCGCCGCTGGCGGCAGCGCCAGCGCTGGCGCCGATGATCGGCTCGATCTGGAGGCGTTGGACCGCCGTGACCGGCTGCCGCAGTGGCAGCGGCTCCACCACCAGCAACCGGGCCGCGTGGCGCGGCTCCACCGGGCGCTGGGCGATGAACGAATCCGGCAGCTCGAAGTCGTAGCTGGAGAGCAGCAGATCGAGCGGATCAAGTGGATCGACTCGATCGAGTCGATCGGGGCTGGGCGAGATTGGCTCAGGGGCCGCAGCGGCCAACGGAGATGGCGGGTCCTGGGACTGGGACATCGCAGGCGGGATGGCGGTCAGGGAGCTGCCTGGTGAAGGATGGGAACGTTAACGGCCGATCCGCACCGCTGAGGTCAAGGCGAAAAGGAACAGCGCAAACCCAGAAGAAATACAGATGCATCGGCATTCATCGGCGCTACGGGTACACCCAGGCTCAGCGTTCTTGCCCCTGGTATAGTCTGAACCGCTTGGCTGCCAGCAGCTCTCAGGCCACCACCAGGCCCTTGTCCTACGTCAGCCAGGACCAGGGGGGCAATACCAAGATCACCTGGCCGTATCTGTATTGACGACGATCTGCTGCAGGCCAGAGCGGGTGACTGGTGGCGGCTCAGATGAATTGCATGTTCAGGCTTAGTTCTGTAGCGAGAAAGCGAAATGATTACTCCAGGCCGAACTGGGCTTTTTGGATCAGGCTTCCATTTTGAAACATTGCATTCATGTTGCCTGCAGAGAAACCACCAGCTTTCCACATATACATAACAGTTTTGTAGCCGCCGATATCATTGCTACTCATCTCGACGCCCTGCTCTCCCAGGATTGCAACAACTTTCTCGTAGCTCATTCCGTTCTTGATGCGATTGTAATTTGCCATATTAACACCTGATCCTTGAGCAGGCTGTGCATCTGTTGCAATGGGAGCTGGAACCGGAATTCCTTTGTCCTTGCCCGAGAGCGCGATCAAAGGCACTGCACTTAGTGGTGCTCCAATGACCCCTATTGCCGCCCACACCAAAAATCTGTTCGGCGTCTTACCATCCTGCAAATTCATAACTTATGTCAAAACAGAAAGTATAAGCGGTGAGGTAATCCACCCCATCGGGCCCCTAATGTACCAGCAATTGCTGCCAATATGTATCCAAATGGCTTTTCTGAAAGTGGCTTATGAGTCGACTCAATCATTGTACAAACCCAAAGAGATGACCGATGGTAGCAAGACAGCTTTGCACCCTATTCCTTCATGATTTTTTCGCGTTTTACATGGCTGTTCAGGCCGCAAAGAGGGGTTGGCGGGGCTGCGGCCGCCTGAGGGCCTCGGCTCAGCGCATCGGTGTTGAGGAGCCCGAGCCATTGAAGCGACCATGTCGCTCCGCTCACGGCAGTCGCAGCCTGTCCGGTGCCCCTTCACAAGGTGATCCGTTTCGATCCGGCTCCTTGCCGGCTGATGGGAGATGGCTGCAGCCGTCCCGACCCCTGAACGAGTACAATGGAGTCCGATCAGCGAATACCGCGGCGATCGCTTCAGCGGCGCAGAGGTGACCGCGCTGCCGGCCCCACCTCCCACCGATCCTGCCCTGCGGGTGGCCCTGGACCGGGGCCGTTGGGCAGCCCTGGGGCCGGTCTTGTGGGAACAGGCCAACCACCGGCTGCGGGCGAATGGCCTGGCCAGCGCCAAGCCCAACAGGAGCCCCACCAGGCCGATCCCCGTGCATCCTTCGCTCGGCAAGGAACTCTGTGCGCTGTGCTGAGCGGTGGAGCAGGCCGCGAGCGACGACATCCCCAATGCGCTGCGCAACTGGGAGCCCCTGGCGCCGGAGGAGCGCTGGTGGCTTTACACGATGACCGTTGCCACCACCGGCCAGGCGCTGCAGAAGGGGGTGGGCTGGCGCAAGGCGCTGCGGGATGCCATTGCCGACAACCCGATCCTGGAGGGCTCAGGAATGTCACCCAAGGCCCGCCGGCAGCTGCTGGGCCACAAGGGCTGATTCAAATCCGGCGCAAGAGCTGCGGCCGAAGCGCAGGGGGCAAGCCGCTCCTTGCGGCGACTGGGGTGCTGAATGCCCACGCACGCTGCCGGTGTCGCACACGACTGGCGAAATCGGCACCTTGAAACGGACCTGGGCTGTGGCCGAAGCGCAGGGGGCAAGCCGCTCCTTGCGGCGACTGGGGTGCTGAATGCCCACGCACGCTGCCGGTGTCGCACACGACTGGCGAAATCGGCACTTTGTAGCGGCCCTGGCTGGGCCACGGCCAGCTGGCCCTGGAGCTCTGAAGCCATGGATTCGGTAGCTACCATTGATAGGCACCATGCAAGGCCAGGGCGATGGATACGGCGCGTCTGTTTCAATCCGGCCGCAGCCAGGCGGTGCGGTTGCCCAAGGCCTACCGCTTCAGCGGCACCGAGGTAATCGTGAAGCACTACGGCAATGGGGTGTTGCTGCTGCCGATCGACGATCCCTGGCAGACCCTCGAAGCCGGCCTGGCGGCCTTCGAGTCCGGCTTTCAGCTCAGCCGCGAGCAGCCAGAGCAGCCACCAAGACCGGAGCTGACACCGTGATCCTGCTCGATACCAACATCTGCATCCACATCATCAATGCCAGGCCAGCCGCGGTGCTGCAGCGCTTCCGCGATTACCGCATGGGGGAGATCGGGCTCTGCAGCGTGGTGGCCGCTGAGTTGGCCTATGGCGTCGCCAAGAGCGGCTCCAGTCGGAACCGTGAGGCCCTGGATCTGTTTCTGGCCCCGCTGGCGATCCTGCCCATTGATGAAACGGCCCTCTGGTGCTACGGCGACCTGCGCGCTGATCTGGAGCGCCAGGGCACCCCGATCGGTGCGCTCGACACGCTGATCGCCGCCCATGCCCTCAGCCTGAAGGCCACCTTGGTGACCAACAACCTCAAGGAATTCGAGCGGGTGCCAGGCCTTCAGCTCGACAACTGGGTGCCCAGCGCTTAGCCAGGCCAACGACTGATAACGCTGCCATCACCTGGCCGCAAAGCTTGCTCAGCAAAGGACATAGCCTTTCGGTGGCGGCTCAGGGACATGGCGATGTTATCCGTTCCTCTATGCAATGACACTTCTCTGCAGCGCTTCCTGAGCGAGCGTGTTGAGACTCTTCCCCTGCACATCCGCAGTCATCGCCAGCTTTTCGTGCAGTTCAGGAGAGATTCGTAGATTGAACTTGCCTGAATACTGCCTACGCGGCTCAATACCTTGTTCTTTGCAGACCTCAAGAAATACCTCCAGCGATTTCTTGAACTCACGCCGGAGCTCATCTGGGCTTAACCCATAGAAGTCCGCTCCTCCAGAAATTCCAAGAATCTCTCCCCGAAGCTGATCTGTTTCCTCGTCGTACTCAATCCTGGCGTGGTAGCCGTCCACTTTCATCAGATTCATGGTGTCGCTCCGTGTTCTTCAAGCCATTTGCGGATTGAAGCAACAGCACCTTTGTCAGTGTCAGGCGATGGGTGGGATCTGTGGAAGACCCTGACTTCGCCAAACAGAACGACCGCGACTCGGCTTGCCCGCCCTCTCGCTGACCTCCCCACCAAGCCCCTGAAACAGGGCTTCGATGTCCCTCCACGGCAAGCTGCCGCTTACAGGTCGGGAGAAGATCAGCTCAAGGGTGCGCTGGTGCTTCCGCTTCATGCCTCCATGATACTGCCCTGCGGTACCATGCGCATCTACCTCTCCACGGCTTGCCGGATACGGATAACGCCCCCAATCACCTGCCCGCCAAGAGCTGATGACCATGCCATCAGGCCTTCGGGTGGCGGGCCAGGTGCATTGGATTGTTAGGCACTATGACACAGCTGGCAGTCCTCGTTGAGCAACACTGCATTCAGGCAGGGCTTTCGTACAGATAGCGTTGGAAGCCTGCGAACAGCTCGCCGATCTCCTCTGGTTTGCCGAGATCAGCCACAGCGTCGGCGATGGAGTTCTGGTAACGAATGCGCAGCAGAGGTGCAAGTTTCTCCTGGGCCAGCTCCTGCACGCCGCTGCTCACGTAGTGCTGCAGCACGAAATCGAGAAACAGCTGCTGCTTGCTGGTGAAGCGGGAGTGGATGTAGAGCCGGGCCTGCTGCGCGCGTGTTTCACGAGGGATCGGCGGCAGGGCGTAGGCAACGTGAGCCAGCACGTCGAACAGATCGCTGTGCTCGGCCGAGATGATCGCCTGCATCTCGGCCAGCTGCTCGGCGCCGAATCCCTTTTCTGCCAGCCCCTGCAGCAGCTTGCTGCGGGTGTCGGGTGAACTCCACAGACGCCGCAGCTCGGCTTCATCCTTCACGAACTCAGGCAACTGGCCATAGAGCAGTTCGATGAACTGCTGGGAGCTCATTGGCTTGCCGTCGGGATGCCAGAAGCTGGTCACCAGCATGTGCTGGAGCGAGCGCTCCTTGCCATCGCCGAGCTTGATGCGCAGCTTGCTGGGGCGGGGCGGAGGGTCGTCTGCAGGAGGATCTTCAGGGGCGCCAGGCTGCCCCTCCGGAGCACCCAGGCGGGGGCCTCTCGGTTCGGGTCCTTCGGGTGCGATTGGATCGCCGTCCCACTCCGGATCGCTGAAGTGGTGGTGCGCCTTCACGAAATCGAGGATCGTGAAGTAGTCCTTGCCATCGTACAGACGGGTACCGCGGCCGATGATCTGCTTGAATTCGATCATTGAGTTCACGGGCCTCAGCAGGGCGATGTTGCGCACGTTGCGGGCGTCCACGCCGGTGGAGAGCTTCTGGGAGGTGGTGAGGATGGCCGGGATCGTCTTCTCGTTGTCCTGGAAGGCGCGCAGCCAGGTGTTGCCCAGTTCGCCATCATCGGCGGTGACGCGGTGGCAGTAGTTGGGATCGGTGCTGGCTTTGAGTTGGTTGATCAGGTCGCGGATGGCGAGGGCGTGCTCCTGGGTGGCACAGAACACCAGGGTCTTATGGCGGGGATCGATCTGGCTGAGCAGGATCTCCACCCGCTGCCTTTCGCGCTGCTCGATCTCGATGATCCGGTTGAACTCCGCTTCTGTATAGCGGCGGCCTTCCTGAACCTCACCTTCTACCACCATGTCATCCGGCGTGTAGATATAGTCATCCAGCGTTGTGCTGATCTGCTTGACGCGGAAGGGTGTGAGGAAGCCATCGTTGATGCCCTCCTTGAGCGAATAGGTGAACACCGGTTCACCGAAATAGGCGTAGGTGTCGGCGTTGTCGCTGCGGCGGGGCGTGGCAGTGAGGCCCAGCTGCACAGCGGGAGCGAAGTACTCAAGGATGCCGCGCCAGGTGGATTCGTTGTTGGCGCCGCCGCGGTGGCACTCATCGATCACGACGAAATCGAAGAAATCAGGCGGGTACTGGCCGAACCAGGGGGAGGGCTTGCCGTCCACCACCGGCCCGCTCATGAAGGTCTGAAAGATGGTGATGAACACGCTGGCGTTGGTTGGCACGCGGCCCTTCTTGCGCAGGGCATCGGGCTCGAGGCGGGCCAGCGCGTTGTCTTCAAAGGCGGCGAAGCCAGTGAAGTCGTTGAAGGCCTGATCGGCGAGGGTGTTGCGATCAGCCAGAAACAGGATGCGCGGGCGGCGTGTGGGTTCACCGGAGAGATTCCAGCGGGCCTGAAACAGCTTCCAGATGATCTGGAAGGCAATCGAGGTCTTGCCGGTGCCGGTGGCCAGGGTCAGCAGGATCCGGTTGCGGCCGGTGGCGATCGCCTCGAGCAAGCGCGAGACGGCGAGGTCCTGATAGAAGCGGATCTGCCAGCTGCCGCCCTTATCGGGGTAGGGAATGGCGGCGAAGCGATCGCGCCAGGCATTCTCCTCGGCGAAGGTGCGGGCCCACAACTCCTCAGGGCTGGGAAACGCCTGCACCGGCCCTTCCTCGCCGCTGGCCATGTCGATGGCGTACACGCCGAGACCATTGCTGGCGTAGGTGAAGCGAAGCTGCAACTTGCCGGCGTAGTCCTTGGCCTGGGCCACCCCTTCCGTCAGCGGGGCTGTGTCGGGCTTGGCCTCCACCACCGCCAGCTGGGTGTTGCGGTAGGTAAGTACGTAGTCGGCGGTGAGCGGCTTGCCGCGTCGGCCACCACCTTCGATCCTGCCGGGGGTGATCGAAAACTCGCGCCGGATGCGGCTGCCCTCCACCACGCCCCAGCCGGCGGCGGCGAGCAGCGGATCGATCAGCTCAGCGCGGGTTTCGGCCTCGTTCATGGAATCAGGGAGGCCACGTGTTCGAGGAGATCGGCGCAGAGTTGGTTCCAGGCGGCACGATCGAGATCTTCTATGTCTGGTTCTTCGTCGTAGCGGCGCAGCACAGCAAACAACGTGAAGCGACTGAGAGTCCTGAAGGGTTCGATATCCGAGCCCTGATCGCGCAGCATCTGGAACAGCAGGCGGAGGTTATGGGTGAAGGGCGGTTGCTCGGGCAACAGGAGCAGCAGCCAGGCCTTGAGAGCCTTTTCCGTGGCCTGCTGGAGATAGAAGCCCCAGCTGACTTCCTCAAATACGGAGGAATCCGCCATAGCACTGGCGGCTCGCAGATCGCGCTGAGCGATGCGCAGAAAACCACTTGGAGTCTCAGCTGGCGCCATGCAGGCTCTCCGCAGGCTCCAGCTGCCGGCCGTAGCGGAAGACCTCCGCGATCACATTCGTGCGTCCGTGGCGACGCTCCTCCACCTCGCTGGCCGAAAAGAGCAGCAACTCAATCGGCAGGCGGTGATGGGCCAGCTTCCAGCCCAGAGCATCCGTTTCCTCGAAGCGCGAATGGGTGGCCAGCCAGGCATCCGGCACCGTCACCAGCAGGTCAAGATCCGAATCGGGCCGGGCGGTGCCGCGGGCCCGGGAACCGAACAGGCGCACCTCGGCGCCGGGGATCGCCGCCTGAATCTCCGCCGCGATCGTGCGCAGCAGCGGTTCGTCCACCACGTAGCAATGGCTGGAGGGGCGAGAAGACGTGGTCATGGGCTCAGTCTGGCGCATCCTGAGGCCTGATGCCCCATCTCCATCCAGGCAGTTCAGGAGTCTCCTGGCCACTCCCGCAGCTGCGTGGCCAGCTCAGGCAGATCCATCTGAACAACAGCCCAGTTCACCGATAGGCTGAGCCCAAAGTATTCATGCACGATGCGGTTGCGAAGGCCCCTGATGGCGCGCCAGTCGATGTCGGGCCTGAGACGTTTCTGTTCTTCGGGGATGCCGTTGGACGCCTCGCCGATGATTTCGAGATTGCGGACTACGGCATCCACCGTGCGGCTGTCCGCGCAGAACGCCTCAAAATCCATGCCGATGGTGTAGGCAGCAATCTTGTCGCATGCCTCCTGCATGTCCGCGACAAACAGCGTCCAGTCACGGCGCGACATGGACCAGGCTGCTGAGGATGAAGGGGCGGCGGTTCTCCTTGATCCCGTCGGCGGCCACCAGATCCACCTTGCGGCCCAGCAGCTCTTCGAGGCGATCGGCCAGGTGGATGAAGCCGAAGCCGATCGGTTCAGAGAAGCTCGCCAGCAGATCCACATCACTGCTGGCAGTGGCCTCATCCGCGGCAAACGAGCCAAACAGCTGCAGGCTGCTGAGCTTGAACTCGGCGGCCAGGCCTGGGAAGTGCTCGCGCAGCACCGCCAACACCTCGGCGCGGCTGCTGCAGGGGTGGGCGACGGAGGCCGTCATGGCGCGGCGGGGCTGATGGCTGAAGCGTAGGCGCGGTGCAGAGGAGAGGCAGACGCCTGTTCAGAGCTCGCCGTTGAAGGCCTGCTGCAGGAGGGACTTCTTCAACTCCTCCAGGGCGGCGAGTTTGCGTTCGTAGAGGTGGGTGAGGTGTTGGGTTTCTTCTTTCAATGAGTCTAGATTCTGGGCAATTACATTTTGCTCTGTTAAGGGGGGTAACAGCAGCTTCGACTCCTTGATGTTTGGAACAGTCAGCTGTGGTATCGATGTGCCAGTATTTCCGAAGTCCATTGCCTTGGATGCGTAGTAAAGAAACGCTAGGGATATCTGCTCTGAGTCTGGAACGAGGACTATCAAGCGCACTACTGGGAGAAATGGCTCTGTTCTGATAGTAGAAAAGCCAAGTGTTCCACGTGCAGAGACTGTAATACTTGGCCTTGTCACGCGGGCTTCATCGGTGAAGCCATACAAGCCATCGTCCTTCTCACCGTTTGAGAAGATGGGGACACAAAATTTAGAAGTCCTAACTTTCGAAAGTCTATCTTTGGGGACGTCGCCACCCGCAAAGATTTGCTCGCAGCAGCTCTCAAGTGTCGTCTCGACCCACCCCTCTCCACACGCATTGATGACTGATTGAAGTTGTCTTTCAAATGCCGCACGCGCATTCTGAAGATTCCGCTCGGTGTTGGCTTTGACGGTGGCGAGGCCCGCAAACGCTTCGTCGAGCAGGGTGACGATTCGCTGCTGTTCGGGGAGTGGAGGTACGGCCACAAGTTCATCATGGACGTGATTGCGGTTCAGTGTTGGCACTCCAGCACCACTGGCAAATCGACTCAGATCTAAATAGATCAGCAAGTAGTAGACGAATCGAGGATCGTTGCCGCCGAAGTCCTTGACAAAGAGAGAAGTGTTGAGCGGCCAGAAATCCTCTTCCACAAAGAAGACACTTCCAATGCTTCCGCTGCGACCCGTGACCACGCCCGGGCCTTCGACAGCCGCTTCGTGATGCGTGTCACTTGGGCCAGATGAAGAAATGATGGGTACAACTCCCTGAATTCGATCTTGAATGGGGAGGTCGAATCCACGCTGGAGAGTCGCAACATCGCCAAGTCGCTTTATGTCCCACTCTTCTCTCATCCCAACAACCCCCCAATCCTCGCCAGCACCTGGGCACTCTCCGCATCCAGCACCGCGATCTCCGCCAGGATCTCCTGCGGGCTGCGCAGCTCCGCGGCCACGGCGGCATTCGGATTCTTCACCGAGAGATCCCAGCTCTGCCGATCGATCGTCTCCACCTCCACGCTCCAGCTTTTGGCGGAATCGGCGAAGGTCTTCTGCAGCTCCACGAACTCCGCCAGGTCGCGGTCGTTGAGCGGGTTGGTTTTGCCGAGGTTGCGGCCGGGATCGAGCTGGTAGAACCACACCCTGCGGGTAGGTGCGCCCTTCTCGAAGAACAGCACCACCGTTTTGACGCCGGCGCCCTGGAAGGTGCCGCCGGGGCAGTCGAGCACGGTGTGCAGGTTGCACTCCTGGAGCAGCTTCTGGCGCAGGGCCACCGAGGCGTTGTCGCTGTTGGAGAGAAACGTGTTCTTGATCACCACGCCGGCCCGGCCGCCGGCCCGCAGCATGCGGATGAAGTGCTGCAGAAACAGAAACGCCGTTTCGCCGGAGCGGATCGGGAAGTTCTGCTGCACCTCACGGCGTTCGCTGCCGCCGAAGGGTGGATTGGCCAGGATCACATCGAAGCGGTCGCGCTCCTGCACATCGCTGAGGTTTTCGGTGAGCGTGTTGGCGTGGAGGATGTTCGGTGCCTCGATGCCATGCAGGATCATGTTCATGATCGCGATCACATAGGCGAGGCTCTTCTTCTCCTTGCCCGTGAAGGTGCGGCTCTGCAGCGTGTCGAGATCCTGGGTGCTCAGCTCGCGGCCTGATGATCCGCCCTTGCGCATGAATTCGAACGCTTCGCACAAAAAGCCCGCCGAGCCCACGGCTGGGTCGTACACCGTTTCGCCGATCTGCGGATTCACCACCTGCACGATGGCGCGGATCAGCGGCCGGGGCGTGTAGTACTCGCCGCCGTTGCGGCCGGCGTTGCCCATCCGCTTGATCTTCTCCTCATAGAGCATCGAGAGCTCATGCTTCTCGGCCTGGGAGCGGAACTGAAGCCCATCGATCAGATCGATGATCTCACGCAGGTTGTAGCCGCTGGAGATCTTGTTGCGGATCTCCCCGAAGATCTCTCCAATCTTGTACTCGATCGTGTTCGAGCCCTCGGCCCGCTGCTTGAAGCGCTCCAGATAGGGAAACAGCCGCTGGTTGACGAAATCGCGCAGGTCGTCGCCGGTGAGCGCGGCGTGGTGATCGAGCTGGCCGCTGGCAT
>Ga0172376_10002827_pt1 | contig 20937 bp, 24 predicted proteins | sample Lak35m_FD_121114 | JGI IMG/M metagenome (GOLD analysis project Ga0172376, IMG submission 121114) | Freshwater microbial communities from Kabuno Bay, South-Kivu, Congo - kab_092012_35m | ecosystem: Environmental > Aquatic > Freshwater > Lake | place: Democratic Republic of the Congo: South-Kivu... | reverse complement strand
GGAGGAAAAATTCTTGACAAGCAAGATTCTCGTGATCAAGTCCCGGTTACTAAGTTTTATGACCCTCTATTTGTTCTTGATTATTTGCAGTTCAAAACAAAGAATGCCTCATGGGCTCTTTCTTACCAGTTACTAAGAAAAATCTCATATCGAAATGGTGTTATAGCTTCTATCATAAATACCCGAATCAATCAGTGCGGGCTATTTGCTACTCCATATGTCATGCCTAACGACAGAATCGGGTATACGATTCAACCGAAGAACAAGAAATATCAATATCTATTAAAGCAAGCAGACCCGAACAAAAAAGTTCCGAACGTTAGCGAAGAAGAAGTTCGAACAATCATGGAAGTCGGAGAATTCATAGATAATTGTGGAACAATCGACACAAAGATGAAAGACCCTCAACGAGACGACTTCGGCACATTCTTAAGAAAAATAATAAGAGATAGTTTGACATTCGATCAATTATGTTTTGAAATAGTGAAAGATCCTAAGACAGGAAAGCCTTCAGCTTTTTATGCAGTCGATTCAGGAACTATTCGATTGTCTGATCCAAAAACCCGCATTGAAAAGGGAATCTATTATGTCCAGTTTATCGATGGCAATCTTTACACTGCATATGATTACGGTGAAATGGCTTTTGCCGTTAGAAATCCCACCACCGATATCAAAGCGAATGGATACGGAATTTCAGAAATCGAAATGGCATTAAACTATATTTCTTCACAAATCTATGGAGAAGAATATAATAAAAGATTCTTTACGCAAGGATCAACGCCCAAGGGCATTGTCAATATCAAAGGCTCTAACGTGCCACGAGAAGAGTTAGATGCTTTCAGGAGAGCGTGGCATGCTCAACTGACTGGTGTATCTAATGCCTGGAAGACTCCTATCCTATCTTCGGAAGGGGGAGTAGATTGGATTAATCTTGGACAATCTAACCGAGATATGGAATTTGGTCGATGGTTAGAATACCTCGTCAATGTTGTTTGCGGCGTTTATCAAATTGACCCAGTTGAAATCAACTTTCCAAACAAAGGTGGTGTATCAGGACAGTCGAGACCCATGAATGATTCTTCAGCAATTGAACGAATCAAATTCTCGAAGGATAAGGGACTTGTCCCTTTGTTGCGGTTTGTCGAAAAAACCATCAATCGATATCTAGTATATCCTCTAACAGATGGGAAATATGAATTTGCTTTCCATGGTTACACAGACCTGATTGAAGAACAAAAGATTAGACTTGAAAAACAGGAAGTTGAATATCTTAAAACAGTAAATGAAGTCAGGTCGCAATACGGTCTAAAAGAACTCCCTCAAGGAGATATTATCCTGAATCCAGTATACGCTCAAGCTAAGATGGCTGCAGATGCAGCAGCCGCTGAGCAGGGTCAACCTCCCGAAGGTGAAGAGGGAATGTCCGAGGAAGAACAACAAGCAGCGGAAGACGAAGAAAATCAAAATGAAGGTGATGAAGGAGCAGAAGAATTAGCCGATGATGAGTCTAGTGATTTAGATGAGTATGGCGGAAACTACAATGCTATGGGACCAACTTCGGCAGCTGGAATGCTACCGACTGGAGGGATATTATCCTAACACGTTAGTGAATTTTATTTAGAAGTATGAGATAAATTAAGGAGATGCAAAATGGCCGTCGAACAACAAACAACCGAAAAAACTTCAACGACAAAGTTGATCTCTGTTTTCTTTCCGTTGAAGCCCCTAAAGAATAAATTTTCGGAGAACTTCATTAGTATACAGATTGCTGATTTTATCCCAAAATTACATTCGTTCACAGATAAAGCAATCATCTATAAGATAGATAAAGAAAGATTCTATACTTATGATTTGAAGGATGAAGCATTCGATGACCGATTTGATGTCGTCGATAATCAAACAATTGTCATAATCTTTAGCGTCGACAAGACAACACAGATTGATGTATCAGATCTATTCGAACCTGATTTCTCTAAAAGCGTCAATACAATAAGAATTCACAGAAAACGAGTCGACGCAGAGGGTAGCAGGCCTTCGTATATTTTCTATACAATCAACTCGACAAAACTGCTAAACAGTATTATTCCTATTGTTCAGGGCGATAAATCAGAAAACGGCGAAACATCGGGAGGGAAAACTTATTTCATTCTTGGAGCTAATAACGCCAAAAGAGATATCGATCCTCTCGAGAAAGCGTTTACGACTGAAAAAATTTGTCGCATGAACTACGTGACGACGATAGAATATGATAAGATTATAGATGAAAATTATGCAAAAACGCTGAAAAGAAAAATCAACGCACAAATAAAATTCTAACCCGTAAAAAAGCATCGAAAATGTGGTATAATAAAACTATAACGCATGGAGGTTTACAATGCATATTAGACCGAAGGAAACATTTGAGCAAACTCATCAGAAGCAAGTCTCTGGCTCCGGTTCATTTGGACGCGTCGAAGAATTAAAATTCGCTAAAAACAGTGTCTACGAGTTTTACATCATCCCTAAAGTTGTCTCTATAGACATCGGCGCTGATGAATGCGAAATCGATTATCCATTTGAAGAAGTCAACACACATTTTGGTACCTATGATTTCATGAAGAATTATGCTAACATGAGATCTGAAAGAATCAATTGTACTGGATGCGCGATCGATCATTGGATGGCAGAAACCAGACTGCCAAAATCTGTATTCAAAATTGCAGTACCTACGAAGTTTTTCGTAACATACGTAATACACGAAAAGAAAATTAAGTATTGCTTCTTTCAAGATTATCTCTATGCTATATTGATGGAGAAAATCGCCCGCCTCATGACAGAAAAAGAACTCAACCTTATAGACGCTCTACGACATCGCGTCAAACTATTCACAAATGCCGAAAAGAAATTTGATATCGAAGTCAATCCTGAAGTCGCCATCCCTACAGACTCTCAGGGATTCAAATCAATTCTAATTTCTGTCAACGAAAAACCAATTGACAAATTAATCAATCAACAACTCACATGCGACAGCCAAACAATCGCCTCCGTACTTCATGCTTTGCAAGATTATACTGAAGAGGTCATACGGTCGGAAGAAGGTGCCGCTAGAGCAGATAAGATGGAAGCAAAGTCAAGACAATTCGAAGCTTCTCTCGAAGGGTTTAAGAAAGACTCTGACTATAAGCTAAGAGGAAATGAGCCTTTCGTTGAAGGAGTAGGACCAAATTCAGAGCCCAATCAAGAAGAAGATCTACCGTTTTAAGGAGACATAAATGAAAGTAAAAGCAGGCAATGAAGAAGCAGCCCCTTCAAATGGGAAAAAGAAGGGTCCTAGCCTTATAAAAATACGTGAAGCAATTTTCGGTTCTGCCGAACATATCCAAATAGACGCATTTGATTTTATTCCTACTGGTATTCCCACTTTAGACAAAAAATTAGGTGGGGGAATTATTGTCGGGGGAGTAGTAGAGCTTTTAGGACTAGAGGCAACGGGTAAATCTACACTCGCAGCAATGATCGCTGCTCAAGCGCAAAAAAGAGATATGCCAGTAGTCTATCTAGACACAGAAGCTGCAACTTCTATGGCGAGGCTTAAGATGCTCGGCGTCGATATAGATTCTCTCATTTTCGCTCAACCCGGATGTCTTGAAGATGTGTATGATACAATAGGACAAGTTCTCCTATCGAAAGTAAAAGAAAAATCATGGGAAGGGCCAGCACTGATTGTATGGGATTCTTTAGCTCAAACTCCAAGTAAAAAAGAGATCGAAATGGAAGGGGGCGAGGAATATACAAAAGAAATGGCAGTTAGAGCAAGAGTCAATTCTATGGGCCTCCGCAAGCTCACTCTCCCAATTCAAAAGGCACAAGTAACACTTCTAATCGTCAATCAAGTTAGAGAAAATGTAGGGCAGACTTTCGGCGAAAAATATTCTTCCCCCGGGGGGCATGCGCCTAAGTTTGCATCCATACAGAGAATCAAACTAGATGCAACGAATACTGTGAAAATCGACGAACCCGCCGGAATCACTGGGAAGAAAATTAGAGCAAAAACCATAAAAAATAAAGCGTATACTCCTCTTCTTGAAACAGATCTCATCTTCAACCACTCCACTGGATTGTTTGATGAAGCTCTTACGGTCTATGAAGAACTTAAAGTTCAGAAGAGATTAACGACGGGCATAACAAACGAACTTAATCTTAATCAAGACATTACTGATTCGACTACGTCGGGCATCATAAAGTTCAAGAGAAAGGAATGGGGTCTAGTCTATGCTGAGAACAAAGATAAGATCTATGCTATACTCAAATGATCAAAAGGATGTACTTCGACAATCCAAAAGTCGAAGAGCTCATCGACAAATGGCAAAAGACAAGAGACACAGCAATCATAGATGAGCTAGAGCCTACATTTAAGAGGCTTATATCTGGAGTAATTGGACGATATAAACTTCTCCGAAGAAATTCTGTTAACGATGATCTTTCACAAGAAGCCTGGGTCGGAATTTTAGAAGCTGCACCGAGGTGGTCTAAAGAAAAGGGAGATGCATTCTCATATTTCACAGGAGTAGCACGAAACAAGATCTTCTGGTATTTGAAGTCGCAGTATCGGGATACTTCGATGAATTCAGAAGACCCAACGTCAATCGCTCTTGATGATTCAACAATCAACTTCGAACTCGGGACCGATGAAGAGAATGGCTTCGAGAATTTGTCGGCTATTAGAGATTATGTTCTAAAGCTCACACCAGATTCGTTGAATCTGCCAGAAGATGAAAGTTATGCAGAGATACTAGAAAGCATTAAATCAAAGATGATGAATGGAGACAGCGTGAAGTACGAGGATCTTATTAAAGAAACACAAAAGGAGATTGGGCATCCAAAGAAAAAAGTTCGTTTTGTATTAGATGCAATCTATGCCCATTTCATGGGGGAATTATGAGTAAGCCAACGTATGAAGAATTACAAGAGATTATAAGCAAGATCTATAAAACAACGAGAGTAGAGTCTGCTCTTGGCATAGAATGGGCTAACTATCCTATCGAAGTTTTTGATGAATTAGTCGAATTAGTTACTATGGCAGTCAGAGAACTGGATAAAGAGTGAGCGATATCATCGTATGCGATGGTTCTAACCTGTTTGTTAGAGCTTTCTTCTCAATGACAGATGCAATGCTTCAGAACTCTAAGAGTCAGGATACTACTGCAATCTATGTATTCTTGCAGCATCTCCGGAAACTTATCGATACAGAGAAGCCAGAAGAATGCTACATTATCTTTGACTTCGGGCGGGACGTTCGTAAGAAAGGGTTATACAAAGACTATAAAGCTAATCGCAATATTGATCTTGGTGCTCTTGCCGGATACGATCTGACGGTAAAGATGAATGAGATCGAGAGTAGAAAACGACAGAAATCGGTCATTATCGATATTCTGAAGACTCTACCTGTCAAATTAGTTATCGTAAAGCAAATTGAAGGCGATTCATTGATATCGTTTGTTGCTAAACATTTTACAGATAGAGGCAAGACAGTAACGATTGTCTCTAATGATAAAGATTTCTACCAACTTCTTGATCATGAAAATATCAAGATCTTCAACCCGCACAAGAAACAATATATCGCTCGCTGCAACATGGAAGAGGTCTTCCCTGTCAAGAACTTCCCAATTAGTTGCTATCGTCTATATAAAGCTATTAGAGGAGACAGTTCAGATAACATTCCCGGAATAAAACTTTTTGGTGACAAGAAGATTCAGCAAATGTTTGATATGATGATGTCTAAGAAGCCGACTACTGTCGACGAACTCTATCTCGAATTCGATTCGAATCAAGCGTTAAAAAAGAAATATTGGAAATATTTCGAAGGAAATAGAGAGCTCTTAGAATTGAACTATAAGCTTGTTGATCTAATAGATATGGAATGGTCTCCTCAATCGCTTAGTCTAATTTATTCAGCCATCGAATCACATCCGTCGTTTTCAAGAATGGACTTTATGCAACTTCTTATTCGCGAGAATATCAATACGATCTTATCAAAAGTTGATAAATTCATAGAACCCTTCAATAAGATGCTACCTATCAAAACATGAGACTACTTTTATATGGCGATTTGCATGCTGCTAACCTCTATAGCTTCAATGTAAAAAGACAAAAACATCAATTTACCGAATATTCTAGAGTCGATGAATTGTATTCTACTCTAGCGTGGATTGCAAAAGTCACTAAAGAAAATAACGTGATGATGACGATCAATATGGGAGATACATTCCATCAAGCGCTTCGATTTTATGTAGAACGATATAATACTGTAGTCAAGGCAGTCAATTCGATCAACCAGTGTTGTTTGTCTAAATCTGGAGTTATCCTTGAGGGGAATCACGATAGAAGTGATGATGTTTCTGCCGTCGATACATTTGAAAATGTACACGGGACAGTGTTGGTCAAGAAAAGCATAAAAGTAAAATTCATAAGCGAAATAAATTCGCATCTAATTTTCGTGCCGTACATAAGAGACCCAGAAAAAACCAAAGAAGCATTTCAATCATTATACGAGAAATATAAGAATAGTAAGACAGACGTATATATATTCTGCCATCTTGACATAAAAGAAGCATATGAAGGGCTGATTTCCTCGACATACCAGCTGGGGCAGTTCAATACATATAAAGACTTGCACCTCGATACCTATAAAGCTGTTTTCTCGGGCCATATCCATTTCAAGAAGCAGATCAACAACAATTTCTATTACATCGGATCTGCCCTGAATCATAATTTTGGAGATTCATTAAACCGGAAGGGTATTACGATAGTAGACATTGAACCAGGTAGCTATAAGATAACCTATAAAGAGAATCCATATTGCCCGTTCTTTGTCAAGTTTAATCTTGAAAAAACCGAAAATGTAAAGCAGAAGATAAAGTTTATTGAAACAGAAATAGTGAAACATTCTCTTACTGATGTATATGCCCGAATCTTCTCACTAGGGAATGAAATGGGTAAAAAGAAATCGAGTGATTTTATTAGAGATTATGCTCATTTATTTACCGCATATGAGACTAAAAACCTGGATTCTGAAGAAGAATTAAACGAAACCGACGCTATTTCAAGCTCAATGGAAAATGTAAATGTTATTGATTTAATCATCGATCATGGAATAAGGATACTTAAATCTCAAGGCAAAACTGATGAACAAATCGAACAATATATCACGAGGCTAAAACGTGTATGTCTGTTAAATTAGGCGAAATCGTAATTGAGAATTTCAACTCCTATTTGGGATCACATAAAATCTCATTTACCGAGAAACAAGGAAATCTTGTTCTCATCAAGGGCGTTGATGAATTTGACAAATCATCGAACGGTGCTGGAAAATCGACCATCGTAGATGCCATCGTGTTCGCTTTCTATGGTAGATCACTCAAAAAAGAATTGAATCTTGATGATCTAGTCTGCAAGAAATCAACCGACCCTCTTCGAATCGCTTTATCATTTGTCGACTCGTCTGACGGTGTCATAAAGCATTCTTACGTCATAGAGCGCATTAGATCTACAAAGCCTATATTTTCTAAGTGTATATTATATGAAGATGGCATTTGTATATCAAATAGTATGACGAATACAGAAGTTCAAACAAAAATTGAATCATTGATCGGAATGGATTATCCGATGTTTGTGAATAATAATGTATTAAATCCTGAGCTATTTCGATTCGTCAAAGGAAACAGTTCACAAAAAATAGATATACTCGAACGAGTTTTGAATCTGAATATAGTGAGTAAGATATTCATTACGCTATCAAATGTTGCGAAAGAAGATCAAACGGTTCATCAAAAGAATGATACTGAATATTATGCCTTAAAAAAATCATTAGAAACTTTAGTTCAACAAGAGGAAAGCGTCAATAAAAATGTCAACGAGAATATTGCCTTATTGAACGAAGCAAATATAAGATTAGCGGGCGAAATAGGACTACAGGAAAATAAAAGAGATTCATATTCAGTAATTGTATCTGAACTCCACGCAGCAGTCGAAAACATCAGCAGTAAAATCAATAAATTGTCAGAAAATAAGATAAAACTAGAGCATAACATTTCAGAGCATCAAAAACGCGCTAAGTATTATGAAAAAAATGAAAAGTGCCACGCTTGCAAACAGCCAATCCCCAATAGAGAAGCAATTTTAGCTAATGAAAATGCCAAGATAAAAGAGCATGCCGATAAGCTCAATGATATATTGACGCAAATAAGTCAGCTGAAGTCTGATGAAACTATTGATAAATATGAAAAAGCCGTTATGAATGCCGATGAGTGCACTCGGCTCATCAATGAAAAAACTTATCAAATAAAAAATAACAAGAAGACAATAGAGAAATTCAGTAACATCACCTCTGCTGTCGATCAAGTTGACGAAGTCGAAGCAAGGCTAGCAGATGTTGAGGTTGAGTGGCGCGATTCCAAAAGCAAATTAGAAATAACAGATTTCTGGAGAGAAATGCTCGTGCCCAAATCTAAGACTAGAATGACTCTAGCGGCAGACCTATTAAAAGTTTTAAATGCAAACATCCAAAAGCATATTAATAATTTCTACAATAAAGATTTTCATCTTCATTTTAATATAAATGATAATAGCATCGTAGAACTCATCGAAATAGATGGACGTCAATTTAAATATGATCAGCTAAGTTCAGGGGAAAAAGCCAAAATAGATATCGTTATTGTTATATCTCTTCTCGATATTGCTATGACATATTTCAAGAATAATAAACTCAAATTTTTAATCGTCGATGAAGCCTGCGATCATCTTGACCTTGTCTGGTCAAAATATGTGATAGAATTTATTAAACAATATGCAATCAACCTCAACATGATGGTTTTATTTATTTCACATCATGCAGCGGTCGAGGATATGACATACGTCTTCGACAATACGATCCTCGCAATGAAGGGCTTAGATGGAAACTCATACATTTCAAAGAACCGAATATATTAATATTGGTGATACCGTTCGTGAAATCGAGCAGAGATTTGCCATCGACCCAAACTATAGAGATTGGAAAGGCAAAAAGGAAATAAATATCAGGTGCCCTAAATGCACTGATAGAAAATATCATCTTGGTCTCAGCTTCTCTAAGAACGCCTATAACTGTTATCGATGTCCTTTCCACGGTTCATTAACATCTTTTTTAAAACAATATGGTATAAAGTATGAGACAAAAAACCAAGTATTTCGTCCTGAAGTGGTATCGCTTTCTTCGCCAAAGATTAAAATGCCAATTGATTTTAGCAGAAATGAAACTTTTGCAAACGAAGCTAAAAGATATATGATTTCTAGAGGATTCGACCTACGATTCCTAAAGAAAAACTTCAAGATATGGCCTATCACGAATACGAATCACTTTTATTTTGGATTCATTATCATCGAGCTTAATAGCTATGCTTTCTATGCTAGAAAATATACAGAAAAAGCTATTATTGGTCGGAAACATATAATTCGTAAATCTGACCCTCAGATGAAGCTACATTATGCGTATGAGAAAAATAATTCTCAAACGATACTTGTAGTCGAAAGCATGTTTAATTTAATGAAAGCAGCTCAATTTGGGTATAACGCAGTTTGCACATTTGGTAAAGGGAATTGGGGTTCACTCGCCGAGTATGTGAAGAAACAAAGCAAGACGACAAAGTTCTGTCTATGTTTCGATAAAGATGTTATAATAAAAGATGTGGACCAATTTGTAAAACGATTACAAAAAGAATGCGAGTTTATACCATCAAATTGGTCTTATATCGCTCCAGAACACATGCCCTGCAATGATATCGCCGATATGACAGACGAAGAAACGCTTAATCGAACGATGCGCTGCCGTCAAACAATAGACAGCCTATATTTGAATACAATGTCGATAGGAGAATAAGATGGGAATGACAAAAGCATCGCTGGATTTCCAAATTCAGCAAGAAACTCAAAAAGCAATAAGTCAATTGCAACAAAATCAAATTAAGTTAGACGGGATATTAAGAACGATTGATGGCAATTTTCGTCAAGCATATTCGATGTTGATTCAAGATATAACTCGGTTGTCTATTAGGATTAATTTTCTGTTGTCTGAATTAAAAAACACTCTTCCTGAAGATAAACAGATTGAGCTAGAAGAACGATTTAAAGCATTTTCTGAAGACGCTGCGGCAAAAATGCAAAAAGAAATTGCTGATGCGATCGCAAAGAAGGAAAAAGAAGATGAGGAGAAAACAAAAGATGCAGCATCACAAGCCGCAGAATCCAATCTCATCAAGCCATAGAGAAGCACTCGAAGCCATTTCAGAACTACAACGTAGTTTAAAAAAATGGCAAGAAGATAACTTTGATTTAGAGTGTACAGGTCCTGAATGGATGGCGCTTGGTGCGACCGAAGAACTTGGTGAAGTAGCACACATAATTGTAAAAGCGAAACAGAAAATAAGGCAGCATCAATCTGGGTTAGATGAAAAAGCTTTGTACGAATTAGCCGATGGTGTTGCCGACACTGTCATTTATCTCATGCAACTATGTTCGCACTTAGGGATAGATTTTGGGAAAACGTTATTTTATACTGCTGAAACCGTCATGCAACGAGACTGGCGAAAGAACAAGACAGATGGAGTATCTAAATGACCGAGTTAGAAATCAAAAGGGCCGCTGAATCTTTGCCCGATTTTAATAAAGAAATCTTTCATGAGAAGTATGCTGTTCGCGAAGCGCAAACATCTGATAATCCGATGGCGCAATCAAAACTTCTTGAAACAGAACCTTCAGAGGCATTCCAACGTGTTGCCAAAACATTAGCAGCAGGATTCGTAAAGAATGTAAAAGACCTCCCTGAAAAAGTAAATGTTGAGGAGCTTGAAGATGATTTCTATAAATGTATGGCCGAACGGAGAGGAATTGTAGCAGGAAGAGCTCTGTTGGCACTTGGGAATCCATGCGTTCGATTGACGGCCTTGAATTGTTTTGTCGTGCCTATAGAAGATTCAATAGATTCGATATTAGGTACCAGTTTCGAAGCAGCTTCTAAGATTCAGCAAGCTGGTGGCGGATTCGGAACTAATTTTTCTTCAGTCAGGCCCAAGGGAGCATATGTAAAAGGTGTCAACTCAACTGCATCCGGACCATTATCTTTCATGGATACGTGGGATAGTATGATTGCCACAATGAAATCTGCAGGAAACCGCCGGGGTGCTGGAATAGCCATACTTGATGTAAATCACCCAGACATCCTTGACTTCATCACGGCTAAGAAGAATAGCGGTCTCACCAATTTCAACATTTCTATCGGTATCACTAATGACTTTATAGAGGCTCTCAAAAATGACAAAGAATATGACCTCCGGCATGGAGGAAAAATTTATGGTAAGCTCAAAGCGAGAACCGTATTCGACAAGTTCGTTGACAATGCGTACAACTATAACGAACCAGGGATCTTCTTTAAAGATAGAGTCAACGATGTATCAAACACCTACTACTATCAAAAAATCGAATCTACTAATCCATGTGGTGAGATACCCCTCCCTGCGTGGGGGTGCTGCGACTTGGGGATGGTCATACTCCCAACTTTCGTAAAAAGTCCGTTCATCAATCAAGAAGTTGATATTGAAGGGCTAAAGAATACAGTTAGAGAGCTTGTGTTTATGCTAGACACAGTTTTAGATGTGACAAACTATCCTCTAAAGCAAAACGAAAAAGTAGCTCTTCAAGACCGCCGAATAGGATTAGGAATTACCGGGCTCGCAGATATGTTAACTATGTTAAAAATAAAATATGATTCCGACGAGGCTATTTCGCTTGTTGACGTATTGATGCAAACAATAAGGAATGCCGCCTACGAAGCGTCAGTCGAGTTAGCAAAAATCAAGGGACCTTTCCCAAAGTTTGATAAAGACAAATTCTTGGCAGGCAAATTTGTGAAAGAATTACCAGAACGAATAATTAATGATATTACCGAATACGGTATAAGAAATTGTTCATTGCTTACTTGTCAGCCCGCTGGCACAATCTCACTTCTATTAAACAATGTATCGTCAGGTATTGAACCAATTTTTTCGTTGAGGCAAAAGAGGAGAATGAGGGATGAACAAGGAAATCTTACACGACAATTTGATTTGCTTGACTATTCCTACAAATACTTCAAAGCAACGGGATTCGATAAAATACATGGTGAAAAACCCGGCTTCTTTCAGACGACAAGAGACGTCTCTTTACAGGGACACCTTAAAATGCAGAATACCATACAAAAGTATGTCGATAATAGCATCTCGAAAACAATTAATTTCCCCGAAGGGACGGACTTCGATTCCTTCAAGAAGTTTATGTTTAACGTTATCACATCCGACATGTCCATCAAAGGGCTCACGACCTTCAGAGAAGGAACAATCCAATCAATCTTAACCGACGAAGATATCCGCCCAGAAACTAAAGAGGACTCATATCGAAAACGGAGTTTCTCTTATCAGATAAAACGAACATCTGGTCTCCCGAGCGCTCATGTCAACGTAACATATAACAACAATCAGGTATCTCAGGTTTTCGTTGTTTCACGCGATGTGGAATTTTACAAAAACATGTTGCCTTACTGCCGATTATTGTCTATTATGTTCAATAAAGAAAAGAACCTCGAGAAATTGTTGGAAATCCTTCAAGAGCTTGAAGATATGGATTATGTTGAAATGGATGAAAAATTCATCTATAAAGGAAATACATATTCACATTTCTTATCGGCAATGAAAGAATGCATTTGGGATTGCCTCGTTGAAATAGGACTCATCAAAGACGAGCAAGAAGAGGAAGAGGTAGAAGAAGAATCAGAAGATGAATGTCCTAATTGCCACGCTAAAAATTCAATGGTAAAGGACGGGAAGTGCTGGATATGTAATTGCTGCGGTTCTTCTCCACCAGGAGCGGCTTGTAGCATATAATTGCTTTATTTGCAAAATATGCAAGATTTCTTAATAGAATTACATAATTTATATTCTATACGATCTTCGGAGGAGTTATGGAAACGTGTAGGATATGCCAAAAAAGCTTCAAAATACTCGGCAACCATTTAAAAAAACACAAAATTAAAAAGGAATTATATTACCGCGATTATACGAATGATAAGAATATATGCAAAATATGTGGAAAGAAAACAAAATATTCGCACTTCTATTTAAAATTTCCCGATACTTGCAGTAAGAAATGTGCTGCGGCAGGTTCGTGGAATGAAGATAGAAAAAAAAGACATAGCGAAATAATCTCTAAAAAATGGCAGAATAACGAAAACGATTATCGAAATAAACAAATTAAACGAAGAAGAGAATTTTGGAATTCTGAAGAAGGTAGAAAAATAAAATCGAAAGCAGCATCAAAATGCTGGAGTCGCGAAGAATATAGAAACAATCTCAAAATAAGTCTAGAAAATGCTTTTTCAAACTTTTCTATAAATAAAAAAGAGCAATTGCTATTCGATATATTAAACGAATTATTTCCAAATTGTTTTGAATATGTAGGAGATTGGTCTCTTTTTATAAAAAATAAAAATCCCGATTTTATCGATAAAACAAATAAGATTATCGTCGAAATGTATGGGAATTATTGGCATAGAAACGATACAAAAAAACAAATAAAGAATCGAATAAGTCTTTTTAAATCGGAAGGATATAAAACGCTTATAATATGGGAAAAAGAACTAGATAATAAAGAGACATGTAAAGAAAAAATAAAAGCATTTATTGGAGAAATAGCATGAACGTAGAAATAATAAGCCACACGACAGATCCTGAATTACTAATCGAAAAGGCGGCAAGAATATGTTACGATTCCTTCGGCAAAATGTCACCTCCCGAATCAACTGTAAGAATAATAATAGACCATCTTCTAAAATCTGGTCATGAATCTTGTTTGGAGCATGCTAGTGTCACTTACAGAGTGGGCGGCGTTTCCAGAGCTCTTACTCACCAGCTTGTCCGTCATCGTCTTGCTAGTTATTCGCAGCGTTCGCAAAGATACGTCAAAGAAACCGAACCAAGTTTTGTAACGCCTCCAAGTTGTGACGGTTTATCTATAGCAAATTCAATTTTTGAAGAAACAATGATCAATGCATGGAGAGCTTATAACGATTTGCTGAAATTGGGCGTCAAGGGTGAAGATGCCAGATTTGTTCTTCCAAACGCATGTTGCTCAGAAATCATTATTACAATGAACTTCAGAGAGCTCCGTCATTTCTTCAAATTACGAACGTCAAAACACGCGCAGTGGGAAATAAGGAATATGGCTAAAGAAATGTGGAACCAAGTGATGAAAATTGGAGCGGCAAACGTGTTCGGCGACATCAAATTCGAGGAATAATTATGTCATATTTACACTGTCATACAGAGGGATGTAATTGGAGTCAAGATGATTTTTGGTCTATTGGTGGATGGAATCCAATACGCTCAGTAAAAACATGTGATGAAGAAAATCTCTTTAAAGAAAAAGTCTACATGGACAAGAGTTTCTTTGAAGATGTAGAGAAATTTTGCCCGATACCGCATTGGAAAGATGAAAAGGGATATTATACAAAAGGCCAATATCTAGAAGCTTTCCATTTCTTTCAGCTTTACAAGAGATGTATGGGAATGGACGTAAAGACATTCGAAGAATGGAAAGAAGTTCGTAAAACTTGGAAATGTCCAAAATGTGGGCAACGCAATCCAGACATAGATTAGAGGAGTAGAGCATGAATCCCTATAGAATAAGATTTTTTGATGATTACAGCGGTTCTGTGCATATCGTAATCACAAAAGTAACAAACGGACGACAATATATTGCCAAAGAGATCGTATTACAGTTCGAAGAGATTCCAGAGGGCAGTTTCTTCAAGGCTCCCACTCTACGAATCAATTGGCATGATTCAAAGGACTTCATGGCTGCCCTAAAGGAAGCCCTTGATGGCGAGAAGCTACCACCAAGTGCATTAGAAGGCGAACTCAAAGCTACGAAATATCATCTAGAAGATATGAGAAAAATTGTAGACGGGTATATGGGGATCGAGAAAACAAATGAGTCCTGAAGCATATTTCATTCACCAAATCTCTAAAAAGAGTCTCAGGTTCATTTATCTAGCGCAACATGTGGCGAACTGGTCAAAAGATCCATCAACTAAAACGGGATGTGTTATTGTCAGACCCGATATGACTGTCGCCGCAGTAGGATATAATGGATTCCCAAGAGCAATAAAAGACAAACCCGAGATTCTTGGCAATAGAGAAGAGAAATATAAGAGAACGATTCATTGTGAAATGAATGCTATTTTGTCTGCCCGCGAACGACTAGATGGATACACTCTTTTTAATTGGCCAGGTCAGTCATGCGATAGATGTGCTGTCCACATAATTCAGTCTGGAATTGTTAAAGTTGTTTCACCGAAGATCGCCAATGATTTTGCTGAACGATGGAAAGAACAAACAAAGCTAGCCGAAGAGCTTTTTGCTGAAGCTGGTGTTGAAGTGGTTTATATCAAAATGGAGAGTGCATAATGCTATATATCATCGAAGGAGCGAACTACGTTGGGAAAACTACAACGCTCGACGTCCTCAAGAAAAAGAAGTCTTTCATTCACTTCTATCATCCGAGATTCAACGATTCGCAATATTTTGATTTCAATCATAAGTCCGTTGTCATGGGGAATGTTGTTGATTATAATACGGCTGTTCATAGAGATGTCGTCTATCAAATCTCTCATATGACATGCCTAAAATATTTGACGTCTGTAAAAGATAAGAAAGTTCTTCTAGACCGTTGCTTTTTGTCAGAAATGGTGTATAATGAATTATATGACAAACAAATCTACCATGAATTCGTCAATGCACTCAAGACAAATTTCGACTATAAGATTTTCCTTCTCATCGTAAAAGATGATGAGGTTCTAAAGAAGCGTATCGAAGAACGTCTAAAGAAAGACGTAGGCAAGGGATTCGGAGTCAGAGATTCAAAGGGATTTGTCCCCGAACCAGAAACCGTCGAAGAGAAGATGAAATCGCAGAGAGCAATTGAAGACCGATATAATAAATTCATTCATGAATTTGGTCTGAATACGTTGTATATTGATACTTCGCGCATCAAACAGAAAGAAGTAGCAAAAATAATAGGAGAAAACAATGCTTAAAGATTGCAATTGCATAATGTCAAAAGAAGACAGCGAAACATGCATAACGCATAATTGTAGCGCGCATAATCATTGTATGAAAAAAGAATGTCCGCATTGCGATTTGCCTAAAAACCGCTATCATGAAAAAATGCAATTTACAAATTCCTATCTGAAAGAAAAAGATCGAGGCGAGCATGAGTGATGGATGGATTGGTGTAGATTTAGATGGAACTTTAGCTGAATATCACGGCTGGGGTGATGGTAAAATTGGTCGACCAATTCCTATCATGTTGAATAGAGTAAAGGAGTGGCTTGCGAATGGAAATACCGTGAAGATATTTACAGCCAGAGCCACTGACGGCGACCAAACCTCAATAATTCATGAATGGCTCAAAGAGAATGGTCTTCCTATTCTTGAAATAACTGCAACAAAAGATTTTAGAATGATCGAATTATGGGATGATAGATGTGTACAAGTAATCCCGAATACTGGAATACCCGTTAAAGAATACATAACAGCTCGCTTCGTAAAAGACAAAAGGAGCCAAGCATGAGTGATTACAAAAAAGACGTAGATAATATGAGAGAGGCGATGGGCACCTTACCGTCACAGGCGCCCACAAAAACATATTCGTGGAAAAATTCGTTAGATTCATTGTATGTCAAGATGAATGATTGGACCGTAAATCCATATCGTTCAATTTGTTCTATGGCAGCAGCCACATGGGGAGATAATGAAAATGGATCAACAGGAAAATGGGAAAAACTTACTCCCGAAAACCGATTTAGAATTGTACTCGCAGTCCTTACCGGAAACACGTTACCTCAAGCTGCGGAGGCTGTCCAATTCACTTTCGAGGTTAATGGCACGCCACGACATACTTTTGACCAACATGCCAGAGTCCGCCTCGGAACTGCCTTCGCCTCAATTGGAACAAGAGATAATAACAAACTTGACGCAGATTTCCTATTTTATCCAGATGTTTGTAGGAGAATGGCAGAGGAACCAGAATTTAGAGAGAAGGTAGAGCAATGGATAAGAATGACAAAGGATCTTTACGAAAAGACAATATCGGGAGGAACTGGGACTGGATCTTGGCAATCAGGCCGTACTTTTCTGCCGATGAGTACAAATCATTCATACGTGTTCACACAGAACTATTTGGCGCTGAAGGGACAATGCGCGAGAAGGCTGATGGCTTGCGAAGAGAGTTCTATCGTCGCACTTCATATCGCATTGAGGGAACTTGTTGGGAGAAAATTCCCGTTATTGGCAAACTACTTAAGGCCTGCTTGCGATGGCGCGAAGAGATGTCTCTATCACGAAGGGCCTGAAGGAATGACGAAATACTTCAGTTCACTATTTGCCTGTTGCGGAAGATGGCCGACTAAAGAGGCGTATTCAGAGTTCAATGTAAGCTGCTCAAGCTATGAAGAGCTTGCAGAGCACGGCTTTGCCATGCCCGGACCGACTGAATGGGTTAAATATGGAGAAAATGACTACGAAAAATTAAGTCATAAAGACAAAGCACTGTTCGAAAGCCCGGTTCGACGAAAATTCACGCTGTCCGATGAAGATCGCAGCAACGAGCTGTTGTCTGCCGTATTCGGAGGCGAAAACGTATTTGATGCGAGGAAATAATGGCGAATAACAATTATGATAATGTGATCCTCGGATCTGGCATAGCCGGGCTGACGGTCTTCTATTATCTTGCAGAATCTACGAAAACAAGAAATCTTGTGATAACTAATAACATTGCTAGTCAGACAAATACAAGATTTCCTCTTGGACCAAGATTTCTGCATCAAAATAAAGATACAGAAGCCCTTCTTCGTAGACTCGGATTCTCGACTAAGACGAAAGAAATATTTATAGGATATAAAGATAAGGATGAAACTAGAAATTATGCCTCTGATGGATTCATTGAAAAATATACAATAAAATCTAGAGGAACTTCAAAATCAGAGAATTCGTTTCTGTCTGGAGGAGGTAAATCTAGTTTTACCGCATATGAAGTATCTCAAATCGCAGCGGGAAAATCGCTTCTGAACAAATGTCTAGAGATTGCTAATAAATCCGATCGAAACGGGATTGTCATAAATGATATAAAGAGCATCAATCACAAAAAAATAATAACGAATAAAGAAACATATTACGCCGACAATATAATATCGACAATTCCATTGGGCGCTTTATTGAACATCGTATCTGACCAATCTGTACGATTCAGATTAACGTCTTCTGGTGCAGAAGTAGTACATTTCTTCTTAACTTCTGAAAAAGGTAAAAATGAGTTTGATTATATCTACAGCGTAAGTGATGTTTGGTATCGAAAGACCTACATACCTGAAATGGATAAATGGGTATATGAAACGCACGAGCCTGAAGCATTTATGTCAATTTACGAACCATGGGTTCTTGATAGAATCTCGATTAAATCGCAAATCATACAGAGCATGAATCTAAAAGAATTAGGTGGCATTCGTCTAGTAGGACGATATGCTCAGCTCAACCATTCAATCAAAACTGAAGATGTTGTTCATTGGGCCCACAATTATACGAGAAAGTTCAATGGGAAAAAGAATGAGAATTAAACGAGCTCTTAAAACCGAAATGGATTTAGAAAACTCTTTAGCTCGCCCGAAGACAAGACTCCAACGAGTTAGAGCCTACGAGAAAGAAATCGATAAGATCTACAAGAAAATTAATATTCTTCAGGAAAGATGCAACCACAAGAACACATTAAGAAAGCCAAAGAGCAACACTGGCAATTGGGACCCCAACGATGACCGTTATTGGTGGGAGATTGATTGCATGGATTGCAAAAAACACTGGCAGGAAGATCAATGAAAAAACTATATAATCTTCAAAAAGAATTCTTTGATAAAATAAACGCAATCGAATATGCCAATAAGACTCATGTCGATAGGATAAAAGACTATTGTCTCGGTATCAATAAAAATGTTACCGATGTCATGAATACTCTAGATTGGGACCCTTCAAAAGAGCATAAGGCAAACTCGCTCCTCCTTCAGAAAGTTGAGGCTACTGACGCCGTTGTGGATATTATGAAATATGCTTTTAATATCTGTCACGAATTTAATATTAGTTATGATGATTTAGTCTATAAAATAGCAATGAAGGGAAAGACAATTGATCAGAAATTCAATCAGCGTCTATTTATGGAAAGCGATAAATTCAAGAATTCACCTCGAGCTTTCATTATCGATATAGATGGTGTTTTGGCTGATGTATGCGTTGCAATGAGAACTTGGTTCGGATCTCAAACAAATCAGAAGTTCGATACATTCAGAGATTTTGCTGCATGGCGTAAAGATAATATAGACTTCTATAAAGAGCTCAAAGAAGAATATCGACTTTGCGGATATAAGATGATTATACCTGCAGTCGATAACGCTCGTGATCTTCTTCGTGAATGTCATAAGCGAGGAATTGTTTCTCTTCTAAGCAATCGCCCAGTCAAGTCTTACCCTATTTTATATATGTACACTGTGGAATGGCTATATGGCAGAGGGATGATCCAGTGGGTGGATATGTTACATTTTACCGATCTTGGCGAGAAAAAATACTTTTTTGATAAATTCAAGCAAGAAGTATACTTTTTTGAAGATAATCCATATAATTTAGTAAATATAAAAGAACGCCCAAATGTATGTAATATTTTTATTAGAAACGATGCTAATCGATTGATAGACTACAGTTTTTATGACGTTGAACAATGTAAATCCGTAAATGATTTGAGCGAAGCAATTGAATTTATTAAGGAAGTCACAAAAGATGGACAAGAAATGTTCAAGATGTAAATGTTTTAAAGATACTAATGAATTTCATAAAAATAGAGCTAGAAAAGATGGAATTGACAATACATGCAAGCAATGCTGGAAAGACATTAGGCAAGAAGAAGGTGTAAAAGAATATAGAAGAAAATATAAAGAGCGCAACAAAGAAAAAATCGCAGATTATTTTAAGAAAAATAAAATTAAATATAAAATGAAGAGATACAAAGCATCTCTAGTAGAATACGAAAATGCATTAAACAATCAAGAGAACGCTTGTGCTATATGCAAAACTTCTAATAAGAGGCTAGTAATAGATCACTGTCATTCAACTAATAAGTTTCGTGGGTTGTTGTGTAAAGAATGCAACCTCTTAATAGGATTTGCAAATGATGATATAATAACATTAATAAACGCCATAAACTATCTTAAAAAATATAAGCACGGGCCTTCAGGCAACCTGAAGGAAGTGAAAAGAGAAAATAATGACGAAAACAAAAACGATACAGATTGCAGGTATTGAGCATAGCGTTGAACCAATTGAAATAGGAAATAATTTTTCTGACTTAGTAGATTCTATTTCAGACATGTCTTGCAGTTCTTGTCAAAACTGTCCCCTTTCAAAATTGGACGTAAATAAAGATTTTGTGAAGCCTTCAGGCTATCCAAGAGCTCGAATTATGTTCGTCGGAATGAATCCCTCAAATAATAGGTGCTCGACTACTGTTTTCGGTGGCGAGGATGATCGTCACAAGTCAATTGTCAATGAAATGTTAAAAAGTGTCAATTTGACACGTGACAACATTTATGTAACAAATATCCTTAAGTGCAGCACAGCAGACAATAAATTCGACTCAGAATTAGCTAAGAATTGCTTTGGAAAATTCATTGATGAATTGGCTCTTGTAGACCCAGAATTGATCATATGCCTCGGCGCCGAAGTAGCTAAAATGTTCGGACTCACGTGGGCTTCTGAAAGCGCTCAAAAGAATGGCGATTATCTAGTAGCTAGTGCCTATCAT
>Ga0172376_10002826_pt1 | contig 20939 bp, 16 predicted proteins | sample Lak35m_FD_121114 | JGI IMG/M metagenome (GOLD analysis project Ga0172376, IMG submission 121114) | Freshwater microbial communities from Kabuno Bay, South-Kivu, Congo - kab_092012_35m | ecosystem: Environmental > Aquatic > Freshwater > Lake | place: Democratic Republic of the Congo: South-Kivu... | reverse complement strand
TAGGCATGCCCGTCGTGCAGCACCGCATTGGTGAACTTCGTCTTCAGCAGATTCGCCCGCGACCAGAGCGGGGCAAAGGCCGGGGGCCCCGCTCCCGCGGCGTCGTCCATCTCGAAGAGCGCGGCGCCGACGCCATACCCCTTCGAGATGAAGATGCGGCGGCCGTCGAGCACCTGTGGCTGCGAGCACGACGCGTCGGAGTTGGAATGCCCGGGCCAGTCGAACGACCAGCGTTCGGCGCCGTCGGCCGGATCGTAGGCCGCCACCTGCGCCTCGTTCACCGCGATCACCACGTCGCCGTCGGCGACACGGGCCAGCACCGGCGTCGCATAACTGATCTGGGCGTCACCCGCCGTCCACCGCCGCGTCCCGGTCTCCCGCTCGTAGGCAGCCACCGCGATCGCCGTCCTGCCATCGGCCGCCGGCTTTTTCAGGGGGCCGCCGCCGGGGACGATCACGAGGTCGTCGGTGACGAGCGGCGAACCGGACCGTCCCCACGCGACGCTCGCCGCATGGGCAGTGGGATCGATGCCCAGGTCGTCGATCACGTTGTGTCGCCATACGACCCGGCCGGTCGCACCCTCGATCGCGTGGAGCCAGCCCGTGGCGCCGGTGGTGTAGACCACGCCGTCGCGAATGGTGGGTGTCGAACGCGGACCGATGCCGCCGAGCACGGTCTGATGCCGCGCGGTCACCGCGACCTGCCAGAGAGGACGGCCGGTGTCCGCGTCGTGGCACGAGACGATCTCCTCCTCGCCGCGTTGCTCGAGCGTGACGGCCCGGTTCCCGACGACCGCAAAACCGCTCCAGCCGGCCCCGATCGCCCGCCTCCACACGTGCTCGGGCGGACGCGCCGACCAGTCGGGGTCGAGAACGGGCCGATCGATCCCACCTCCGCCGCCCGGACCGAGGAAGCGCGGGAAGTCGTCCGGGGTCTCCTGCCACGCGGTGCCCGCCGGCTCCGACGGAACCGCCGCACCGGACTGGTCGTTCCGCGGCAGCAGCCGGTCGCGTGAGGGGCTCCAGCGAAACATCACCTGCGGCACGAGGTCTCCCGAGACGCCCTCGATGCGGAAGATCCCGACCGCCACGACGACCGCGGCCAGCAGGCCGTAGCCCACGCCCCGCTTCAACCGGGGAGCGTGGCCGCTCTCTCGCAGGAACCAGAGCAGGAGCGAAACAAGGGCCGAAAAACCGAGGATGAGCGTGATGATGTTGCACACCGCCTGATCCACGACGGCGCCGGCAACCATCTGGAGCAGCCCGGCCCGCACGAGGCCGATCGCGGCCAGGAGCGACGCGATGCTGACGAGCACCCGCCGTGGCGGGACGAGCGGTCGGGACATCGATGACGGGTCACCCGGGGAATGCATTGATCGGATGCGAGGCGGACCGACGGACGGACCGCACGCTCCACCGATTCTTGTCGGCCCTCGGCACCCCGACTAGACTCGATCCGAGCGAATCGGTTTTTCGCGTGTCCGGACGTGCTGCATGCCCCCGAAGAATGCCGTCGAGCCGACCGACGCAGCGGCTCCGGCGATGGGTGCTGGCGTCGGCCCGATCCGTCCCCGGCCCCTCGACCACCGCGGTGCATGCCGGCGAGGCGAGGGAGAAGCCCGGCTTCGCGATCACCGACCCGATCTTCGCCGCGTCGACCTACACGTTCGCGAGCACCCGCGCGATCATCGATTTCCTGGAGGAGGAGCAGCCGCGCGAGGAGTACGGCCGCTACGGCAATCCCGGTGAAAAGGTGGTGGAACGGAAGCTCGCCGAGCTCGACCGGGGCGAGGATGCCGTGCTGTTCGCCACCGGAATGGCGGCCCTGGTCGGCGTCCTCATGCCGCATGTCGGCACGGGGGACGAGATCGTCTTCTTCGACGAGTGCTACCACCGCAGCCGCGAGTTCTGCCGGCGGCACCTCACGCGATTCGGCGTCGGATTCCGTGAGGTGGCGACGTGCGACTACGACGCGATGGAGGCGGCGATCACGCCCCGGACGCGGTTCCTCGTGAGCGAGTCGCCGACGAATCCCCACCTGAGCATCATCGACGCGGAACGCTTCGCCGACATCGGCCGGCGGCACGGCGTGCTGACGCTCATCGACGCCACGCTCTGCACGCCTCACAACCTGCGACCGCTCGAGGCGGGGGTCGATCTCGTCCTGCACTCGGCCACGAAATACCTCGGTGGCCACAACGACCTGCTCGCCGGGGCGGTGATCGGCTCCCGCGACCATCTCGAGCCCGTCCGCCGTCTGCGGGGCATCATGGGGAGCGTGAATTCCCCGCACAACGCCTACCTCCTCGAGCGCGGTCTCAAGACGCTCGCCCTGCGGATGGACCGCCATAACGCCAACGGCCTGGCCGTGGCCCGCTTTCTCGAGACGCACCCTCGGATCGAGCGGGTGCTCTATCCGGGACTTGCCAGCCACCCCTATCACGACCTCGCAAGCCGCACCATGCGGGGGGGCGGTGGACTGGTGACCTTCTTCCTCCGCGGGACCGACGGTGGCCCTGCCGACTGGCGTACCACCGCCGAGGTCATCGACCGCGTCCGGATTCCGCGGATCGGGCCGAGCCTCGGCGGCGTGGAGTCGCTCATCGAGCAGCCACTCGTGATGAGTTACTGGAATTACGCTCCCGAGGAACGCCGGGCCTTCGGCATTCCCGACAACATGATCCGCCTCGCGTGCGGCATCGAGGACGCGGACGACCTCGTCGCGGACCTCGCACAAGCACTCGACTAAGCCGTCGACGAACCGGTGGACTGAAGCGCGTTCGCTCGCCCGACGCCCCCCGCCGTCACGCGAGACGGCCCACGCGGAAGGCTGGGAAACCTGGGCAAGGCGTCGCGATCGCGCCGAGTTTGGCGAAAGTTCGGCTCGCACGGATGCCGAAGATTCTCCCGGTCGAAAAGGCTCTCGCGACAGATCGGTCGGATCTGGCGCGGACCCGCGGAGGATCCATCGATGAGACTCGCCCATCGCCCCCACGCCAGTTTGGCCACCGCGCTCGTCGGTGGCCCGATCCTTGCCGCCGCGTCGTTCGCGGGTGCCGACGAGGTCGCGAGCAGTGCGCTCAAGTGGACTCCACACCGCGCGGCGGTGGCGAGCGTCCCCGCCGGCACTCCCGCTGTCGATGCCGGCGTCGTCCGCGAGGCACCACGGGTCCCGGCGGACGCGGTGCTCGGGCCACCGCCCCAGGTCGGAACCGCATCGCAGACGCCGCCCTACGGCCCGCCCGCATCGGTCGCGCTTCCGGCCGACGTGCCACGACTGCCCTCGGCGCCCCGCGGCGACCAGTACGCGCCGCTCCGGCGGGGTGTGACGGCACCGCCGATGCCGTGGAGCGGCACGACCTTCGGCAACCTGTCGTCCTCGAACCCGTTCACCCCGACGGGCATGGCCTCATTCTTCAACCGTGACTTCACGCGAGCTCCCCAGGCCGACCCGCGTCGGCAGCCCGCGCCGGGCTGGACCGCCGCCGGCAGCAGCCGCGCCGGCCGACCGGAGCGGCTCGCCATGAACGCCGACGGCATCCCGTCGGTGATGGCCCGGACGCAGCGGCCGCCGACGGTGGACGGCCTGCCCACCCCGACCGGTGAGTCGAGCGGAGCGTCGGACGCCCGCAGCGCCGGAGGACCGGCCGGCACGCTCGAAGGCACCGAGATCATCACGATGCCGCCCGCGGGCGGGAACCTGTCGAACGGGATGATGATGCCCGGTTCCGGCTTCGGTTCCGGCTTCGGCTCGGGTTTCGACCCGGGCTTCGATCCCATGCTCGGGGATGCGATGGGTTCCGGCGAGATGCTCTCCGACTATCCGGCCTACTACCACGTGGAGTCGTTCTACGACGACCCCTACGCCTGCGAGGACGATGAGTGCCAGCTGCCCGTCTTCCAAAACCACGGGCGGATCTGCACGTGGCTGCGGCAGTTCGGCAAGCCGTACTACGGCTGGAGGTGGTACCGCGACTTCACGGCCAGCGCCGGCGTGATGTCGTTCACCAACAGCACCGACCTCGGCATCAACGGCAACTACGGCACGAACGAGTATCTTAACTGGGCCCTGCCGTTCTGGAATGCATTCGGGATCGGCTGGCAGGTGGGCGCACGGGCCACGCAGTCGAACTTCAACCCGACGGTCCTGACCACGCCGACAGGCGGCACGCTCACGACCCCCGCCCGCAACCAGGTGTTCGTCACCACCGGCTTCTTCACCCGGGCCTTCGAGGGACGCGGATTCCAGGGCGGTGCCGTGTACGACTACCTCAACGACAGCTGGTTCGACGAGGCCAACGTCGCCCAACTCCGTACCGAACTCAGTTACGTCTGGGGATACCACGAACTCGGATACTGGGGTGCCTACAACATCGGTGAGGAGCAGGGGCTCTTCGGCCCGGTGCTCAAGAACACCGCGGAGACCAGCACGCTCGACCTCTACACGGCCTTCTACCGGGTGCAGTTCGGCGACGCGAACGAGTGGAAGTTCTACGGCGGTGGCACCGGGCAGGGTGACGGCGTCGTCGGCTCGTTCGTCCGAGCTCCCATGGCGCGGTCGTGGTCGCTCGAGGGCACGTTCAACTACATCATTCCGGGACCGAGCCGTGTGATCGACGTCGACGGTGCCGGGACGACGCTCCGGGTGTCTCCCGATGCGTGGAACGTCGGCGTCAACGTCGTGTTCTCTCCGGCGGGGAGGTCGCGTCGCGGACTGGCGAGCCCGTACCGGCCTCTCTTCGAGGTCGCCGACAACGGCAGCATGATCCGCACGATCGGGCAGTGACCGGGTGGGCCGGCGCGGGCGTCCGGCGCCCCCGGCCCCCTGCGGCGGGTCGCGCCACGGGCGGCGCGTCGGGCCCCGCTCTCCCCACGCCGCGATTTCGGGTATTCTCCCCGGACAGCGCTCCCGCCAGACCTTTTCGAGACCCGAGACCCCAACCATGTCGGACCACGAGCAGCCCGGACACGGCCGCCCCACACCTGCGGATCCCTGGGCATCGCTGGCGGACGAGCTCGGCATCGATCCCACGGAACCGGCCAAGTCCGACGGGGGGCTCGATCGACCGGCCGCGGCCGTTCCATCCCGGCCGACACCTCCCCGGGCGAAGCCGCCAAAAGTCGAGCGGCCGCGGGAGTCGAACTCGGGAGGCGGATGGGACGACCTCGCATCGTCCCTGGGTCTCGAGCCGGATGCGCGGCCGTCCGCCCCTCCGCCGCGGCCTGCTGATGGCGACAGACCGCGCCCGCCTCGCGCTGAATCGGGCAGCGACCGCCCACCTGCCCGCCTTGACGCCGGCGATGCCGCCGTGGACGCACCCCGCCGTGCATCGCCGCCTCCGGTCGGCTCGGACCGCGAACGGCGTCGTGACGAACGCGACGCGTTCGGCCCGGGCCCACGCCCAACGCGCGGTGACGGGGAACGGCGCCATGACCGCCCTCGTCTCGCCGACGAGGGTGGGTTCGCCGCCGGCGTATTCGACGGTCCCCGTCGCGATGAGGGCGAGCGTGACCATCGTGCCCCCCGCGTCGTCGACTCGGGTGCCGGACCGGACCGCGGTGGGGACCGGAGCCTGGAATCGGCGATCGACGACCGCTCCGAGGAGCCTCGCGGAACGGACGAGGGTGACCATGGCACGGGTGAGCGTCGCGCCCGACGGCGACGCGGCCGCCGCGGTGGTCGTGGTCGCAGGCCACGTGACGGCGAGCGGGTCGAGGGGGGCATCCGCGATCGACGCGACGACGAGCCCCTGCGGGACGACCTTGTGGGACCGGCGATCCGTCCCACGAGCCCCGATGAACTCTGGGAAGGCGAACGACCGGCAGCATCCGCCGATCGTCCCGAGAGCCCCGTAGACGACGCGACGGACGCACCGCGACGACGACGGCGGGGCCGACGCGGAGGTCGCGGCCGTGGGCGAGGTGGTCGCTCCGGCTCCGAAGCACGGCCCGGAGACGTCGCATCCGACGTGGGTGCCGACGACACCGCGCAGGGCGACAGGACAGCGGGCGTCAGGCACCGCGAGGATGACTCGGATGAGCCGTTGCCCGGAGGGTACGGCGTGCGGCCGGTAGCGAGGAACGAAGGCGATGAACGCGGGAGTCGTTCCGCGGCGGATCGTACGACGGACCAGGGCTCCGAGGGCGAGGGAGGCGGCAGGTCCCGTCGCCGCGGCAGGCGACGGCGGTCCGGCGAGGGAGGACGAGCCAACGGCAGCGAGGGATCCGCCACCTCCGAATCCTCGCGACGGTCGTCTCGCACGCGACGCGAACGCCGCCCTGCGGCCGAGCCGCGGGGCGAAGCGAGGGGCGAATCGAGGGGCGATGCCGGGTTCGCGCGGCGCCGACGCAGCGACTTCGCGCCGGTCGGGTCGGGTCACGACGAGGACGACGAGGGCCTGGAATTCCTCGGCCTCGACGAGTCGGGGACGGACGCGACCCGCCGCGACGTTCGCCCGGTCACCGACGACATCCTCGTCGAAAGCGGCCTCGCCTCGGTGCAGGACGTGCCCAGCTGGGTCGAGGCGATCGGCATCGTCATCGCCGGCAACCTCGACGCCCGCAGTCGATCGACGCGGGGCGACGACGGACGGCGTGGCGGACGCTGACCGCTGCCGGCACGGTCAGGCCGGTCATTCGCGGGCCGGTCGATCGCGCGGGCCGGTCGATCGCAGGCCGTACGGCGGCAGCTCGTTCAAGCGCAGGTCACTTGAGCGAGATGGTCCTCGCCAGCGGCTTGAGGATCTGTTCGACCACGCATGTGTCCACCACCTCGCGGGCGAGCTGGGCGAGCCGCTCGGTGACCTCGACGAACGTGGTCTGCGGCTCGAGGCTGCCGTACTGCCGGGCCGTCACGTAGACGCTCAGCTGTTCCTCGTTGAATTCGCCGGTCCGCACCTGGAACGCGTTCGTCCGCGTCTCGGTGCTGACACGCACCTGGACGCGACAGTCCTCGTCGAGGCTCATGGTGAGCGAGGGCTCGTAGTTGATCACACGGCCGCCGGGCATCTCACCGACGCGGTCGAAGGCGGCACCGACTCCCAGCGCCTCGGCCAGCAGGGCGTTGTGGTTGCCGCGGAAGGCGAAGTCGAACCCGAAGAGCACGTCGAGGGCCTCGCAGTCGAGCGGGCTCACCGAGAGATACGCCGGCGCCAGGTCGAGCACGAGGCGGTGCTGCTCGAGCGCCGCCTCGATCGAGGGTGGATTCACCTGGCCTGAGCAGAGCCGCTTCGCCTCCACGGCGGCCCAGCGGTACCGTCCCTGCTCCTTGTCCTCCTCGAGCACATAGTCCCGCTTGTCCCGGCAGTAGAACTTCCGCATCGTGGGGTAGTGGCGCTGCACCCGCTCGAAGTACTGCAGGATCGTCTCGCGGTGGGACGGCAGCTCCATCTCGGTGGCCAGGTTGACGTTCACGTAGAAGTCATCGGCCAACGAGGCATAGGCTGCCATGGCGGTCTCTCCTGGACGGTCGGCGGGGAGCGGCTGCGCGATCCCCCGAGCAAAGCCCTGAAGTATAGAAAAGCCTGTTTCAGCCTGTCAAAACACCTCACGCGCGCCCGCTGCTGGCGTCGGCCGACAGCCTCTGCCATAGTATGAGGGTCGTGTGTGGGTCGGCCCAAAGCCACCCACGACGGCGTCGGCCAGCCCTGTTCGCCCCAGCCTCTACGGCTCAGCCTTCCTCTCGCCCGGCTCGAGCGTCCCTGCCGGGTACCGCCATGCCCTCCGGCCCTGCGATGCCTCCCGGCTCCGCCTCGGCAGACAGCGCGTCCATTCCCGACGATCGGCTCACGATCGAGCGACGCGGAGACGACGTGCTCGTCGTGCGCGTCCGCTCGGCGGGGGCCGAGCATGAACGCCTCCCGGACGCCGTGTTCTCGTTTCGCTGCGGCGATCCCCAGTACGCGTACTGGCTGGATCGGGTGAATCGCCGCAGGAGTGACGGCCCGCGCTGACCCGCGGCCCTGCGTCAGCCTTCCACGTCGGGACGACCCTCAATCGTCCCCGCGCGAACTGGCGATCAGCGAGATGAACTCGCGATTGCTCTTGAACTTCGCGAGCTGCTTCGTGAGCTGCTCCATGGCATCGACGTGGTGCATGCTCGACAGGGTGCGTCGCAGCATGCTCACGGCGTGGAGCGTGTTCGCGTCGAGCAGCTTCTCCTCGCGGCGCGTGCCCGACTGCGAGATGTCGATCGAGGGCCAGACCCGCCGATCGGCCAGCTTCCGGTCGAGCACCAGCTCCATGTTGCCCGTGCCCTTGAACTCCTGAAAGATCAGCTCGTCCATCCGGCTGCCCGTGTCGATCAGCGCGGTCGCGACGATCGTCAGGGAGCCGCCCTCCTCGAAGACCCGGGCCGTGGCGAACAGCTTCTTGGGGATGTCGAGCGCCTTGATGTCGACGCCGCCCGACATCGTGCGGCCGGTGTTGCCGACCCACTTGTTGAAGGCTCGCGCCATCCGGGTGATCGAGTCCATCAGGAGAAACACGTCCTTGCCCGCCTCGGCCATCCGCTTGCAGCGTTCGATGACCAGCTGGGAGAGCCGGACGTGGCTCTCCACGTCACAATCGAGGCTGCTGGCGAGCACCTCCCCCTTCACCGACCTCCGCATGTCGGTGACCTCTTCGGGTCGCTCGTCGATGAGCAGCATGACGAGCGTCAGTTCGGGATGGTTCTGCGAGATCGCCTGCGACACCTGCTGCAGCAGCACCGTCTTGCCGGTGCGCGGAGGCGCCACGATGAGCGCCCGCTGCCCCTTCCCGAGCGGCGTGAGCAGGTCCATCACCCGGGTCGTGATCGGCTGCTGTCCCGTCTCCAGCCGCAGCCACGTCTCCGGATTGATGGGCGTGAGCTGATCGAACGTCTTGACGTTGACGTACTCATCCGGGGGCATGCCCTCGACCGACTCGATCTCGCGCACCCGCGGCCCCTGCTGCCGCCGCGCCGGCTGCACGAGCGCCTTGATGAACACGCCCTCGCGCAGGCGGTAGCGCTCGATCATCGGCGCGGGCACGAAGGGATCGGTGCGCTCGCGGTTGTAGTTCGTCTCGGCACTCCGCAGGAAGCCGTAGCCATTGGGGTGCATCTCGAGGACGCCGGCACCCGTCTCCAGGGGAATCGGCTCGCCGTTCTCCGTGACCTCCGGCTCGGGCTCCGGGGCACGCATGCCCTCGCTGTCCATCCCGACAGCACCCGCGCCCGCCGGTGCCGGACCGGGACCGCCGGGACGACGAAACCGTCCCCGCCTGCGACCGCCGTACCCACCGCCACCGGGCGGATAGCCCTGGCCCGCTCCACCCGGGGGATAGGCTCCAGGACCGCCATAGCCTGACTGCCGTCCCCTCGATCGCCTCCGCTTCGACATGGATGCGGTTTACCCTCTGCGAGACAGTGAAAGAAATCCGAAACTCACCGGACACTCATCCCAGTGCGCCGCCCAACGACCGTCGAAGCGTGACTCACGATCTGTGGGCCTACGTCCTGCGGAATGGCACACGCCCGTGGGAAGCACCGCCCGCTTCGTGGAACGCCCGAAACCACGTGCCATCCGGCACAGGCAAGGGTCGGCTCCCTGACGGACGGACTCTCAGCCCGTTGCCGAACACCGAACGACGTACACCGACGTCGGAGGGGCCGAAACACCTGGCTTGATCGTGGCGGCGCAGCCGTCGCTGACTGCCGTGGCCGACGGCCACACGCGCCACTCTCCCCGCTTTTCCCGGCCCCGAATCTTCCTGCTTTTCCCCCGCCGGCCAAACACGTGCAGCCGGGCGGACACGATTCGCGTCACCCAGCCCGTCTCACCCGCAGATCCCCGGTCGGTTCCATCCAGCGGGCCGAACCCGCGCGATCGAACCAGGCCAGAGTCCCAGCGGCGAAACCGTGCAACAACCGGCGTTTCGCGGCGACTTTCCCAGTATCCCCACGCTTCGGAATGCTGTCAAGCCTGTGCCGGCCGCAGGGCCACCGTGCCCCGCTCATCGCGCGGGCACTTCGGTGCAATCAGGTCCACCCCGCTGCGGACCTCACCCGGGCGGTTTTTCCGGGCCGCAGCCAGGACCAGAGCCGGGACCAGAGCCGGGGCCGGTGCCAGGGCCGGGGCGACCTGGGCAAAAAGGGCATTCCCGCATCTCGGCGCGCCGGATTTTCGATGCAATTCCTGTGACCGGACCAACCGATACACGTTGATGCCGGATCGCCACCGGACGCTCCAAGGGCCGGTCGACTGATTCCCCGAGGCATCGCCATGCTCTGCTCCAACTCGGTCGTCGCGCACACAGTCCGCGAGGTGGCTCAACGCACGCGCCTCGGCGTCGTGATCGCAGCCGCGACATTCGTCGGCATCGGGATTCTCGGACACCCCGCGGCCGCTGCCGCGTGGCATCCGGGCATCGATGCCGCAGCGGCCGCAGCCGCAGCATCCGGCCGTCCGGTGTTCGCCGTCGTCAGCGCCCGCTGGGCCGGCCAGGAAGCGGTGGTCCTCGAGGACGTGCTCACATCCCCCGAGGCCGACGCGGTGATCACCGCATGCTTCGAGCCGGTGCGGGTGGACGCCGACATCGACGCCGCGTTCGTCCGCCAGTGTGGCATCACACGGGTTCCCGCCGGGTGCATTCTCACGGCCGATGGGAGCGTTCGCTGCGTCTTCGACATGCCGACGACGACGGTCGACTTCGTCGCGGTCGTCGCCCGTCTCGCCCAGCAGAACGCGAGGCCGGCGGGCGATGGCTCGGCCGTCGCGAGCCTGGCCGGTCCACCGCCCGCGGCCGCGCCCGGTTCGTCGGAGAGCACCGAGGCCAAGCGATCCGTGCGCGTGTTCGAGGAGGCCAGTCCGTTCGCCGGCACCGGGCTGGTCGAGAGCGTGCCGAAGCCGCAGGGCTCGATCTCGGTCGTGACGGCCAAGCTTCGGCGGCTGTCGAGTTTCGCCCGAGCCGAAACTGACGAGGGTTCGGCCGTGACCGCGACCGCCGCGCCGGGCGTTGCCGACCACGGCCCGCCGGTGAACCACTCGGTGGCCTCGGCGACCGCGCTCGAGGGCATCGCATCGACGGCCGGCATCGACGAACCGACGCTTTCCCCGGCCCCGCCGGGGTGGCCGGCCGAACGGGCCGGTCCGCTCGTGTCCGCACCGAGCGCACCGCCGTCGCGCGCGACCATCGAGCCCGTCGGCACCGTCGCGCCCCCGTCCGCCGTTGCCTCGGGACCATGGATGGCCCCCGCACGACAGCCCTCGACATCAGTCGATCCGTGGGGTCGGCCCGTGACGACGCCGACCGTCGCCCCGACGCCGGCCGTGCCGCCGACCGCCGCACCCGAGCAGCAGCAAGCGGCCGCATCCCCCGCGTCGTTCGGTCAGGCTCCGGCCCAACCACAACCGCAGGCCCAGGCTTCGGTCCAGCAATCCGGCGCGGCCCCCAACGCGGGCACCGTGGCCGATGCCACGCCGACGGAGCCGGAGGAACCGGGTCGTGCCTCCAGCCTCCTGGCCGCGCTGCAAAAGCCGTTCTCGATCTTCAAGCGATCCACACCCCCGGCTGAGGCGACACCCACCATGCCCCCGGCCCTTCCGCAGCCGGCACCCGGCACGCATGCGGCAGCTCCGGTGCCGGCCGGTGCCGTCGAGGCTCCCGACGTGCACGGGTCGATGCCACTGGGCCTCGAGGGCTACTGCCCCGTGACGCTCGTCGATCACGGCACGTGGGCCGAGGGCCGTGTGCAGTGGGGAGTTCGTCACCGCGGCCGCACCTACCTCTTCGCGGGAGCGGAGCAGCAACAGACCTTCCTTGCCAACCCCGATCGCTACGCGCCGGCCCTCTCCGGCGACGATCCCGTGCTCGCGATGGAGTCGGGAGCGAGGACGCCGGGTCAGCGGCGCTACGGAGTGACCTACCAGTCGCGGATGTACCTCTTCGCGACCCCGGAAACCCGCGCCACCTTCGCCGCCGATCCCACCCGCTACTCCGCCTCGGTGCTCGTGGCCGAACGCGGCCGACAGATGGCCGACGGCACCCGTCGCTACTGAGCCCCGCGCCTCGATGGCGCGGCCCAGCCCCTGCAACGCGAGACGGCGTCCGTCCACGCGGCGCGCAGCCGGTCGCGGGCACCGGCCTGCATGGACGGTTCGAAGGTGCGCTCGATGCGGCGTGCCGCGGCCGCATCCGCCGACCCGCCGCACACGCCCGTCGAGAGACCGGCGAGCAGCGCCGCACCGAGGGCCGTCGTCTCCAGCACGGCGGGCCGATCGACGGGCACGCCGAGCACGTCCGCCTGGATCTGCATGAGCAGGTCGTTGGCGCTCGCCCCGCCATCGACGCGCAGCCGCGTGAGCCTGAGCCTCGCGTCGCGTTCCATGCACTCGGTCACGTCCGCGACCGACAGCGCGATCGCCTCGAGTGCCGCGCGGGCGATGTGACCGCGGCCGCTCGCCCGCGAGAGGCCGATCATCATGCCCCGCGCATGCGGATCCCAATGCGGCGCGCCGAGGCCCGTCAGCGCCGGCACGACGACGACGCCCCCGCTGTCGGGGACGCTCGCGGCCAGCGGTTCGACGTCCCTCGCCTCCGCGATGATGCCCAGCCCGTCGCGCAGCCAGCCCACGAGCGCACCGGCCACGAACACCGACCCCTCGAGGCAGTAGTGACGCGCGGGAGGGATTCCCGGCGCGGCCACGGCGCAGGCCGGCGTGGTGAGCAGTCCGTGCCCGGAGGCCACCGCCCGCTCACCCGTCGAGCAGAGCAGGAACGCGCCGGTCCCGTACGTGTTCTTCGCGTCGCCGGCCCGCTCCACCCCCTGGCCGAATGCCGCCGCCTCCTGATCACCGGCGCATCCCCCGATCGGCAGCGCGGCCCCGAGGAGGTCGGCATCCGTCTCGCCGAACGGACCACTCGAGGGGCGCACGTCCGGCAGCATCTCCGGGGGCACGTCGAAGATGCGACAGAGCTCCGGACACCACGCCTCCGTGTGGATGTCGAAGAGGAGCGTGCGGCTGGCGTTGGTCACATCCGTGGCATGGACCCGCCCGCCCGTCAGACGCCACACGAGAAAACTGTCGACGGTACCGAAGAGGACCTCGCCGGCACCGCACCGCGCCCGCAGGCCGGGGATCGAGTCCAGCAGGTGCACGATCTTCGTGGCGGAGAAGTACGGGTCGAGGAGGAGGCCGGTGCGCCGGCGCACCTCGTCCTCGACACCCGCGGCCCGGAGCCGCTCGCAGATCGGCGCGGAGACACGGCTTTGCCAGACGATCGCCGGCGCGACCGGGCGGCCGGTGTCCCGGTCCCAGAGGATCGTCGTCTCCCGCTGGTTGGCGATGCCGACGGCCGCGACGTCCCGAGCGGCGACGCCAGCCCGCTCGAGGGCGACGCGCGCGCTGTGCATCTGTGAGTTCCAGATGTCCTCGGGGTCGTGCTCGACGATCCCGAGGTCGTCGCCACCCGCACCATCCGCCCGGCGCACGTGCTGGGGAAACGGCTCCTGGCCGACCGCGACGGGCCTGCCGAGACGATCGAACAGGATTGCCCGGCTCGAGGTCGTCCCCTGGTCGAGCGCGAGCACGAGGGGCGGAGCCGCGGTTTCACCGGACATCGTTCGCATGGGTGCCTCCACCGACGCCACGCACTGGTTCCTGCCGACGACGAAGCTCGCGGCAGGACGGTATCCTCGCATGAAGCGGGGCGAGGCCAAGCCGATCGCACGGCCTGCCCGGGCGACGCACCGCCGCACGAGCCGGGGTATGTCGGGAAACGCGATGGCCGCCGCGCACGAATCCGCATCGAAACCCCCGTCTGCGATGCCGCCGGTGGCCGGTCGGCGCCGGTTCGCACTGCGACGGTCGCCCGTCGCCCGCGCGCTCCGCATGATGACGCTCGCGACGGCCGTCCTCTCCGTGTCACGCGCCGCGGCCCAGGTTGCAGGCCCGAGCACGAACGAGGCCGCGCGCACGGCCCGCCCCTCCCCCGAGGCCGACGCCGTGTCGTCGCTCGATCGGCCCGTGCACGCCCGCTGGACGGGCCTCCCGCTCGCAGACTGGACGGAGCGTGCGTCGCAGCTCGCCGGTCGCCCCGTGGTGCTCGACCGACGCATCGACCCCGAGCGGCTGGTCACGCTCGAATGTGACGGCGACGCGCTCGAGACGGTGCTCACGAAGGTCGCCCGCGATGCCGACGCCGCCGTCGAGGTGCTTGCCTCGTCGATCCGGATCGTGCCGTCGGCGTCACTGGGCCGCGCGGCGGCCGCCGAGCGCGCACGCACCCGCGAGGTGGTGGCGGCGGCCGCGGACCTGCGTCGCAAGGTTCTGACGCGCGAACCGTGGCACTGGACGGCAGGTGCCACGCCTCGTGCCCTCATCGAAGACGCCGCACAGGCCGCCGGCATCGAGATCGCCGACCGCGACCGCGTCCCACACGACCACCTGCGGGCGGCATCCCTGCCGGCCCTGACACTCGGCGAGCGACTCGATCTCGTCCTTGCCCATTACGATCTCCGCGTCGCATGGGGCACACGACCGCGGATCGTCGCGGTCGAGGCCGCAGGCGCGGACGCGGTCGCGACGGGTTCGCGTGCCCGTGGCTCCACGTCCCCCCGGCGGCCGCGCGGCGCGGGCGTCGACGTGTTCACCCTGCGACTCGAGGCGCCCCTCGACGAGGCCCTCGCAGCCATCGCCACGCGGCTCGGACTCGATCTCGATCTCGATCGCGACTCGCTCGCGACCCGCGGCATGCAGCCCGGTGAGATCGTGCGGACGCAGGTGACCGATGCGTCGCGCGAGGCCCTGCTCGACGCCGTCGTCGGCCCACTGGGGCTGCGTTGGTCGATCACCGACAAGCGGCTGCGGGTCTTCGCGCCGTGACGGTGCAATGAACGCGGCAGTCGATGGGTGGCACCGTCAGGCTGTCAGGAGGCCGCCGAGGCGTTCCTCGATGCCCGCGCGGATGCGACCGGCGAAGAGTGCGGCCATGCCCGGCACGCCGACCCGGACGACCACCTCGGCCGGGAGAACCTGCATCTCCCCGTCGATCCGCATGCCCATGACCGTGAGGCCGATCATGAGGCGATCGTCCCCCTCCCACGTCGCGTCGATCGGCCCCACCTGCTCGCCGTACTCGGCGCGGGCCCTCTCCAACGCCCGATCGAGCCGCCGATGCACCTCCTCGACGGAAAGCCCGTGGGGAATACGCACTTCCAACTGCTTCACGACGCCGGCTCCGAGGGGACGATCACGGGTTGGGACACGATGCAAAACCACCCACCGACGTACCGTAACACAAACGTGCCGCCGCGACCCTCGCCCGGCTCACGCTCCCCATGCGACCGTCGTCGCAGACCGCCCCGCGCACCGCGAGCACGTCCGCACCGAGGGCGGCGGCACGCGGCAGCGTGTCGAGGGAAAGTCGCCCGGCGACCGCCGTCGTCCATCCGCGCGCCCGGGCCTGCGTGAGCCACTCCCGGATCGTGGCCGGCGAGACGAGTTCGAGCAGCGAGGGCCCCCGTTTATCGAACGTGTCGATGAGGAGGGCCGCACACGCGGCCACATCGGCCGCGCCGGCGATGATCGCCTCGGGGCACGGTGAACCCGCGGCCGACCAGTCGGCGTAGGCCACGGCGATGGGCGGCGTCGCCGGGGGCAGTGCGGCCGCGAAGAGGGCGAAGTGCCGCCGCCACGCGGCTGCCGTGAGCCCTGCCGGGCCAGCCTTCGCGCCGGTCGGCGGCCGCATGGCGCCCCCCGAATCGGCGGTGCAGCGAACGGCGAGCGCGGCGGCACGTGTCGGTCCCGCGACCAGTTCCCCGCAGGCGACGGTCCACGGCACGCGGTCCGCGACGACGCCACCGATCGCCGCGGCGACGTCGGCATCGGCTTGGCCGAGCGGGCCCCGCGCGGGCTCCTTGACGTCGATGATCGCGGCGCCGCCCGCGAGCGCCTCCTCCGCCTCCGCGACGCTCCGCACGCTCACGAGCAGGCCGCGCCAGGATCCCGCGCTCCGCCGCGCCGCGCGTGGCGTCATGCGTCGGGGCCTCCAGCGCAGTCACCCGCGCGGCCGTTGCGGGCCTCGATGAGACGCGTCGCAAGCAATCGCGTGCGCTCCGGTGAGAGCGGCTCGCTCCAGCGCCCGTCGATGACGATGTGGCCGTCCTCCCACGAGCCCCATGGGGCATAGGTGGGGCGATCCCGCCACTCGGTCGCCCTCTCGGCCAGCCGGATGATCACCGTCGTGACGCGGCGATCGGCGGGCCGACCCGCGGCCGCGCCGAGCCGCGGCGGCAGGGGCCGCGAGCCCGGAAAGACACACTCCACCACCTCCAGTGGGACGCGCTGCACGCCGACGGGCGACAGACGGACCTCGAGAACGTCGCGGAGCCTCCGCAGCCGGGGCCGTGACGCCACGACGGCGAGCACGACGACGGAGGGCGCGATCAGGATCACCGCGACCGCCCCCACCGCACGGGCCCAGCCGATTCCGGCGCCCCACCACGCCAGACCGACGGCCAGCAGGCCGAGCATCAGGCCGCCCGCGGCGACCAGGGCGACCGGCCGGGTGTTGCCCCGCAGCCACACCTCGTCGTTCCGGCCCGTCGTGGAGGTCGCGCTTTCGTCAGCCATGCCAGTCCCATACGATTCGTCGCGGCGGAATCACCCCGTCCCCCGCATCATGCACGAACCGACGTCTCCCGCCCCCGCCGTTCCCTTCCGCTCCGCCCGGGTGGTCGGCGGGATCCTCTGCCTGCTCGCCCTCTACGCCCTGGCAGCGGTGCTCGGCTGGCCACAGTATGGCCGCGATCTGCTCGAGCGGGAACTCGACCACGGCGGGGCAACGCACGCGTCGGCCTCCGACGGGGACCACGCCGACACGGCCGCCGCAGGCCACGACGCCGAGCACGGTCAGGCATCGAACGACCACCACGGAGCCGCCGGTTCCGCGCCCCCCGCCTGGTCCGTCCTGCCGTTCGTCGTGCTTCTCGCGGCGATCGCCGTGCTGCCGCTCACGCCTCCGGTGGCACACTGGTGGGAGCACAACTCGAGCAAGCTGCTCGTCGCCGCGACGCTCGCCTTGGTCACCCTCGGCATCTATCTCTTCGTCCATCGCGAGCCGGTCGACCTGCACTTCCCCTCGCATGCGGTCGCGTCGCCAGCCGCCTCGGGGCCGTCCTGGGCCGTCGCCGGCACCGTGCTCGTCAATGCGCTCCTCGCGGAGTACGTGCCGTTCATCGTCCTCTTGTTCGCGCTCTACTGCATCGCCGGAGGCGTGCGGATCGAGGGGGACCTGCAGGCCACGCCCACGGTCAACGCGGCCTTCATCGCGACCGGCGCGGTGGCGGCGAGCCTCGTCGGCACGACCGGCGCCGCGATGCTCCTCATCCGGCCCCTGCTCGAGACGAACTCGGAGCGTCGCAACGTCGCCCACACGGTGGTCTTCTTCATCTTCACCGTCTGCAACTGCGGCGGCTGCCTGCTGCCGATCGGTGATCCGCCGCTGTTTCTCGGCTACCTGAAGGGCGTCGATTTTCTCTGGACCCTGTCGCTCTGGAAGCCGTGGCTCGTCACGAACGGGCTGCTCCTCGTCATCTACTGGCTGTGGGACACGCTGCTCGCCTACCCGCAGGAGCGTGCGAGCGACCGCTCGCGCGACGAGCGGCTCGCCGGGCCGCTGCGCGTCAGCGGGCTCATGCCCAACGCGCCGCTCATGGCGGGCGTGATCGCGGCGGTGGCGGTGCTCGACCCGTCGAAGACGGTGCCCGGGACGGACTGGCATCCGTGGATCTACCTGCGCGAGATGGTGCTGCTGGGGCTGGTCGCGCTCTCACTCGGGTTCGGCTCAGCCGCGATCCGCGACAAGAACGGCTTCAGCTACGCGGCCATCCTCGAGGTGGCAGCCCTCTTCGTGGGCATCTTCATCTGCATGCAGCCGGCGCTGGCCATCCTCAACGAGCGGGGCGCGAGCCTGGGCATCGACTCGCCACGGGCCTTCTTCTGGATCACAGGGGCCCTCTCGTCGGTGCTCGACAACGCGCCGACCTACCTCGTGTTCTTCCAGACCGCGCAGGCCATGGAATCGACCGGGGCGACGATGGCGGGCGTGGACGTGGGCCGCCTGACCGGCATCAGCCTCGGCGCGGTCTTCCTCGGCGCGATGACCTACATCGGCAACGGCCCGAACTTCATGGTGAAGGCGATCGCCGAGCAGTCGGGCGTGCGCATGCCGAGCTTCTTCGGCTACGTCCTCTACAGCGTCGGCATCCTGCTGCCCGTTTTCGCCCTCGTGTCGTTCCTCTTCCTCTGACCGCATGTCCCGCCGACCCAGACGCCCGAGCCGAGTCCACCGCCCCGCCGGCGCGGGAGCGGCCGGCGGGGCCGAGTCGTCCGTCGGGGAGACGCCCCACGAGGGCGGCTTCGACGTGGTGACGAACGACGCCCAGCTCCAGGAACTCGTGCGGCGACTCGCCGACCAGCCCCACGTCGCCTTCGACACCGAATTCGTCTCGGAGCACACCTACCGCAGCCAGCTCTGCCTGCTCCAGGTCGCTGCGCCGGGCGTGCTCGCGGTGATCGACACGCTCGCGGTCCCGGAGCTCGACGCCTTCTGGCGGCTGCTCGCCGAGCCCGGCCGCACGACCGTCGTGCACGCCGGCCGTGAGGAGATGGGTTTCATCCTCCATGCGATCCACACCCGTCCGGCGACGCTGTTCGACGTGCAGGTGGCGGCGGGGCTCGTGGACCATGACTACCCCGCCGGGTACGCGGCGATCGTGCGTCGCTTCCTGTCGCTCCCGACGAACAAGGGCGAGACCCGCACCGACTGGCGGAAGCGACCGCTCACCACGGCGCAGCTCGAGTATGCCGTCGACGACGTGCGGCACCTCGAGACGCTCTGGCGAACCCTCGGTGACCGCCTCGAACGGCTCGGACGGACTGCCTGGATGCAGGAGGAGATGGCCTCGTGGCAGGACGACGTCGAGGAGTCGTTCGTGCGCAAGCGCTGGCGCCGGGTGAGCGGCCTCAATGGGCTCTCACGGCGCGAGCTGGCGCTCGTCCGCGAGCTGTGGCACTGGCGCGACCAGGTCGCCGAGGAGCGCGACATGCCGCCGCGGCGCGTGCTGCGTGACGACCTGCTGGTGGAACTCGCGAAGCGCAGGAGCGCCGACGAGCGCGACATCGCCGCCGTCCGCGGGATGCAGCGCTCCGACCTGCGCCACATCCTCGGCGGGCTCGCCGACGCGCTCCAGCGCGGGCTGGCCGTCCCGGACGACGAGTGCCCGGGAGGCGAACGGCATCGCGCGCCTCCCCCTCAGCTCGCCATGCTCGGGCAGTTTCTCGCGACGGCGGTCGCCGGGATGTGCCGGCAGATGGCGCTCGCACCGGCCCTCGTCGGTACCTCGGGCGACATGCGCGACCTGCTGGCCCACAAGCTCGGCTACCACGCCGGCGACCGGGAGCCCCTGCTCGCCACCGGCTGGCGACGCGAGGTGGTGGGCGACCTCGTCGACGACCTCCTCGCGGGCCGGGCCTCGCTGCGGATCGGAGACGTCCGCTCACACGACCCGCTGGTCATCGACCGTCCCGGCCGGTGACCGGCCCCAGCGCGGCGCAAACCCTCGCGGGTGGCGGAGTCTTGGCCACACGACGCACGGCACGCATCCATGGTGCCCCACACCCCGTTGCATCTCACTGCGATGCGGCGGTCGCAGTTTCGACCGGAACGATCACTGAATCCATGACGAGTGGATACAGCAGCAGCATACCGTCGGACTCACCGGCAGAGGCTGCACGACGCCATTCTCGTAAGGCGTCGGTTGGCGAGGGCCGGTCCCGGGCGAGGTGCGACGCCCCGAGGAAGAGATGGTTCGCGGCACGACCGTCGCGGCCGACCCACTGCTCGATGATCGCGCGGTCGATCTCGGCGGGCAGCTCGTCGAGACGCATTCTCATCTGCTTGCCGCTGTCACGGAAGACGATCTGCTCCCCGTCAATCTCGACAATGACGATGACGCGGTCACCAATTTTGAATTCGCTGTTCACGGCTGCACGGTACGCCTTCGCGCGCAACTCCGAGTAGCCCCTCGCGTAGACCGTGAATCGCTTCCAGCGATCGAGACGAGCGCGGATTGCCGGGTCTGCGCCTACTACGACGGAGTCGATCACGGTCGACGCTGCATCGAAGTCACCGTTCCGAATCGCCGCGTAGGCGACCTGCAGCGCCCTCTCGATCGCGGCCGGATCGGAGGGCGATGTCTGTACTGTCGAGGGAGGTTGCGTCGCAGGCGACTGCACCATTGGAGCAGGCTGCCAACTAGGTGTTTGCACGGGCTGGTGCGAGACGGGCATGCCCCCCATCCCCTCGGTTGAGAGTCCGGCGATCCCGGGCGTATACGACAGGGGCTCGATGTGTCGAATGCCGGTCACCGCAGCAATCACCTGACTGGCCAATCCATGAAATTCCGCCGATTGCGACAGGATGACGACGCTTTCGCCAAGCACACTCACCGTCGCGTGCTCATCCTCCTGGACCGACAGAGCAGCATTGCAGAGGTTCTTCAGCGACGCCTCGAACTCCGCCCGATGCATCGCGTCATCGACTCGGTGGACCCGCAGGACGGAACGACCGCCATCGAAGTCGGCGAATGATCGCTCGTGCAGTTGTCGCAGCAAGACCTCGATCCCTTCGTGAACCTCAAACGTCTGATTCACCAACAGCATTCCCTCGCCTCCGAGAAAAACTTCCCGGATTGCGCCGCATCCCCCAAGGGTATCCCAGGAATTGGGGCTGCTGATTGTTCGAATGAGCTCGATGAGTGACTGGAATTCAACGACGTGATGCGCCGCCTCACGACTGCCCCAGGGCAGTGGATAGGCAACCTGAACCAAATCTTCGGGAAGCTCTGCTTGCGCTTGGGTCGTGATCAGAAGCACGTCATCGACGACCGTGTAGGTACACTCCAAGGGCTTCAG
>Ga0172376_10002823_pt1 | contig 20950 bp, 13 predicted proteins | sample Lak35m_FD_121114 | JGI IMG/M metagenome (GOLD analysis project Ga0172376, IMG submission 121114) | Freshwater microbial communities from Kabuno Bay, South-Kivu, Congo - kab_092012_35m | ecosystem: Environmental > Aquatic > Freshwater > Lake | place: Democratic Republic of the Congo: South-Kivu... | reverse complement strand
GTACATCGCGCCGACTGCGTAAACATTCTTGCATTGAATGAGTATCATCGTTTTGTCACCGTTTCATGGGGGCATGTTAATCGTCTGAACACTGTTTATGTTCCCATTGAAATCATAGCGTTCGATCGAGATGGATTGTTGCGGGACATCAGCACAGCGATCGCCAAGGAGCGCATCAATTTAACCGATGTGAAAGTCTCATTGCAACAAGATATTGCGACCTTCAATCTCATGATGCAATTGCAAGACTTAAAGCAATTGCCACGAGTGTTAGGGTTGATTGAGGGTATCTCTAGTGTAGTCGACGCAAGGCGCATCACGATGTAGTCCGGCGACAAGTTGAAAAATGAAACTAAAACCCGTCATGACATGACTGATTGCGCCTTACTTCTTTAGGTCGTTGGGTTAATGATTGGTTGGTAATTGACCACGGCGATTGCCTCCTCATGGTCTTTGAGCGCAATCACTGGCTCCCCATAACCTGCTTTACCCCGCGTGACGGTTTCTGCTAAACCTAGTCGCATATACTTTGCTTTGCCTTTGGAAGTCAAGACCACCACATTCTGATCGAGTTTGCCGACGGTTGCTGCGCTAACTTGTCGGCTACCTGTCGGCAGGCGCATTGAGATTACGCCTTGCCCAGCTCGCCCCTGTGAGGGATATTCGTCTAACGGGGATACTTTTGCTATGCCCGTATTGGTTATATTCCAAACGTGTAAATTGGGTAACGGAGAACGGATAGCAAACGCGCTCACAACGAAGTCATTTTTCGCTAACTTGATTCCGCGCATTCCTCCAGAGGGTAAACCTGTCGGGCGTACTTGATCTTCACTGAAACGAATCGACTGCCCGTGTGCAGTAATTAACATGACCTCTGCGTCCCCAGGAGAATAGAATACATCTGCTAAACCATCGTCCGATGCGATGTCCATGATAGTCACGATTTTAGAGGTGAAGCCAGGCAGATCCTCCACGCGCAACCGCTTGACCTCACCGCTACGGGTGGCTAGAAATAGATAGCCCTGTGCTATTTTCATAGGAAGGCAAATGAGCGCAGTCAGCTTGTGGGTTGTATCTAATCCACATAGATCCTGATAAGCCACGCCCTCCTCTAAAGTCTGTACAGGATTCAATTGTTGTACAGGAATGGTTGCCATTTGCCCATTCTGCGCAATTAAATACAATACTTGCGCCGTAGTCGTCTGTACGATGAATTGTGGAGGGGTCTTCATGGCAGTCGTAATGCGGGGTGGGTTGGGATCGAGCAAGCGTGCCAACTTACCGTCAATGGTGTGGGTAATCCAAGTTAATTCTTCCGGAATCATAAAGTCCTCTGTGCGCACGACAGCTGTGGCGGTGCTATCTATGATGATCGTTCTGCGAGGTGTCCCATAGGTGTTTGAGATGTCCTGCAATTCCTTGCTGATGACACCGCGCATTTGCGCTGGACTCGCCAACAAGCCCTCAAGATAGGCGATTAGAGCCAGTTTTTCTTGATACTCTGCTTCGATCCGTTCTTGTTCTAACGCGGCGAGCCGACGAAGCTGCATATCCAGAATAGCTTGGGATTGAATTTCACTGACTCCTAATTGTTCCATCAAGTTGATCCGTGCAACTTCCGCCTGTTTTGACCCGCGAATAATGGCAATGGCTTTGTCCAATTGGTTTAGGGCAGTTAACAACCCTTCAAGAATATGAGCGCGCGCACGGGCTTTGTCTAAGTCAAATACGCTCCGACGTTTAACAACCTCTAAACGATGATTCAAGAAAACGATAAGGGCTTGTTTGAGGTTTAGAATGCGAGGTTGACCTTCTACCAATGCCAGCATGTTGATGCTGAAAGTGTCTTGTAAGGGGGTAAGTTTGAATAACTTAGCCAGCACATCATTTGCGACAGCAGTGCGCTGTAATTCAATTACAATCCGCAACCCTTGTCGGTCAGACTCATCGCGTAAATCTGCTATACCGTCTAATTTCTCCTCGCGCACTAAATTAGCGATTCGTTCAATTAAACTGGACTTGTTGACTTGATAGGGGAGTTCAGTCACGATAACTTGCGATTTACCGCGCCCTATTTCTTCAATGTAGACCTTAGCCCGCACAGTCACCTTGCCGCGTCCAGTCGCATACGAGGTTATCAGCGTATCTTGGTCATTTTTGAGTCCATCAATGTGACGATAGACTAGTCCACCGGTTGGGAAATCCGGTCCCTTCACGAATTTCATGAGCTGTTCGACGGAAATATGTTCGATCTCTTCCCATTTGTCCAAGATGTAATTTAAGGCTTGGCACAGTTCAATTAGATTGTGAGGTGGAATGCTGGTGGACATTCCAACTGCAATTCCAGAAGAGCCATTCAGTAACAAATTGGGAAGATTAGACGGCAATACATTCGGTTCTTGCAGGCTTCCATCAAAATTGTCGGAGAAGTTGACCGTCTCTTTGTCTATGTCAACAAGAAGTAACTCACCGATAGATGCCATTCGCGCTTCAGTATAACGCATGGCGGCAGCGCTATCCCCGTCGATGCTACCAAAGTTTCCTTGACCGTCTACTAACGGACAACGCATGGAGAAATCTTGCGCAAGACGCACCATTGCTTCATAGACTGCTGCATCGCCGTGCGGATGATACTTCCCTAAAACTTCTCCAACAATACGGGCACTTTTGCGATGAGGTGTGTCTGCACGCAAACCCATGTCATACATTGCATATAAAATCCGCCGATGTACTGGCTTCAGACCATCACGCGCATCTGGCAACGCACGGGAAACGATCACACTCATGGCGTAGTCTAAATAGGCTTCGCGCATTTCCTGTTCAATATTGATCCCTTGAACCGACCCAATATTCATCATCGAAAATCCTCTTGTTTGTGGTAGTGTGAACCGCAGTTTGGCATGGGTTTGGCATTATAGCACGCTTGTTCGTAACTCGTGCAAGTGTTAAGCCCCCACTATGTTCGCTAATTTGTGCTAGCACAGGAGCAGTTATGCAGGTTTGGAAAAATGGATTAATGGGTAACTTCATCACCATCATGCTTTGTATTGGCATGGGTTTAACGGCATGTACCCAACCTACCCCGATTGTAATCTATGTCACCGCGACGTTTATCCCACAAACCGAAGCAAGTACCCATACCATCACTCCGATCATTAGTGTTACACCATTGCATACTTCTACCTCGACTGTCGCTTCTACCAAGGCTCCTACACCAACCGCAACACTAACACCTACACCGTTACCAACCACTACGCCAATAGCCAGCGCGAGCCCAACCAATGTCCCTACACAAACCTTGGTCCCCACACCAATAGGTACGGAAATTCCAGGCATGACAACCAATAAGTTAGGTGTGCAGTCGGTTGTATTTGTAGAACAGCATGAATGGAACGAAATTTTGGAGCGTGTGGAAACCGACCTTCAATTTCAATGGCTTAAAATACAGGTGGCGTGGGATAGCCTACAACCAAACAGCGCAGATGAAATTACAGAATCGTTCAGACGTTTAGAAATTTACATTGAACAAGCCCGACAAATGCGACAAATCAGAGTGTTATTAAGCATTGCGAAGGCACCCGACTGGTCACGCTCTAATTTAGCGGAGGATGGTCCTCCAGATGATCCTCAACAGCTTGCTCGCTTCTTGAACTTGATTTTGGGAGAATTTGGGCAGGCTATCGATGCCATTGAGATCTGGAATGAACCGAATTTGTTGCGAGAGTGGCAAGGTCAACCCCTTTCAGGTGCTTCATACATGCGTTATTTTGATGTTGCCTACCAGACGATTCATGCATATTCTCCCCAGATTTTGGTGATTACAGCGGGACTTGCACCCACTGGTGACAGTGAATATTCAGTTGACGATCATCGTTTCTTGCGCGAGATGTACCAAAGCGGACTGGGGAATTATGACCACATTGGCATTGGGGTCCATCCTTATGGATGGGGCAATCCACCTGATGCGAGGTGCTGTAACTTGGATGATGAGCGAGGGTGGGATGATAGTACCCATTTCTTTTTCATCGAAACGCTTGAAACCTATCGAAACATCATGATTGAAAATGGGGATCAAAACCATCAATTGTGGTTGACTGAAGTGGGATGGGCAACTTGGGATCGGTTATCAGGCGAGCCTCCCCAAGTATGGATGGGATACAATGATGTCTATGACCAAGGACATTATACGATCCGCGCCATTGAAATCGGAAATTCATTAGACTACGTCGGGGGCATGTTCTTGTGGAATCTAAACTTCGGATTGCCTGTTTTGGTAGAGAACCGTGATGAGCGTGTTGCATATAGCATGACCATAAGCGGCGCGAATCCGGTTGAACGCCCTGTATACTGGATGATTTATGACGCTGTGCGCCCTATGGAACGGTTAAACCATTACGAGGGAAGACCATAACCTAATCGAAAAGAGGATGGCGTAATAACCATCCTCTTGAGATCATGGCTTCTGACTTGCTAAGATTGCTTAGTCTCCAGAAGCCATTAAACCATCGTCATCATCGTCTTGAATGACGTAATCTAATGCGCCCATGGCTTCAAGACTGGTATTGGGGGCAACCAATTCACGGTCTTGGTAGGTATGGAAGCCCGTACCAGCAGGAATGAGTTTACCAATAATCACGTTTTCTTTTAGCCCGAACAGCTTATCCTCTTTGCCTTCTATCGCCGCGCCTGCTAATACACGAATGGTATGTTGGAAGCTAGAAGCGGACAGGAAACTGTCGGTATTCAATGCCGCTTTGGTCACTCCCAACAAAATGGGTGCGCCGGCTGCTGGCTCTCCACCTTGTTCCATGGTTTGTGTATTGATGTGCAGCAGTTGCAACTTGTCGATCAATTCTCCAGGCAATAGCTTGGTGTTACCACTGCGTGTGATTTGCACCTTAGAGAGCATCTTGCGAATCATGATTTCAAAGTGCTTGTCTGCAATGTTCACACCTTGGCTACGATATACCTTTTGTACTTCGGTCAACAGGTATAATTGTGCTGCTTCCTCGCCCAAGATACGTAAGATACGATGGGGATTCTTTGAACCTTCTGTCAATTGCTGACCGGGGCTAATTACCGCGCCATCAAAAATATCAGTGAGTAACCGCGAGTTGGAAGGTAGCTCATACTCCATTTCATTGCGCTTTTCATAGCGGATGAAAATGCTATATCCATTCTGGTTATTAAACTCGATATAGGTACGCCCTGCCATGCGTGCAAGCGTGACTTCTGCGCCATCGGGGGACTCGGCAAGAATGTCATTTTCTTTAACATCCACATCGTCCTCAACCACTATGTTCCAATCACCTGGGATGACATATTCATCGTTGAAAACTTCGCTGTCAGTCACTGTGGCGATGCGAATTCCATCACGTTTGGTCAGGCGAACGACTCCACCAATATCAGAAATGATGGATTCACCCTTGGGTTTTTTACGCCCCTCAAACAATTCTTCCACACGAGGCAACCCACTTGTGATGTCCCCGCTTGCGTTAGCTGTACCGCCAGTGTGGAAGGTGCGTAAGGTAAGTTGTGTCCCCGGCTCACCAATGGATTGTGCCGCAATGATCCCAACAGCTGTGCCAATTGTCACCATTTCACCCCGTCCCAAATCGCGCCCATAGCACAAAGCACAGATACCATGGATCAAGGCGCAAGTCATGGGGCTACGAACGGGAACTTCAGCAATTGCCTTGTTCTTTTCAAGTGCCTCGGCAATATCTTCAACAATCAACTCATTACGCCGAATGATGACTTCACCGGTTTCTGGATCAATGACATCACGCGCCACACACCGACCAATAATGCGCTCGCTCAAATCTTGCCCAGCAATATCTTGATTGCGTCGGATGAGTTGGGCGTTTTGGGTTCCGCAATCTGTACGATTGATGATACAGTCTTGCGCAACATCCACCAGGCGACGGGTCAAGTAACCGGCATCAGCGGTACGAAGCGCAGTATCCGCCAAACCTTTACGCGCACCATGCGTCGAAATGAAGTATTCCAACGCGGTTAATCCTTCACGGAAATGGCTACGAATTGGTAGGTCAATGATGCGTCCAGATGGGTCTGCCATCAACCCACGCATCCCTGCTAGTTGAGTGATTGGGCCGAAACCGCCCTTTGTCGAACCTGACAACGCCATTACTGCGACCGGTCCGTAAGGATCCATCGTGGAACGAATCAACTCTTGGAGGGTGTCTTTGGCATTAGTCCATTGATCTACCGTGATCTGATAACGTTCATCTTCAGTGAGCAAGCCCCGTCGAAAGTCTTTCTCTGCTCTTTCAACGGCTTTTTCTGTACGCTCTAAGATCGCGCCGCGCTCTTCGGGAATGGTCAAATCAGAGATGGCGATGGTTGTGCCTGAGATCGTTGCATAGTGAAAGCCATAGTTCTTGATGGCATCTACCACATCCGTTGTGCGGTCCGCGCCAATTTTGGTGTAGCAATCTCCCACTAAGTTGGTTAATCCTTTTTTACCCAACGTTTCTTGCACAAAGCGCATTTCATCGGGTAGGATGCGGTTGAAAATGGCTCGCCCAATGGTGGTTGGCTCTGGTTGATCTTGTGGCGGATTTTCATCATAGTAGTTACCCAAGAGAATGGGGGTGTGTAACCCAACAATACCCAATCCATACAGGTATTCAACTTCGTCCATATCCGTGACGAGGCGACGTTCATATAGGTTGGACAGGGTGAGTTGGTCGGTGAGTCCCCGTTTCTTGAGGAGTTTGCGCACTTCAACTGCGTTTGCTAAGGTTGCATCCACTTCACCACTGATAACCGCTTTTAAGGTGCGATCAATCGCGCTTTCTACTACCTTCTGTCGCCCATTTTCGTCCTCTACAACGATGTCCTCAAAATAGACCACGTTGGCAATTTCGTAGTTCATGTTGTAATAGTAGCCATTGGTATACATAGCAATACCAATTTTTTTGGTTGCGTCTTTCAAAGCATGAATGGTGCGGAATTCGTCAGCGCGTTCTGGACGGGTGATAATCTCCACACTGGGATCCATTGTCAAGTAGTAGCACCCCAAACACATATCCTTAGACGGTCCGACGATCGGCTTACCGTCAGAAGGCTTCAAGAGATTGCGCGTGCTGAGCATTAGCTCGCGCGCTTCTGCTACTGCTTTGTCACTGAGAGGAACGTGCACCGCCATTTGATCGCCATCGAAGTCCGCATTGAAAGCCGAACAGACTAATGGGTGAATTTGAATCGCCTTACCTTCGACCAAAATAGGCTCAAATGCTTGAATACCCAAGCGATGCAAGGTGGGGGCACGGTTTAGAAGCACAGGTCGTTCCTTGATGACCTCCTCAAGAACCTCCCAAACTTCGGGCTTTTCGCGCTCGATCAGGCGTTTAGCACCTTTTACATTGTTGACATAACCTTTGCGATCCAAACGACTAATGACGAACGGGCGATATAGCTCCAATGCCATCGTCTTGGGCAATCCACACTGATACAGTTTCAGTTTGGGACCGATCACAATAACGGAACGACCTGAATAATCAACGCGCTTCCCGAGTAGGTTACGGCGGAAGCGTCCCTTCTTACCCTTGAGCATATCACTCAATGATTTTAGTTCACGTCGCCCGCGACGGCTAAGTGCCTTACCACGCTGGCTGTTGTCAATCAGACTATCGACCGCTTCTTGCAACATCCGTTTCTCATTGCGGACGATCACGTCAGGGGCTGCTAAATCAAGCAAATGCTTCAGTCGATTATTGCGGTTGATGACGCGACGGTAAAGATCATTGAGGTCGCTGGTGGCAAAGCGTCCACCATCAAGCTGTACCATTGGGCGCAGGTCGGGTGGAATGACGGGCAACACAGTCATAATCATCCATTCGGGACGATTGTTGCTTTTACGAAGCGCTTCAACGACAGAAAGACGTTTGGTCGCCTTTTTCTTGCGTTGCTTTGAACGGGTGGTGCGAACCTCTATCCAAAGCTCCTCAGCCAAACTTTCAAGGTCGAGCGTGCTTAAGATTTGATGAAACGCCTCTGCACCCATATTCGCTTCGAAAACGTTACCAAAACGATTCTTCATTTCGCGGTATTGTGTTTCAGATAAGAATTGACCGCGATGAATCTTCTCAAGGTCATCTCGCGTGCGTCGCGCAGTGTCACGAATGGTTTGGATGCGGTTTTGTAAATCAGTGACGTGTTCATCCAGTCCAACGCTCATGTCGCCACGAAAATTCTCGTAGTCTAACTTGAGCTGTGCGATCGCTTGCTGACGTTCTTCTTCCATGTCGCTTTGCAACTCATTAAGGAGCGCGTTAACGAGTTCTTGCACCGATGAAAGATGACCAATAGAGGTGGTTTCGCCGGACTCTATGATGACTTCATCATAGTCGCCAAATACAATATCCTCATCGGCTCGCTGCCCAATCAACTTCTCGATGCGCTGATGCAACGATCGAGCTTCCTGCACGATTTCATCACTGCGTTTAGCAATCTCATTTTTTATTTCCGCATCAATGCCTGCAATGCGATCGTCAAGTCGACCAAAAACAGCCTCGCGCTCTTCTTGGACAATCATTCGACGCCCTTCTATTTCGTTGGTAATCGCATGTTCTTTCTCATGAAGTTCACGCTCAATACGCTTGCTTGCCTTTTGGCGAGCTTCATCGTCAACACTGGTGACGACGTATTGGGCAAAATACAGGACACGATCGAGGTTGCGGCGACTGACATCCAACAGCAAGCCGAGATAGCTAGGCACACGGCGCGTGTACCAGACGTGGGCAACCGGTGCAGCGAGTTCAATATGACCCATGCGCTCACGGCGGACGGATGCACGAGTTACCTCCACACCGCATTTGTCACAGGTCACACCCTTATAGCGGATATTCTTGTATTTACCACAATAGCATTGGTAATCCTTTGTCGGACCGAAAATTGCCTCACAAAATAGACCATCTTTTTCTGGGCGTAGGCGACGGTAATTGATTGTTTCTGGTTTGGTTACTTCGCCATACGACCAGCCACGAACGTCCTCTGGTGATGCTAGGCTAATTCGTAATGCTGTGAAGTCTTTAGCCTCCAAGACATTTCCTCCTGGTATGGTGGTTGGTTGGTTGAGTGTCAGTTGCCCTAGGTTAACTTAGGACAAAAATGGATAGGTTGCTTAAAACACACTGCCCACTCGTTTTGCCACGAGGACTGTAAACGAGCGTAACAATAACCATACCAGAGAGGCGCAAATAAAGCAATACCCGCCAACTGACCAAAAGCAAGTTGGGGCGTTCAATCGAGGAGCAATATGACTGAAGAATACCACACAAACAACTAAAATACCAATTTTCCCCACTTGTTTTGGCGATTAAATGGTTAAGTTTTGTTTAGCCTTTCCAACTGGGCACGCAGGTAAGATTCCATGAATCCATTCAAGTTGCCATCCAACACAGATGCTGTATTGCCAACTTCATAGTTTGTGCGGTGATCCTTGACCATTTGATAAGGATGCAACACGTAAGAGCGAATTTGATTCCCCCATCCTGCATCCACATTTTCCCCTTTTAATTCGGCAAGCGTTGCTTCTTGTTTGTGGCGTTCTATCTCGAACAACCGCGCCTTTAAGATCTGTAAGGCGCGTTCTCGATTTTGTGCTTGGCTACGTTGATTTTGGCATTGCACGACGATTCCAGTGGGTATGTGTGTCAAACGCACAGCGGTATCATTCTTCTGTAGATGCTGTCCACCCGCGCCGCCAGAGCGATAAGTATCCACACGTATATCAGTGGGGTTGATTTCGATCTCGATGTCGTCTTTGATGTCTGGCCACAACTCGACCTTGGCAAAAGAGGTGTGTCGCCTTGCCGAAGAATCAAACGGGCTTTGTCGTACTAACCGATGCACACCTTGCTCGCTTTGTAGGTAGCCGAAGGGATAGTCTCCCCCACGTATGACAGCCATCATACTTTTGATGCCTGCTTCTTCTCCATCGCTCCGCTCAATGACTTCGATCGTGTGACCATTTGCTTCTGCCCAGCGGAAATACATCCGCTCTAGCATCTGCGCCCAGTCTTGGGAATCGGTTCCCCCTGCGCCGGCATGAATGGCAAGAATGGCATCCGCATCATCATGTGAACCTGAGAAGACAATTTCTAATTCCATCTTGCCAGCTAAGGTTTCAAGGTCATGATATTCCGTAGTGATTTCTGAGAGGATTTTTTCATCCTCTAATGAAGCCAACTCATAAGCGTCTTGGGTGCGATGTTGTAGCTCTCTCCAACGATTGACATCTTTTTTCAACTTAGCTAATTCTTGTAGAAGGGTTTGAGCATAGGTGGGATCAGCCCATAAATCAGGAGATGCAACCTTGTCTTCCATCACACTAATTTGGGACTCCTTGTTAGGAATACCAATTTGCTGAATCAAACGATTCACTTTAGATTGTAGTGCTTGTAAATGTTCTGCAAGTTGTTCCATTGATCGTTATACCAACTAATTATTCATCAAATAGACTGTCGATAAAGCTATCTGGATCAAAGCGGACAAGATCATCTAAGCCCTCACCTAGACCAATGTAATGAATCGGTATTTTGAGATCATTGAAGATGGAAAAGATCATTCCACCTTTAGCAGTGCCATCTAGTTTGGTGACAATGATGCCGGTAACATCAACTACCTCACTGAATTTCTTGGCTTGCTGTAGCGCATTCTGACCGGTTGTTCCATCCAGAACCAAGATGACTTCGTGGGGAGCTTCATGGACGGTTTTAGCCGAGACGGCTTTAATCTTTGCCAATTCTTCCATCAGGTTATAGTTGTTGTGTAGTCTGCCAGCAGTGTCTATGATTAAGGTATCCAACTTTCTTGCACGGGCGGCAGAAGTTGCATCGAATACAACAGAGCCAGCGTCTTTATTCGTTTTGTTAGAGATAACCGGCACGCCAATGCGCTCGCCCCATTTTTCGAGTTGTTCAACTGCTGCCGCGCGGAAGGTGTCTCCTGCAGCGATGATAACCTTGCGTCCCTCTTTTTTGAGTTGGTTGCTTAGCTTGGCGATGGTGGTTGTTTTGCCACTCCCATTGACACCAACGATCAACAAGACTGAAAGCATTCGCCCTTGTAAGTTCAATGGTGGGGGCGCGGACATCATTCCTCTCAAGATGTCTTTGAGAACCTGTTGCACCTGTTTGGCAGTGCGTAAACCTTGTTTCTCGACGGTTTCGCGAACATGCTTAACGATATATTGAGTGGAATTTACCCCAAGGTCAGCTTGTAGAAGCATGGCTTCCATATCTTCCCATGTGGTCTCATCAATGTCACTCTCCACGAACAGCTGCCCAATGCGCCCAAAGAAGCTGGTGCGCGTTTTTGACATACCACTACGGAATAAGCCCAACTTGGATTCCCCGATACCAGATTTTTACCATGTAAAGTTCAGCCGATATGATACACTTCCTTAGCTTCTCGTTCAAGTCTACCCGTTATTGACCTAACATGATAAACGCTGAACTACAAACCAAACTCAATGTTCAATTTCATAATCCGTACCTTTTGTTGCAGGCTTTAACCCATCGTTCGTTCACGAATGAACAGGGTGAAAAGGAACCCGATAATGAACGGCTCGAATTTTTGGGTGATGCCCTACTCAATTATTTGGCAGCTGATTTGCTTTATAAACGCTTCACAGGTGCCCAAGAAGGGTATCTCACGCGATTACGTTCGGCGTTGGTCAGAACAGAATCTTTGGGGGGAATCGCACGACAACTCGGATTAGGACAAAACTTGCGCATGGGACGTGGGGAGGAACGGAACAACGGACGCGAACGCATTAGCAATTTGTGTTCTGCTTTTGAAGCGTTGGTTGCGGCAGTCTATCTTGACCAAGGACTGGACACATTGCGGAAAGTAACCATGCCACTCTTGGAAGATCGCTTAAGTTATGTGCTTGACTCGGGAGATTTTCAAGATGCTCGAACTTTGCTTCAAGAATGGAGTCAATCGGAAAAAGGATTCACGCCCACGTATCAGTTGATTTCTGAGGAAGGTCCCGATCATGATAAACAATTCTTGTTTGAAGTGTGTATCAATCAGATGAAAATCGCCGAGGGCGTGGGCAACAGCAAACGCGCCGCTGCGCAAGCTGCAGCACGAAACGCGATTGATGTGCTACAAGATGAATTGAACACCTCGATTACGCAGTGGCTTGCCCAGGCTACTCCATTAGAAGATTCACAAAAGCCAGACGGTGATCTGAGGCGGGATTAGGCATCCGCCCGTTGCCATCAAATAAATTAGGATATAGCCATAAGTAATCGACTCGCGCTTGAATCCCCAGTCGGATGAGTGTTGCCGAACGCTCAAGGGGTACCCCATCAAATGGATCAACAAATCCTAATGAGCGTACACTGTCAATTAAAGGGGAATCTGGAACATTGTTAAACGTTCCGCCCAGCACAGTGCGCCCTAAAGTGCGGTTCGGGTGGTGGCTCTGAATTTGGGTGAAAATGGCGTTCAATTGTTGCTGTTGGTCTTGCTCTTGTTCAGGAAGGCTTTTTGACCCGATGCTGTCAATCAGTAAGCCTAGCCAAGTATTATAAAGGGTGATGATGCTATCATCGTCATTGGGTTGGATGCGCACCTGCACTCTTTGCAGACCAGTTTGTTGCCCAATACCCGTGAGCAAGATGCCATCGCTGAGCATGATTTCGGCTTTTGAAAGCACCGCTAGACCCAATAGTGCCTCATTGGTGGGGAAGTAGCGCACGTCCATTTTAAGACGACGCGCCAACCATAGTGGTTGATCCACCCCGTAACTGGTCAAACGTCCCGCTTCAATTTCTTGCAGTAGTACGACATCTGCCCCGCTGGCTTCGATGGTTTGGGCGATCGCCTCTAGGTCAAAGTGAAAGAATTCGTTGAATCCACCATGTATGTTGTACGTGCCAACGCGAACATTATTCGTGTTGCTGATTGGACGCACAACGGTTGGGCGAGCGAAATAGCTTGCTAAACCAACCGTAAGCGCAATCACTAGACTGAGAAAAAGGTTATCAAGCTGTGTTGCCTCAACGTGCCACGCATTGCGCTTATGCGATTGAATCATCGGAAGCGTTGCCATGAGGGCGGCGAAGAGAGTAATCGTTAAACCCAATCCACGCATACCACGCAATGAAGGTGTGAGGAAGTCGTTAAGAATGCTTAAGCGTGAATCGGTAAAGTCACGTACATAAGCATACTCATATGTGAACACATCGAGGGTGAAAAAAATTGCAAACACCAGCAATCCACCGACAATCCAGGCGCCGCTGAGGCTGAATTCTTGTTCGGTTTTGGGGCGAACATACCACCACCAAAGCGAACTAACCAAGAGTTGCCCACTTGCCAGACCGATCAAACCAATCCATCCATCAACCCGATTGCCTATCACCAGTGCGAAACAAATTGCCAACATCATCATCCATCCGCGAACAGATGGGTCAAAGAAGCTGAATACCTGACGCAAACCTTGCCGAATGATGGGCAACAAGGGAAGCAGGGTTGCCCCCACCATCACGGGTACACTGATATTGAACGGAATATTGCCCCAGGCACTGACCGCATTAGGGGTAGCTAGTAGCGACATTTCCAGAAAGACCAATGTGCCGAGTCCCATCCCACTCCACGTATTGAGTAGTCCATCTTGTTTTTCCACCTCTCGGTTGAATAAGTTCAAGATGGCAACTAAGCAGGTTAAGCCGAGCAACCCTAATTGCGGGAAAAAGAATGTGGCTGACCATGTTGGGTCCAAAGTATTCCCCATGGTGCGAATAATCATATCTGCGGTTAAGGCGAGCAACCATCCAGCAGGAACAACCTTGACACGGTGACGAACAAGGTAAGCAAAATATAACAATCCTGTCCCAACTGTTAGGGCACTGCTGACAGGTTGGCTAAGTAAGTTGCCTTCCAGCATCAGAACGCGGAAACTCGCGGTCAAGATGGCAACCATGCTCATCATGATATACAGTCGACCTAGCAGGATAGCCAATAGTGGGAATAAAAGCGCGATCAGCAGGATGGTCAGCTCTTGAAAGACCTGTTGTGGGGGAAAAAGCCCAGGTGAAACCAATTGTTGAAGGGTTTCTAGGGGTAGTTGGTTGGTGATAGACAGCCCGGCGATTCGTCCATAGAACGCCCCCAGCATGAAGCGCAAGGCTTGTACCAAAAAGGTGATAACCAACGTTGCTTCCAAGATAGTGAAGAACTGGACATGAGCGCGAAGCCAACTGTAAAAGCGTTTCATCATAGGTGTGCCATCTCGATTGGGGTAGGACGATAATTGCACGCAAACATCACATTAAAGTTTCCCAGAAGTGTGATTTAGATCATTCGTCTATCGGTGTTGCATGTCCGTTCGCACCACCATGATAGCATTTATTGCAAATCTTGAATGGGAAGTTCTGTGGCATAACCCGCCCACAACGGCTACATTCTTTGGTGTCTTCCAGTTGTTGCATCAAAGCATTGTCGATGCGGTTTGACCATTCGATACGGTCTTCTCGAATAGCGTCTTCATGAAAAGCGAGATGGCTAAATTCCTCTCTTTGGCTTAACCAAAGATAAATATCGGCATAGTTGATGCTTGCTTCGATATCTTCAAGGTCATGGGTGTTCCCAATGAAATAGGGTGGGGTAGGGGGTAGAGGCATTGGCTTCTGTTGGATAATCGCCTGGGCGCAGTCATACCAATACCAACGACTGCTCTCTCGCGTGGGGGCGTTCACCAACTTGACCGCTTGGGTTAAGCCAAGTCGATTTACCTCATCATCGGTCAACATGCCAGATAGCTGAATGCGTTCCTCTAAGTCTGCAGTGCGCACCACATTGCGTAGCTTTTTGGGTATCGAACGCAGTTCCATCCAAGTGATGAAGCGTTGCGAAAGTGAACCTGGAATGATCTCTAAGTCCTCGACTGTTGGAGCAACATGTGCATGGGTGAGTGGCTCTAGCTCTTGATAGAACATTTTGCGGATGTAGGTCAAATTGTGGCGTGTGGTGGCACCAACAATTCCATCTTCCATCAATCCATAGCGACCGGCTCGCCCGCCGATCTGCTGAATTTCACCAGCTGTTAAAGCGCGCAACGTCCGCCCATCAAATTTCTCAATTTCATAGAAACACACTTGTCGCGCTGGTAAGTTTAGCCCCATTCCGACGGCATCCGTCGCAATACATATTTCGGTATCACCTTTGGCAAAGCGTTCAGATTGTCTTCGTCTGACTTCTGGAGGAAGCGCACCATACACCACTGAAACTTTTCTGCCATAGCGTTCCAATTCGGCTTTGAGTGCCAAAACACGCCTACGCGAAAACGCGACCAAAATCGTATTGGGAGGTAGCTGTCTCAAATTCCATGCCTTTGGGGCAACTTGGATAGGGGTGAGTCGTTGATGCTCGATGATTTCGATTGGCAAATCTGCCGCTTTTGTCATATCTTCAATGAGTTGGCGAGCGGTAACCGGGGCGATCACATGAATTTCTGGGCATTCTGCCTCCATCATGGCGCGTGTCCATGCCCACCCACGATCAGGATCAGCCAACATTTGTGCCTCATCAATGATGATGCAATCTCCACTGTTGTTGGTTGAAAACATCTCAATCGTGGCGGCGGTAATAGTTGCGCCGGGAATATCAATGCGTTCTTCGCCGGTGAGCAAGTTACAAAAGATACCTTGCTTATTTAGACGATCAAAAACTTCAAAAGCCAGAAGGCGTAGCGGGGCAAGATACCAACCTGCTCCAGCGTTGATGAGTGCTTGTAACGCATCATATGTTTTACCGCTGTTAGGAGGACCGACATGCAACACCATACGTTGCTCTTTGCGGTCTTCGTGGCTCCATTCTGGAAAGGCGGCTAAAAGTCTATTTTGGATTTCTTGACGTAGGCGACGACGCTCATCCTCACGTTGTTTTTGAGCCACCTTTTTGGCGTTGCGCTTGGCTTTTTGCTCGGCTTTACGATTATCGCTCAGTTGTCGTTCTAATTTTTGGAACTCTTCAAAGGTATAGGGTAAGCCAAGGTGCCCACGAATATTCCCCCACTCCGGGCGATAGCGATGTGCGCCTAATTGTTGCAGTTGATGACGAAGTTCTTTTGCTTCTATGCCAACGATTTCTGCCAGGTCTAAAGAATCGATCGTTTCGTAACTGGCGACCATTTCCCGCAGGTGCTCTTCGTTTGCAATTTGATGAATGGTCTGTGCCGGTATTCTTAAGTTTCCCTCTGGATCCATAAAGCCATCTAGTACGCCAGCAGCAAATGCACCTTCTAGGGCGGTGTGTCGTAATTGAAGTTGTTGTGCTGCTGTTCCAAGTGCGTAGGTTCGATCTAAGACTTGTCTTCTTGGGGAATTGCCACCTGTTGCATCTGGGCGGAGCGTATCTCCGCACATCGCAAGAAATTTTTCCCATTCAGGATTTTGATTATTCACTAGGAATTACCTATTTCGAACTATTGTTTCATGAGTGTAATGTCGTGAGCGAGGAATCGCAACCTAGAGTCATGCCAATCGCTTTTTTACCACATGGTTCATTTAGTTATGGGGATTATTGAGACGAAAACCATGCCCGCGCATGGTGACAATATATTGATGCGCCGGGTCTAATTCATAAAGGCGATCTCGCAAGCGACGCACCAGTGCATCAATTGCCTGTTCGCTCACTCCTTCACCCAACGTTTCGGGCCAGACCGTATCAATGACCGCTTCACGAGTACAAACATTACCGGAATTGATGTAAAGCATTTCCAGCAGGCGATATTGAGGGGGGCTAAGGGGGGGATCAATTTCTTTCCCGTTGATGAAAACACGATGTGCCTCGCGGTCTAAACGCAAACGCCCACCAATGACCTCGGGTGGGGCAAATGGCAAGGGGACGGTTGAACCAGGCGCAACATATTTTAGGCGGACACACATTGCAAGATTAACCTCATCGCCATCATGTAGATCGGTCTTTCCTTTCACCTGCACGCCATTCACCCAAGTTCCATTCTTGCTATTCAAATCGTTCAGAATCACGCGGTTGCCCTCTCTATAAATGCGAATGTGTACTCGAGAAACCTGTCTTCTGGGGATTACAATTCCACTTTCTTCACCGCGCCCCACAGTGACATCATCAGACTCAAGGACGAATTGCTGGCGAGTTTGGTTATTCTCCAACAGTTCAATCAAAATGGGACGTTCGATTGCTGATTCGTTCATGGTCTTCAGCACCTTTCAAATTAGAGACTACAATAACCCTTGTTTGTCGTTTCTATTATACACATTTACACATTGTCATGGTGGGGATGTGGAGTCGCCGAACGGGATCGGAAGGGCAACCGATGTTTGTACGCCCGTCCACAAGCCTTGATCGGGATAGACTGGGGTTGGATTGGCGGAGGGGACAATTCCTTCATTTTCCCCACGATAATAAGCTGTTACGCTTACGTTTCCACTTCGTAAAGTTGCATCAAGCTGATCAAACTCAAAGTCCATCCGATGGACACAGCGTTGACGCGGACCCAAAATGCGAATGCTGTCATTTGGGTAAGTGGTAGGGTTGCCGCGATTGATGCCCTCGGTGATGATGTTGCTAGGCGGATCAAATACGATGCCTAAGCCGGAGCTGCCGTTGTCCCCCACAATGACTTGATCGGGCGAATAGACGAATGGAACGCTACCGATAGATCGATTAATAACCGTGATGTAGACTGTGAGCTGTTGTGTGGAGTTGGTTGGGATTTTGCTGGTTTTCACCTTCAGTTGGAGTGGTTCACCATCTTGGGCGATTGCTCTGCCAATCAAAGACTGATGATTACCTAGATTGTCGGGTTGGGGCAACCATGCACAAGGAGGGGCATCTCCGACGAAAGTCAGTCCTCCTGTGATGTATCGCCACGCATCTTGCCCAACATATGTGAACAAGGTTGCCAGAATCAAAATTCCGATTAAAGTGTTCGTTCCGTAGCGTTCTTGTAATGATTCAATCATGCTGATTTTCCATCCACTTGCGAACATTTATGACCACGTGATCGGGGTTTAATGTGGTGGCATCCACCCAAACTATACCATTATCGTGCCCCTTAAACCATGTAATTTGGCGACGGATGAAATCATGGGTGAGGAACTTGCTTTCCAAGATGGCTTGCTCATAAGTGAGATTGCCCTCTAAATACTCCACCAATTGACGATACCCGATGCCGCTCATGGAAGGCAAGGTTTTGGCAAAGCCCTGTCGATGAAGTTGTTCAACCTCCGCCAATAGCCCCTGTTCCAACATATTGTCAAAGCGCACATTAGCGCGCTCATAGAGCATCTCTCGGTTGACTTCTAAACCTAAAATATAGATTGGAAAACTCGGGGGATGCTTTTGTTGAAGGACGCTCATCGGGATGCCGGTGATGCTGGTGACTTCTAACGCGCGAATGACACGGCGCGTATTGTTGGGATGAATTGCATGCGCCGAAATGGGGTCAAGTTTTGCGAGCATGTCGTGTAGGGCAACCGCACCGTGAGCCTTCGCAAATGTCTCATAGTTGGCACGTAATTCGGCGTTGGGCGGGACAACAGGAACAGACCATCCTTCGATGATCGACGAGATATATTGCCCTGTTCCGCCTACCAACAGAGGAAGCCTGCCCAGCGCATGAAGGGATGCAATTTTCTCCTGTGCCATGCGCTGATACTCAGCTAGTCCCATCAGGTAATCAGGTTGGACTAAATCAATCAAGTGATGTGGCACAAGTTGTTGCTGTCGTGGGGTTGGCTTTGCCGTTCCGATATCCATCTGACGGTAAATCTGACGACTATCCGCACCAATAATTTCTCCATCCAGGTGCTGTGCAAGGTGAATCGCCAGTTGTGTTTTGCCTACAGCAGTAGCTCCCACGATGATGACTAAGCAATTACCAACCAAGAGCATCCTCAATGTGTTCAAGCGATGGGAGGTGGTTAGGTTGTAGCGCAATAGCGATGATGTCAATCTGCCATGCGCAATCTTCCTGTTGGTGTTGGTGTAAGTATGCGTAGGCACTTTTGAGCATGCGCTGTTTTTTGCGGTCGCTGATGTTCACCAAGGCTTCATCGGTCGTGCGGGCACGTCGTGTTTTCACCTCAATGAGATGGAGGCGGTCGTTTTCGGTGGCAACCACATCAATCTCCCCCCAAGCGCAAACCCAGTTCAGTTCCAACACCTGATAGCCCTGTTGAAGCAAATACTGTACGGCAAATTCTTCTCCGACTTTTCCGATGTGACGTTGTTTAGTTTGGTTCATTTAGGTGGGTTGAATGGTTAGACCTCATGCTAGGATAGTATAGCAGACTTATCGTTTGAACGCTTTTGATTTACGCTTATCATCCTGTTTTCAGTCTCCATGAAAGTGAATCAAGTTGGTTGCATCTGTTGGTATGTGGATTGCCCTCATGATTGGGATCATGGGTTTGTTCTTTGCCGCTTATGTTGATCGTTGGCTTGCCCTGCAAACCCCAACCGATACCCGCTGGCGTGTGGGGTGGTTAGCAACTAGGCAAGGTCTCGCCGATACGCTAGTTACCCATTGGCAATTGGCACTTGTGCGCGTGACCAGTGGGCTAGTCGTGATGGGTTGGGTTGGCATGGTGGCAGGGTTTGGGATGAAACTTGTCTATACCTTTTTGTTTGGCTTGATTGTGGCGTTGATCTTACACATTGTAGCCATTTATTCCCAATCCGATGAGGCAAACGAGACCCGTTTTACCTACTGGTTGATCGCATCGGTTACTGTGAATGCCATTGCGCTAGTCGCCTTCACACTTTTGTTCATCAGTTTGCAGGCAACTGAACAACCGCTGTCTGTCGTTCCGCGTTTGATGCTAGGCTATTGTTTTGGCTTGGTGGTAGGACATGGCAAAAGAAGCTCGTTCAACTGGATTAGCATAACCACAACGGCATTGGTGTGTGCTATGTTATTCGCAACACAACATACTCGCCCGTTGCCCTTTATGACCTTTCCACTTTTCGTCTTTAGCACAGGTTTTCTTTTGAGTTTAGGGGTCTTGAATTGGGGAAGGGCAACAGGCTCAACTGGGGAGATACGATTGCGTGTGAGCATCATAAGCGGATATGGGTTGTTGATCGGGTTGGTTGTCTTCAGCGCAATATTATTTTTTGGGGGCGGGGAATTAGGAACACTTGGTGCAGTGTTGAGCGGGGTGATAGGTGGGGGCTTGTTGGTGCTTTCTCAACAAGTTGTCACTGATGCAGTAGATGATTCCTCCCTCAAGCTATCCGATAATTTCCTTGTGACGGGTTTAATTGTGTTGGGAGTGTTGTGGCTCTCTCTCAGTTTAGATTCAGCCTATGGGGTGGCAGTGGCACTGGTTGGGCTACTTTCAACGTTGTTAATGCTATGGATTCAAGATAACGCCGCACTCAACAGCTTATCTCCACTTCAAATCTGTGCGACTGCATTAAACGCGCTGGCATTATCTTGGGCGTTTTTGCACGTGAGCGGTCTCAGTTCATCACAAGGATTACTTCTGTCGATGGATGGGTTGACTAAACTGCATTTGGGGTTGGTGATGGGTGGGGTGTTTGTGGGTTGGATGATTATCCACCTGGTCAAGCATTCTATTTTTAATGATGAAATCTCTTCAACTAAGTTAGATGGTTGGCTTATTCAATCAGAATTGATTTGGGTAGCTTTTCCTTCAATTTTGACCATGCTTATTGCGCTGGGTGCTGGGAACATTTTAGGGGAAATTGTGGGACAAGAAACCCTCTTCGGGGCGGTGCTGGGGATTAGCTTGGTTGGATGGATCATGCTGATGGCGATCAATCTACCGATCTTACCCGCACAGATGGTGATGAAGTTGCTACAGTGGATTCCACTGCTGGCGGTGATTTTATCTTTTGCGCTTCATTAGGCAAAGTCAGCTTGGATCATCTCTGTTACCACCTTTGCCGAAAGCATGACCAT
>Ga0172376_10002821_pt1 | contig 20968 bp, 18 predicted proteins | sample Lak35m_FD_121114 | JGI IMG/M metagenome (GOLD analysis project Ga0172376, IMG submission 121114) | Freshwater microbial communities from Kabuno Bay, South-Kivu, Congo - kab_092012_35m | ecosystem: Environmental > Aquatic > Freshwater > Lake | place: Democratic Republic of the Congo: South-Kivu... | reverse complement strand
CGGCCGTTCCTCGTCTCCGAACGCCTCGTAGCGCGAGACGTAACCCGGCTGCCTGGCCCGCACGAGCTCCGACTCGTACTCCTGCACGATGCGGCGTTCGATCAGCTCGCGGCACGCGGCATTGATGGGATGCGCGATGTCGGCGTAAAGCCGGGTCCGACCGCCCTCGTCCCTGGGCACGGCTCCCTCCAACCTCCCGCCGCACTGGTTGCAGTAGGACGCACGAAGCGGATTCTTGAAGCCGCAGGACGGGCAGTGTCCACAGAGCTTGCGGCTGGGCATCGCCACGAACGGCCCGCTCGGACCGCCGATGACCTTGAGGTCGCGCACCACGAAGGCCCCGTCGATCGTGATCGAGCAGAACGCCAGGAGGCGTTCCGCCCCGTTCTCGACGAGCTTGATGCGAACCTCCGTGATCTGCATGGCTCACCCTCCGCCTCCGACCGGCAGTCGCACCGCACGCACGAAAGGCCACTGCGCCTCCCCGGCGGGGGTGTGACGTGCGGCGAGCCGCGAGGCGAGCGTCTGCGCCTCGGCGAACGTCCGGGTGAGCGCGAAGCAGGCGCTGCCGCTGCCCGTGAGCCGCGGCGCGATCGCTCCCGCCTCCGCGAGTGCGGCGAGCGAGTCGTCGACATCCGCGCACAAGGCCCGCGCGGGTGGTTCGAGGTCGTTGTGGAGGAGGGGCCAGACGTCGCGCCACCGCCCCTCGGCGAGCGCCTCGGCCAGCCGCCGGGCGTCACCGGCGTGGGAGGCCGTGTCGACGTGTTGTTCGCCCCATGCTCGATATACCGCAGCGGTCGACAGCGGCGTTCCCGGCCAGACGATCACCGCCGCCAGAGCCGGCAGGCCCGCGACCGACTCGACGTGCTCCCCGCGTCCGGAAGCGATCGCGGCACCACCGGCGAAGAACCACGGGACATCGCTTCCCACGGTCGCGCCGATGTCGGCGAGGCGCTCGCGCGGCCAGTCGAGACCCCAGAGACGGGCCACGCCCCGGATGGCCGCGGCCGCGTCGCTCGATCCGCCGCCGAGTCCGGCGCCGGCGGGGATCGCCTTGACGAGGTCGCACGCGAGGGCCGGTTCGACGCCGGCTCGGGCGGCCACCGCACGGATCGCCCGCACGACCAGATTGCGGTCGTCCGTCGGAATGTCGTCGGCGACTCCACCGCCGCCGTCACGGAGCACGAGGTGGATGCCGGGGACGGCCGAAGTCCGCAGGACGAGCGTATCTGCCACCGACACGGCCACCATGAGCGACTCGATCGCGTGGTAGCCGTCGGCCCGGCGCCCGAGAACGGCGAGCGAAAGATTGAGCTTGGCCGGCGCGGCAATCGTGATCGTCGCGGCAGGAGTCGTCGTCTGCATGCGCCCGCGTCCGTCACACGCCCGGTCGGTACGATTCGTTGGGAACGTCCGAGGGGCTCGCGGGACGACGAACCTTCGCGGGTTCCTCGCCGCCGACCCGAACTCCCCCCAGCACCCGCGGCACTCTAGTGATCGAGGCCCGGAGGGTCAATCAGCAACGGCCGTGCGCCCCGGGCGGATGACCCCGGCCGTTCCGGCCTCGGCACATGGAGTCCGAGCGTCAGCCCACCGTGCCTCGCAGACGGTGGAACACGGCTGCCCGAGCAGGATGCGAGGAGTGCCGACCATGGAAACCCTCGGCGTTTCCACCGGTCGGCCCAGTGGACAAAGGCCATGGAAGGTTTCGTCCACGGACGGCTAGCGCCAGGTCGACACGAAGGAGAGCGTGACGAGGGCGAGCACAAGACCGATCGCGACGAGCACGGCCAGCAGGATGGAGATGCTGCGTCCGGCCGAGAGATCGTCCCGGATCATCTCCATCCGCGCCGGCTTGTCGAAGGATCGGTTCCACACGGGGAACGCCTGTTCGTCATAGACCCAGGCGGTTCGTTCCTCGAAGCGTTTCTCGCTCATGGTGTCTGTGGGGGCGTCTGTGGGGAGCGTCTGCGGAGGGGTGAGGCGGGCGCGGGGGAGATTCGCCCGAGGGCGCGATATCATCGGCTCTCTCGCAGGAATCTAGTCGGCTCCGGCACCCGCCGCCAGTCCCGTTCGACCCGGCGCGAGCCGGCGGGCCGACCCCCGCATGCGAGCGATCCATGATCGAGCCCACCATCCTTTCTCCCGCTGCAGCGCCGACCGGGTCCCTGCCCGAGGCGGAGGCCCGCGCGCACCTGCTCGACCCGGACGCCGATCTGACGGGCTGGCTGGCGGTCCGCGGACATCCCGCCTGGCGGTCCCGGGCGATCCTGCGCTGGGCGCTCGCGCGACGGGCCACGTCGTTCGAGGCGATGACCGATCAGCCGGCCGCCCTGCGCCGGGACCTCGCCGCCGCGTTCACGATCCGGTCGGCGACCGTCGCCGTTCATGATCGCGCGGAGGACGGGACGGAAAAGCTCCTGCTCGCGCTCGCCGACGGCCAGCGGATCGAGTGCGTCCTGCTGCGGGGCGGGGGCGATCCCGCGGCGGGAGATGACGACGGTGAGTCCCGGACCGAACGGATCACCGCCTGCATCAGCTCGCAGGTTGGCTGTGCGATGGGCTGCGTGTTCTGCGCCAGCGGGATCGACGGCGTGGTGCGCAACCTCACCGCCGGCGAGATCCTCGAACAGCTCGCGCACCTGACGGCGCTCCTGCCGGCGGACGAGCGCATCAGCCACGTCGTGGTGATGGGGATGGGAGAGCCGCTGGCGAACCTCGACCGGCTCCTGGTCGCGCTCGAGCGAACGCAGGATCGCGACGGGTTCGGCATCTCGCCGCGGCGGATCACGATCTCGACCGTCGGCCTGCCGGCGGCCCTCGACCGGCTGGCGGCCGCACGGCCCGGCTACCACCTCGCCGTCTCCTTGCACGCCGCGGATGACGCGCTGCGCACGCGACTGGTGCCCGTGAATCGCTCGATCGGCCTCGACGCGGTGATGGCCGCGGCGGACCGCTACTGGGAGGCGTCGGGTCGCCGGCTGACGTTCGAATACGTGCTGCTCGGGGGCGTCAACGATGCGGCGGAGGACGCGCGGGCCCTTGTCCGGCTCCTCGGCGGCCGCGCGGCGCTCGTCAACGTCATCCCCTACAACGCCGTGGCGGGCATGCCCTGGCAGGAGCCGTCGGCCGCCTCGCGCGAACGGTTTCTCGCCGTCCTCCGTGAGGCGGGCGTCAACGTGCAGGTGCGTCGCCGCAAGGGGCACCGCATCAACGCGGCCTGTGGGCAGCTGCGGCGCGCGGCGGCTCAGGCGAACCAGCCGAGCACCGTGACGAACACGAGCACCGCGCCGAGGATGCCGCCGAGCCACACGATCCAGTGAATCGTCGCGCGGGCGATGGCCTCGGGCGCCTCGTGGTGCGTCGCCGCGAAGACGAGGCTCGCCACGATCAGGAGCGGCAGGCCGAGGACCACGCCCGGAAACCCGCCGGGGAGCATGGCGAGGAGCGGGCAGAGCGCGAGGCACGCGGCGACGGGCGTCATGGGGCCGGATCCTCACCGTCCTCGCGACGGTCACCGAGCGGTCCAGACAGGGCGTCATAGACCACCAGCAGGTTGAGCATGCCCGCCAGCGCGGTGTAGAGCGTGCCGATCTCGAAGAAGCGGCCGAGCCGCTGGTGCCAGAGCGAAAGCTGGTCGAACGTGCAGACCGCGAGGGGCGGACTGTCGACGAAGCCGCCGTCGGGAAGATCCGGCTCGGCACGCTCGACGCGATCGGCGTAGCGCGGGGTGACGTACTGTCCCGCGTGGAGCGGCGGCGCGAGCCACGTGCTGCCGAGGAAGGTCTCGTGGGCGGCGTTGCCGAGCCGCCACGCCTGCGCGAGCGCGGGGATGGCCAGCGCTCCGACGCCGGCCTGGCCGAGAAACGCGAGACGAGCCTCGCCGGGTCGCCACGACGCGTAGACCACCCGTCCCTCGCCGAGCCAGAGGCCGGCGACGAGGATGGCGAGCAGGGCGCCCATGAACAGGCCCCCTTTGGCGGTGCGGCCCTGGTAGAGGTGCCCCAGTCCGGGGACGAGCCACGCAAGCAGCGCGGCGACGGCGGGGCTGCGGAGATCGATCTCCGCACCGTCGTCCGGTGAGCGGACGATCACGTGCCCCGGCCGGGCGGGCGTCGATGGCGGTGGGGGCATGGGGTGTCGCCGGGGCGTCGCTCGGGCGCACGCCAGTCTACGTCTCGATGCCGTGCGCGGAAACAGCGCGGGCACGCGCGATGTGAGGCATGCGCGATCAGCCCCACAGGCGCCGGACGACGCGGACCCGCGGCTGATCGTCGGCATCGGACGTGGAAGCGCCCGCGGCCGTGCCGGGTGGCGTCTGGTTCCACGACGTCGAGAGCTCGCGCCACACGCGTTCGACCGTGCCGGCATCGACCACCGAGGCGCCGTCGCCCGTCGCCGCGGCCAGCGCCAGCCTGGCGAGGGAGACGATGTCGCGTGGCACTCCCCCGGCGCAGCGGGCGATCGTTCCGGATGCCTCCGGAGTGAACATGTCGCGGGCGATTCCGTGCCGCTCGAGCTCGTGCGCGAGATACCCGGCGGCGAGTTCGGCCGTCCACGGCGCAAGCTCGATCCGCACCACCGCGCGGCGCCGCAGGGGCTCGGGCAGCCGTCCCCAGCCCTCGGGCTGCGTCGTGGCCACGACGAGCGTGCGGGCGAATCGCGGCTCCACCGCGGTCGCCAGGCGGGTGACGCCGTCGACCACGTCGTCGGGCGCCGCGTCGATGTCGTCGAAGATGAGCGCCGTGGTCCGCTCCAGGAGCGCGTTTTCCCGAAGCCGCTGCTCGAGCATCTGCCACGGACGCAGTCCTTCGCCACGAGCGGCCGGATCGAGGGGCAGGCGATCGAGGAGCATGGGGAGCCAGTCGGTGGCCGCGAGCCCGCGCAACGACAGGACCGCCACCTCGGCACCGAGTCCCGCAAGCCGCCGTGCGGCCGTGGCCATGAGATGGCTCTTGCCCAGTCCGCTCGCCCCGACGACGAGCCCGCAGCGCTGCCGCTCGACGGCGAGCCACTCGAGTCGGGCGAGGGACTCATCCTGCGGCGGGCCACGGAAGAACCGGGCGGGCTCCGGCGCGCCGGAGAACGGCAACGCGGCGGCAGATGGGGTGTCCCGTACCATGGCGAGGGAGTGTAACGGCCCGTGTCGCCCGGGTCAGGACGAGTTCCCGCCGGCTGCGCACCGGTCCACCATCACGACCACATCCTCATGGGCGAGCGCTTTTTCCTCGAGACGGCACCCGACGGCGACCGGGCGGTGCTCGGCGGTGACGAGGCACGCCACCTCGTGCGGGTGCTGCGAGCCGACGTCGGTGACGAGGTGGTCGTGTTCGCCGGCACCGGCCGCGAGTGGCCGGCGCGGATCGCACGTGTGGGGCGCGACCGAGTGGACCTCGAGCTCGGTCCGGTCCGCGTCGATCCACCGTCGGCGTGCGAGATCGTGATGGCCGTCGCGCTCCCCAAGGGAGAGCGGCAGAAATGGCTCGTGGAGAAGCTCACGGAACTCGGTGTGGCCCGGCTCGTGCCCCTCCTGACGCAGCGCGGCGTGGCCGTGGCGACGCCGGCCGTCGCCGACCGGCTGCGGCGGACCGTGATCGAGGCGTGCAAGCAGTGCGGCCGCAATACGCTGATGGACGTCGCTGCGGCTCTCGACCCGCAGGCCCTCGTCACCGCGCTGCCCGCCGACACCGTCGTCATCCTCGCCATGCCCGGCGCTCCGCCGCTTCCCGCGGATGCCGTGGCCCGTGCGCGGAGGCTCGTCGGCGTCGTCGGGCCCGAGGGCGGATTCACCGCCGAGGAGGTCGCCCGTCTGGAGCAGTGGGGCGCGCGGCGCACCGGACTGGCGCCGCACGTGCTGCGGGTCGAGACGGCCGCCATCGCCCTGGCCGCCGGGCTGCAGGCGGTCGCGCCGGCGTCGTGACTCTCAGAAGCACCGCCTCGCGGGCGGCAACGGCATTTCTTCCGCCTCTTCAACGGCGGATCGGCTCGTCGTCCGGTGCGCATGACCGCATTCGCCCGCTGACAGCGTGCGCCACGGCGAGGGCGCGGTCACACGGGGAACAGCACCGTGCGTCGGGGAGAGTTGTGCCTCGTGGCCTGCGGCCGGGAGATCACGTTAGAGATTCCGCAGGTGCGCGATGGCGGCCGCGAGTTCGTCGCGGGCGTCCGCCGGGTCCACCGGCTCGAGGCCGATCCAGCCGCGGTAGCCGCGTTCCTCGAGCGTGCCGAGCACGTCCGGCAGATCGACCTGGCCGGTGCCGAGCACGACCGCACTGCCGCGTCCGGCAAACGGTCCGGCAACCGCGTCGGTCGCATGCACCACGGCGATGCTGTCGGCGAGCGTCGCGACCGCCGCGGAGGGATCGTATCCGTTGACGAGGAGTGCGCCGGTGACGAGGTCGCAGCCGAGCGCCCCGTCCGGCAGCGCCGCCACGAGTCTCGCGAGATCCGCCGGCGCGGCTGGGCCCGCGGCGACGCACAGCCGCGCGCCGACCCGCTCGCCCCATGCACCGATGTCGGTGAGCACGTCGACGAGCATCGCGAAGCGCGGGTCATCGTGGGCGGGGATGTCACCGACATGATTGAGCACGACGTCCGCCCCGAACGCCCGCGCCAGTTCGAGTGCCGCCTTCGTGGCCGCGACCCTGCCCTCGAGCCGCTCCGCCTCGGCGTAGCCGCCGCGCGTGCGAAACACGACCGCGGACACGACGATGCCCTCGTCCCCGAGCCAGCGGCGCAGCTGACGCATGGCGGTCTGCGTGAGCCGAGCCGGCTCGAACGCGCCCCGGGCGTCGATCTCGACACCCTGCAGCCCGAGGTCGCGGGCCCGGCGCAGCGACTGGCGAAAGTCCTTCGCCAGTCCGTCGGCCGCCGTCGAGAGTCGGGAGGTGTCCATGGGCAAAGGCGCCGGCCGGTCGGGGCGAACGGTGGGGCGAGTCGCGACGTCCGGTCGCCGCCGCGTGGCGCTCGGGTGGTGGCGGCCGGGCAGCGCGGCGGCCCCACCGCCGACCGCCATCGTATCCCGCCCCGTCGGCGACGGTATTCTCCCGAGATGCCGCCGCTCTCCACCGTGACCGCCGCGCTCGAATCCATCGCACCCCTGCGTCTGGCCGCCGACTGGGACGTCGTGGGGCTGCTCGTCGGGGGCCGCCGCCGGGATGTGGAGCGCGCGATCGTCTGCCTGTCGCTCACCCCCGAGGTGGCCGCGGAGGCCGTGGCGCGACGCGCGGATCTCGTGGTCACGCATCATCCGCTCCCCTTCCGCCCCGTCGCGCGGATTACCGAGGCGACCGGCACCGGCCGCGTGCTGCTCGACCTCGTGGCGGCGGGCATCGGCGTGTGGAGCAGCCATACGGCCTGGGATTCGGCCGTCGGCGGCATCAACGACCAGATCGCCGCGATGGCAGGACTCGGCGCCGTCGCCCCGCTCCTGCCCGATGCCGTCGAACCGCGATCGGGCTTCGGTCGCGGAGGCGATGCCGGCGCCGCGACGCTCGGGGACCTCGCGCGCCGGATGACGGCGGCGCTCGGCCTCGCCGGAGTCTCCGTCGTCGGGGAAGTCGGGCGCGCCGCGGGGCGCGTGGGGATCGTCTGTGGAAGCGGCGGTGGCTCGATCGACAGCATCGTCGCCGCGGGCTGCGCGACGCTCCTGACCGGTGAGCTCAAGCTCCATGAGGCGCTCGAGGCACGGGCCACCGGCCTCGGCGTGATCGCGGTCGGCCACCATGCGAGCGAGCGGTTCGCGATGGACGTGCTCGCGGCGCGGCTGGCAGCCGCGGTGCCTGGGCTGGACTGCAGGACGGTGGCGGCGGATGACGATCCGCTCGCATGGATCGGGCCAAGGCGCTGACGCGCGCGGCCCGCCACAGCGAGCGGCTGGTTCCGGTTTTTGAATCGCGCGGCCGCCAGCGCTACACTTTCGCGTCCGTTCGCCGACGCAGGGAAGACCTCGCACGATGCCCCGCTACCTCACGGCCCTGCCTGTCTACAACGAGGCGGCGCACGTCCTCGGCGTCATCGACGAGGTGCGCAAGGTCACCGACCACATCCTCGTGGTCGATGACGGCTCCACCGACGGCACGTCCGGGCTCCTGTCGGGCATCGCGACGGTGGCGGACGCCCCGCCCGGGGCCGCAGCCGGCGTGCGTGTCGTGCGGCATCCGGACAACCGGGGCTATGGCGCGGCGCTCGCCACCGCGTTTCGCGAGGCGGTCGCCGGCGGCTGGGACGGTCTCGTGACGATCGACTGCGACGGCCAGCACCAGCCGCTGCTCATTCCGGAGTTCGTGGACCGGGCCGCGCGGTGCGACATCGTGAGCGGCAGCCGCTACCTCCGGCGATTCCCCGGGGACAGCGAGCCGCCCGTGGCCCGGCGGCGGATCAATGCCGAGATCACCGCCGAGATCAACCGGCGGTTCGGCCTGTCGCTCACTGACGCGTTCTGCGGCTTCAAGGCCTACACAAGGCGGGCGCTCGAGCGGCTGCGGGTGACGGAGACCGGCTACGCGATGCCGCTCGAGGTCTGGGTGCAGGCGGCCGCCGCCGGGCTCGTGATCGAGGAGGTGCCCGTCCCGCTCCTCTACCTCGATCTCGCGCGGAGTTTCGGCGGCGCACTGGACGATGCGGCGACCCGTCTGGCCTATTATCGCGGCGTGCTCGATCGTGCGGAGGCGGCGGTGGCCGCGTCGGCGGCCGACGGGATGGACACCGCGTCCTGATCGGGCCGGCATCTCGGGGCGTGGCGTGCCCTGCACGCCCCCAGCATTCGACCGGCCCGCGGGCCCCGTGATCCATGCCGCCATCCCGTCGCACCCATCGAGCCCCGGAGGCGTCCGGGGAACGCATCGTCGATCCGCCGCTGCGGCCGGGACCCGCCGGGGCGAGCTCGATCGGCGCGCTCGTCGACAACAACCGCCTCCTCCGCGCGGCCTTCGACACGCGGATCGGCGATCTGCGGTTCTGGGAGCTGGCGGCCGCGACGCGGCGGGAGGTGCTCACCGTCGCCACCGAGTACACGGGGAGCTACCGGCACGCGCGACGACCCGACGACGTCGCCGACTGGATCAGCCGGCCGATCATCATGGGCGGGCATCAGCCCGAACTCTTCCACGCCGGCGTGTGGCTGAAGAACGCGTCGCTCGACGCCTACGCGCGGGCCGTGGGCGGCACCGCCGTCAACCTCGTGGTCGACATCGACCGCTGCGTCGGCGCGACCGTGGCGGTGCCGGTGGGAACCCCGCGCGAGGCGCGGCTCGAGCACGTGCCCTTCGACGCGGGCGGGCCGGAGGTCGCCTGGGAGGAGCGCGCGGTCCTCGATCGCGACTGCTTCACGACGTTCGGCGCCCGCGCCGCGGACCTGCTCGCGCCGCTCTCGCCCGACGCCATCGTGCGCCGCTGGTGGCCGCTGGCGGTGGAGCGTGCCGCGGAGTCGCACCGCCTCGGCCTCGCGCTCGCCCAGGCGCGGCACCTGCTCGAGGAACGGTTCGGCCTCGAGACGCTCGAGCTGCCCGTGAGCGAACTGCTGCGGCTTCCCACGGTGATGGTCTTCACGGGCTGGCTGCTCGCGCACGCCCGCGCGCTGCACGAGGCATACAACGACGCGCTGGCCGCGCACCGGCGGCAGCATCGCGTCCGGGGCCGCGGCCGGCCCATGCCCGACCTCGCCGTGCGTCGGGATGCGTCCGGCGAATGGCTGGAGGTGCCGTGGTGGCTCTGGTCACGTGACGACCCGCGCCGCCGCCGTGTCTTCGCGTCGGTGGCGACGCCGGGCGCCCTGGCGCTGTCGGATCTCGAAACGCTGCGCATCGAGCTGCCGATCGCCCCGGACACGTCCCCCTCGAAATGGGTCGATGCGCTCTCGCGGCTCGAGGAGCATCAGCTGCGTCTCCGTCCCCGCGCGCTCGTCACGACCCTCATCGCGCGCGTGCTCGTCGCCGACGTCTTCGTGCATGGCGTGGGGGGGGCGGCCTACGACCACCTCACCGACGACATCGTGCGTCGGCTCACCGGCTGCGATCCACCGCGCCACGCGGTCGTGTCCGGCACGCTGCGGCTGCCGATCGACGAGGTGCATCCCGGTTTCGCGTCCGCCGACCCCGGGGCCCGGCTGGCCGCCGTGCAGCGCGAGCTGCGGGACCTCGAGTTCCACCCCGAGCATCACCTCGGTGCGGTGGACGGGCTGCCCCCGACCGTGCACGAGCTGGTGACGGAGAAACGACGCTGGATCGACACGTTTCCGACACCCGCCCTGGCCCGCCGCCGCTGCCGCGAGATCCGGGCGGCCAACGAGCGGATGGCCTTTCATCTGGCCGAACGCCGGCAGGATCTGCTCGCCCGCGTCGGTCCGCTCGCGGCGGCCATCCGCGCGCGAAAGGTGCTGGACTCCCGTGACCATCCCTGGTGTTTTTTTCCGGAAACCACGCTGCGGCGGTTCCTACTACTGGAAACACGGGGAGATTCTTCCTATCCTTCGGCGCACTGACCGGATTCGCGAACGGATTCACATGCCCCAGGGAGAGGAGGCACCATGCAGCGGCCGCAACGTTCCCGCACGACGAGCCAGGCGCAGGTGGTGCCGAGGCGCGTGCGACCGCCCCGGCTGAAGGTCCGGTCTGCCGGTGGGACCGCAACCGCCGTGGCCACCAACGCGGCGGCCAAGCGGGTGCAGCGTGTGGCCACGCGGCTCAAGACCCCCGTCGAGTCCTCCGCGGCGGACCGTGCCGGCCAGGGAGCCCAGGGTGCCCGGGGAGTTCGGTCCCGCGGATCACGTTCCGCCGGCACGCAGGCGATCCGGCTTGCGAAGGCGACGTCAGGGGACGACGCGTCGGCGTCGGCGCGGATCGCTCCACCCTCCGCCGAACCGTCCGCGGCGACGCCACCGAAACGCAGCCGTGGCCGGGCGACGCCCGCCGGCGGCGCGGTGACGGCGGTGGAGGTGAGGCCCTCGGGTACGACCGTCAGCCGGCGCGCGCCGGGGCGGCGTCCCGCCATCCTCCATCTGCCGAACCTGCCGCCGGTATCACGAAAACCGCCGGCGTGGATGCTCGAACACTGCCACGTCGCACCGGCTCGGGCGGGTGACCAGGGGGAGATTCTCCAGCTCCTCGCCGGGCTGCCGTCGCCCCCGTCGCGCGGCGAGTTTCATGCGGCGGTCGATCATCCGGAGTACGACCCCTCGAATCGCCTCGTCGCCCGGCTCGGTGGCCGCATCGTCGGTCATGCCGAAATCGTGCCTCGAACCATCGTGCTGGGGCCGGTCGGCTCCGGATCGAGTGCGGGAGTGCGTGGCGCCGTACTCGAGCGGGTGGCGGTGCTTCCGGAGTGCCGTGGCGCGGGGCACGGCCAGCGGCTCGTGCAGTCCGCCGAGGAGCGCATGCGGCAGGCCGGCACGGTCGTGGCGTTCACCCGCACGCGGATCGCCTCCTCGTTTCATGACCTCGGCTGGAGCGTGCTCGGGCGCGATGGTGTGACGCCCGGCAGGCCGACCGAAATCCTCGCGAGGCTGCTCGAGGGACCAGCCCGGACCGGCGAGCCGGTGACGATGCGGCAGTGGCGTCACGTGGAGCTTCCCGCGATCCTGCGGATCTACCGGCACAATGCCGCGCGGTTCGTGGGCGCGTGCGACCGCGATGAGAACTACGGCCGCTGGCTGGTCAGCCGTGCGGCATTCGACTCGATCCTCGTGGCCCTGGTCGGGCAGGATCGATACGAGCTCCACGAATCGAGTGCGCGGATCGTCGGATACTGCGTCCAGTCGGGCAGTCGAATCCTCGAGATCGCCGCCGATCCGCAGTTCGCCGGCCTCGAGCGCGAGATCCTCGCGCGTGCCTGTGCCGAAGCGATCGAAAACGACCGGCAGGAAATCGTCTACGAGTCGAGCGTCGCCGATCCGCTGCATGCCGCCGTCGCGGGAGCGGACGGCCTGGTGCCGGCCGGCGACCGGATGATCGTGGCCCGTGTCTTCCGGCCCCTCGAGCTGCTCCAGGCGGTCGCACCCACGGTGGCGGCGCGCGTCGCGGCGGCGGGAACGCGTGAGACGGTGGAGCTGGGACTCGACGCGCCGGGCTTTCGCGGCTCGATCGTCGTTCCCGAGCGGCGCGGCGGCGTCGCACCGCAGGCCGTGGTGCATCCCGGCCGGCTCGGACGCAGTTACCTCAGGCTCTCCGAGGCCGAGCTCGCGCGGCTGCTCCTGGGCCAGTGCGATCCGGCGGAGGCCGTGGCCGCGGGCCGCATGGAACCCTCCACCCAGATGGCGCAGCGGCTTGCCGGCCAGCTCTTCCCGCGGGTGCCTCTCTGGTGCCCGATGTGGGACGACCTGCCGGCGTGATCCGCCGGGTCGGCGTCAGTCGCGTGCCGCCGGACCGGTGTCCGTCGTGGCGCCCGCATCGCGATGCGCCCCTTCGGCGAGCCGGCGCACGTGATCGAGCACGCGGCGGTGGATCGCATGGATCGCCATGTCGCTCCAGAGCGTCCAGTACGCCCGCGGGTGCATGTCGAACGTGTACCACGTGCGTCCCTCGAGTCGCGTCCGCCCGTCGCCGAGATCGACGAGGCGAAACTCGCCGCGTCGGCTCGCCAGCGCGTGATCGGCGAGGTGCGGCGGATGGACGTGCCGCCATGGTGACAGCTCCCACATCGGGTCGGGCTGGCTCGTGACGTCGAAGGCGAGCCGCCGCGGCTCGTCCCACACCGTGATCGGCTCGACGAAGTCCCCGGTCGTGAACTCGCAGTGACGCACGGCCCCGGGGCCCGCGCCCTCGATCCGGGCACGCACGGGGCAGGCGATGCCGCAGCGGAAGAACCACTCCCGCGGCTCCGGCAGGTCCGGGAAGGACACGACGTGCGGCCAGACGCGCTCGGGCGGTGCGGCCACGTCCACGGACGTGAGGACCACGTGCTCCGGCAGCCTGCGCGTCGCGAGCTGCTCGGCACCGGCGAGCAGGGGCAGCACGATCACGAGCGGCACGACGCCCCCCGGGGAGATCGACGTGGCGTCGGCGACGGCCTTCCCGAGCAGCGCACCGACGATCCCGAGCGGCATCACGATCGGCGCCGCCATCGCGATGCAGATGAGCCCCTCGAGTGCGAAGGCGAGCATGATGACGGCGGCGGCGACCATCACCACGGCTCCGAGGCCGGTCGTCAGGGCGCGTGACCGCGACAGCGGACGGTTGAAGAGGAACCCGGCCACCGCGCCCATCACCAGCGGCGTGCCGAGGAACAGCGCCACGCCATACGTGGCGATGAGATAGACGGTCACCACGAGCATCGCGACGCCCACGGCGAGGGCCGCTCCGAGGGCGCGGAGGGCACCGGCGGCCGAGCCACCCGGATCACCCGCAGCGACGACGCCGGTCGCCGGTCGCCAGCGTTCGGGCGTGCGGTCGGGCGCGAGGCAGAGGGCGAGCATGACCACGAGCCCGGCGACCGGGACGAGCACGGCCAGGCCGGTCCACGGCGAGACCCCGGCAAGCGACGCGCGGCGCACGCTCATCGAAAGCGCGATCCACACGAACGGCAGGTTCCACGCGAACAGGGCCCAGCGGAGCCAGTCCGGCGCCCCCTCCAGCACCTCGCTCCGTGCGGCGAACGACGGATTGAGAAAGTCGAGGGGGCCGAGCCACCGGCCCGTCACGGCCTGGATGGCCGCCGCCTCGACGCCGTACTTGAAGAGGGCGAGCCCGCAGCCGCTGGCGGCGTACTGGCGACGCGAGACGGGGAGCTGCGTGCCGAACCAGAGCCGTGGCCACCCGCCGATGTTCATGCGGTCCTCGTCGTCCGGAGCGGGGGGCCTCGCGCGCCGGGCGCGCGTGTGACTGGTCTATAACGAGGCACCAGCCATGTCCAGTCGCATCGTCGTCGTCGGGAGCGCGAACACGGACCTCGTCGTCCGGGTGCCCGCGCTGCCACACGCCGGGGAGACGGTGCTCGGCGGCACGTTCACCAGGGTCGGCGGCGGCAAGGGGGCCAACCAGGCGGTGGCTGCAGCCCGGGCCGGAGGGATGGTCGGGTTCGTCGCATGCCTCGGTGACGACGCGCTCGGCGACGCGTCGCTCGCGGCCTGCCGCGCGGAGGGGATCGACACCACGCACGTCGCCCGCGCACCGGGCTGTCCGTCGGGTGTCGCGCTCATCATGGTGGACGCCGCGGGGGAGAACGCGATCGCCGTGGCGGGGGGCGCGAACGAACGCCTCCTGCCGGCCCACGTCGATGCCGCGCGAGACGCGATCGCCGCCGCCGACATCGTGCTCGTGCAGCTGGAGGTGCCGCTCGCGACGGTCCGTCACGTCCTCACCGTGGCCGCGGACCTCGGCCGCCGTGTGGTGCTCAATCCGGCGCCGGCTCGCCCCCTCGAGGCCGCCATGCTCGAGCGCGTGGCGGTGATCACTCCGAACGAGACCGAGGCATGCCTGCTCACCGGCGTGTCGATCGCCGACGAGGTGACGGCCGTCGCGGCGGCCACGCGTCTGCGCGCCCAGGGGGTCGCCGCCGCCGTGCTGACGCTCGGCCCGCGGGGCTGTCTCGTGGCTGCGGATGGCCTGGCGCGACGGCTGCCCGGACATGCCGTGCACGCGGTCGATACCGTCGCCGCCGGGGATGTGTTCAACGGCTGCCTCGCCGTCGCGCTCGCCGAGGGTCGCGATCTCGTCGCGGCGGCCGCGTTCGCCAACGCCGCCGCCGCGATCGCGGTCACGCGGGCCGGCGCCCAGGATTCCGCGCCGCGACGGGCCGAGATCGACGCCTTTCTGGCCTCGGCGGCGTCGGCGTGATGGCGGAGCCGCGCGGACTCACGCCCGGTGGCCGCGGCCACCCGCCAGCCAGGCATCCGACCAGGCTCGCACGCCATCGACACCCTTGCGGTGGCAGAAGTCGCCGAGGGTTTCGCCGGACTGGCGCTCCGCCTTGTAGCAGGCGAGCACCGCCGTGACCTCCTGGCAGAGATGCTCGAAGGGCACGAGGTCCTTGTACTCGGTGTTGAGCCGGTCTCCGAGGAGCCGTCCCCCGAGAAACATCGTGTACTTCCCGGCGGTGCGCCCCACGATGCCGATGTCGCAGTTGTAGGGTCGGGCGCAGGCGTTCGGGCAGCCGGTCATCCGCAGCGTGAAGGCGTCGCCCGAGAGACCGAGCTTCGCGACCTCCGGCTCGAGGCTGTCGATGAGCCCGGGGAGCACCCGCTCGCTTTCGGCCACGGCCAGCCCGCAGGTGGGCAGCGCCACGCAGGCCATGCTCCAGCGCCGCAGGGTCGAGATCTCCTCCGACGTCTTGACGCCATGCGCGTGGAGGATCTCGGCGATCCTCACGCGATCGGCGGCGTGCAGGTCGGTGAAGAGCAGGCTCTGGTGTGCCGTGATCCGCACGCCCGGGCGGATGTCGGTGAGGATCCGCCGCAGCGCGGTCTTCAGCCGGAAGTCACCGGTGTCGTGGATGCGGCCGTTCTCGACGTTGAGGCCGTAGAAGAATCTTCCGTCACCCTGCGGAAACCAGCCAATGTGGTCGTCGAAGCCGTGCACGTCGGCCGGGTCGCACGGGGCCAGGGGCTTGCCGAAGTATTCCTCGACCTTCGCCCGGAATGTTTCGAGGCCGAGATTGTGGATCGTGTACTTGAGGCGGGCGACCTTGCGGTCGGAGCGGTTGCCGAAGTCCCGCTGCACCTTCACGATCGCCACGGCGATGTCGAGGACATCCTCCGGCGGCACGAAGCCGAGTCGCTTGGCGAGCGCGGGAAACGTCTTGGCGGCGCTCGGCGTCACGCCCATCCCGCCGCCGGCGAGCACGTTGTAGCCCCGGATCGTCGCTCCGTCGTGCACCGCGAGGAAGCCGAGGTCGTTGGCGTAGATGTCGACGCAGTTGTCCTCGGGCAGGCCGAAGGCCGTCTTGAACTTGCGCGGCAGATACGTGGGGCCGTAGATGGGCTCCACCTCGTGTCCGTCGGGCCCGCCTCCCGCGAGCGTCTTTTCACCCGTCACGTCGTCGGTGAGCCAGATCTCGTGATACGCGCGCGTGCGCGGCGCGAGGTGCATGGCGAGCCTCTCGGCCATCGCCATCATCTCGCCGCGCACGGGACTGTCATGGATGGGTGCGGGGCAGCACATCACGTTGCGCTCGACATCGCCGCATGCGGCGAGCGTGGAGAGCTGGATCTCGTTGATCCTTCGGATCGTGGCCTGGAGGTCCCCCTTCACGATGCCGTGGTGCTGGACGCCCTGGCGGGTCGTGAGTCGCACGGTGCCGTTGCCACACTCGTCCCCGAGGTCGATCTCGGCGAGCATCTGCTCGGCCGTGAGCTTGCCGCCCGGAATCCGCGTGCGGACCATGAACGAGATCTGGCGTGCGCTCTTTTTGCCGTCGGCCGACTTCGTGCGGGCCTCGCGATCGTCCTGCTGGTAGGTGCCGTGGTTCTTGAGAAGCTGGATCGAGGCCTTGCCGAATCCGGGCGTGCCGTCGGCGAGCTCCTGCGGGATGTCGCCGCGGAGGTAGTGGCTGGCGATCTTGGCCACTTCCACGGCGGAGGGTTTCGGGTCGGCGGCGGGATCGACGCCGGGGGTGGAGGAGTCGGCCATGACGCTGGATCGGGGGAAGGTGGGAGATTCCGCCAGGTGGCGGGAAACCGCGGACGACACGCGGACACGACAGAATAGGGCATGGGGTCGGTCGCGGCGATACGAGCCGCCGGGCACGCGCGCGGGGGGCGGCCCCCCGGTGCGAGACAAAACCGGTCGGCCGGTGGCTCCTTGTGGAAGAAGACCGGGAGTGCGACAGGTGCCACCCACGCTTGCAGAGTCGCTGGCGGACGGCGACGCCGACGCGTTCGCCGCGCTCTACGACCGTCTGGCGGCGAGGCTCCTGGGAGCGGCCCGCACCATGATCGGCTCGGCCCCGGACGCGGAGGATGTCGTGCACGACCTGTTCGTCGACCTTGCCCGTGGGCGGCACCGGCTCGCCGCCGTCGCCGACCTGGAGGCCTACGTGTTCACGATGCTCAGGCATGCCGTCGGCCGCCGCCACCGCCGGGCCGTCACCGGCCGCCGGGTGCTCGTCGAGGTGGCGCATGACCGCGGCCGCCCGGACCACGCGGCCGCCTCCGCGCTGCCCGACGACGAACTGGCGGCGGCCGTGGCGGACCTGCCGCCGGAGCAGCGCGAGGTCGTGGCCCTGAAGATCGACGGCGGCCTCACCTTCGCGGAGATCGGCCGGGTCATGGGCACGAGCCTCGACACCGCCGCCAGCCGCTACCGCTACGCGCTGACCAAGCTCCGTCAGACGCTCTCACGGAAGGAGGAGCGATGACGCTTCACGATGGCATGCGCGATCGTGCGATCGAACGCCGCCTCCGGTCGCGGCCGGCGCTCGCGCCGTCAGCGGGGCATCGGTCGCGGGTGCTTGCCGCGGTGCGCGGCGTGCTCGAGTCACGCCCGCTGGCCGAGGCTGTCGGCCGCCACCGTCTCGGTGGCGGCGGCGTGCTCGCCCTCGCGGGCATGGCGGCGGCCATCGCGCCCCTGCTGATCGGACCCTGGTGGCTGAGCCTCGCTGCGGTCGCGGGCGGCAGCGACTGGTTCCGATCACCACGGCCGTCGCTCGTTGCCCACGCCCGGATGGTCGGCGTGGAACTTCCGCCGGATGCGCTGGCGGCGGTCGGTCCGGAGGCCGCCAACGGCGAGCGGCGGCACCGGACGCACCCGACAGCGGTCGATCGGACCATGGCACCGGGGCAGGCGGCTGAACGGTGGTTGCGGATGCGGCACACACTCGTGAGGGAACTCTGATGGGGTACGCGCTGTTCTTTCTGGCCGTGGTGGCGGCCTGCCTGCTCTGGTCGGCGGCGTTCACGGCGGGGGCGGCTCGGGCCCAGCGGGCCTGGCTGCGGCGGCTCTTGCTTGGCGTGGCGGTGGTCGTCCCGATCGCTGCGCTGAGTCCGTGGGTGATCGCGACGTGGCTGCTGGCGTTCCGGCTCGCGATCGAGACGAACTGGTTCGGTCCGACCGTGTCGTGCGCCGTCGCTGCGCTTGTCGGCGGCATCTGGATCGCGGCGGCGGGCATGTCGCGCCGCCCGGATGGCACGCCGGCCGCCGCGGCATGGCCGGTCATTGGTCTCGCGGGGCTCTTCGTGATCGCCAAGATGGTGGCGTTCGGGATCCTGCTCATCCTCGACAATGCGGTGGCGGCTCAGGCGCCCTATATGCGGCTGGAGGCGGCGTCGCTCATCCAGGCGCACCTCCCGCCGGCGGTGCCCGACGCGGAGAACGCGGCGCCGCTCTACCGCGAGGCCTTCGTGCGGCTCGACACGGATGCCGCGGCGCAGGCATCCACAGGACCACTCCCGCGGGGCCCGGCAGCCGACGTGACCGCCGAGGCGACACGAGATCTCCTGCGGCGCCATGCCGCCACGCTCGACCTGCTCCGTGCGGCGGCCGACCGCGACACCTGCCGCTTCGATCGCGACTGGACGCGGCCGTCGTTCGACATGATCCTGCCGGAGATCCAGGCGATGCGAAACGCGGCGCGGCTGCTCGCGATCGCCGCGGTGTGCGCGGCGGCCGACGGCGACGTCCCGGCGGCCCTGCAGGATGTCGCGCGGATCGTCAGGATGGGGCATCATGCCGCCAGCGAACCGCTCCTGATCTCCGGACTGGTCGGCCTTGCGATCGACGGGGTCGGCCTGGACACGCTTGCGCGCGTGCTGCCCGCCTGCACGCCGGACCATGCCGCGGCGCTCGCGGCCGCGGACCCCGTCGGATCGCCGCCGACGCTCGTCCGCAGCATGTTCGGCGAGGAGGCCTTCGGTCTGGCGACGTTCGCCGACGTGGCCGACGCCCGCCTCGGGTTGACCAGCCTGCAGCAGGTGATTCATGCCGAAGCAGCCCAGCGCAGCCGGTTCGTCGGACGGCCGGGCGAGTTTCTCTACCGCGTCTTCCTGCTGCCGGCCGACATCGACGGCTACCGCCGGTTCATGCACCGCCAGCAGCAGTCCGTCGCCCAGTCGCGACCCTTCGCGGCCGTCCGCCAGGAGAACACCGCCGACGAGGAGGACACCGAGCGGCGGCGACCGGGCCTCTTGTCCGCGCTGATCATGCCCGCCCTCGGTCAGGTGCGGTTGCAGGCCTTCAAGGCCGAAGCCCGACACGCGGCGGCCGCCGCGCTCGTGGCCGCGACGCGGCAGCGGCTTGCGAGCGGACAGCTGCCCGACGCGCTCGAGGCGATCGACCGCGAGTGGCTCGCCGCGATGCCCGCCGATCCCTACACGGGCACGACGCTCACCGACCGCCAGCCGCTGCGGTCACGGTCGGCCGACGGCGCGCTCGTGGTGTGGTCGGTGGGGCCCGACGGCGAGGACGATGGAGGCCCGGTGCCCGCCGGGGCGGACGCGGTCGAGGGCAACGACGACATCGGCCTGCGGCTGGAGTCGGCACCGGCCGCGGTCCGCTGACGCGCGGGGCAGCGGTCGGCCTCCGCCGTCCGCTACGGCAGGGCGATCAACTCGACGCGGTCGAGGTTGTCCTTGCCGGCCGCGCCTCCCACGAGGATGACGCCCTCGTCGGCCGGCACCATCCGGTGCACGATCCGCGGGCTGGTGCGGGCGACCACCCGCCAGGCGCCGGCCTCGTCGTCGAGCGTGAGCAGGCTGCCGTCGGCCACGCTCACGAGCAGTCGGCCGTTCGCCACGCAGGCCGCCGGCGCGAATCCGTTGACGCCACCCGAGGGAAGGTCGGGGCCGCGGCTCCAGCTGCCCGTCACCGGATCGAAGACGTCGACCTGCGTGCTCACCTCTTCGCTGTCGGTGAAGCCGCCGATCACCCAGAGGCGATGTTGGAACGCCGTCGCGATCAGGGCCCGCCGCGTGAAGGGCTGGGGGATCGAGCGCCACTCGGGCGTCGCAGCCGTGAGGTCGAGCGCCGCCATCGTCTCGCACCACTTCTCGCCGCCGTCGGCCCCGAGCATGTTCCAGCCGCCCACGGCGTAGAGCGTGTCACCGAGCACGACGAGGTCGTGCGACGACCGCGGCTCGGGGAGCGACGGCAGGTCGATCCAGTGGCCCACCGCGGGATCGAAGCAGGCCGCCGCGGCGATGGAGTGATTGTCGGCCTCGTCGCCCGGGGCGTTGCGTGGATCCATGCCGCCCACGCGGTAGATCCTGCCGGCGTGGGCCGCGAGGTTCATGCCCTGCAGCCGCGGACCGGCGGCGAGTTCCTCCCAGGCGGCCGGTGTCGTCGCGCCGGTGTCCGTGGACGGTGAGCCGGTCGCGGCACGCAGCGGCAGCCGATGAAACCGCCCGCTGACGGCCTCGGTGGAGTAGGTGTGTACCGGCGCGATGTGGCCGCCGTAGACGTAGAGGCATCCGTCGCTGGCCACGGCACCCAGGCTGCTCGAAGCCTCGGGGAGCGGCGGCAGGAGTCGCGTGGGGCTCAGTGATGCAGGGTCGGGCCGTCGCAGGGCAGCGCCCTCCCGGGCCGCATCTGCCGGCTCGTCGCCTGCGGCATCGAGCCCGGGAATCGTACAGACGATCGTCGGATAGTGCCGCACCTGCGCGTAGGGCTTGCCAGCGTGTTCGCCGGCCACACGCTCCACGTACCGGGCCCAGGCGCCATGCCGGCCGCTGGCCGCGAAGGCGGGCGAGAGTCCGTCCGGGCCGGTCTTCACCTTTTCCTGCCCGCCATCCGGCAGGATCACGGTCACGTCGGCGTCGGCGACCGGTCGGCCCGCCGCCTCCACGAGGAACCGCACCGCTCCGGGTGCGCCCCGCGGCACGATCCGCGGCGCCTGATCAGCGACTGGCGCTGCGGCCGGTGCGAACGGGTCGCCGAGGATCATCCGCGGATGGTAGACGAGCAGGAACGGCTCCGTGCCGCCGCGCGTCATGACGCCGTAGTCGAGCCGGCCACCCACGCTCGTCACGCCACCGGGCAGGTCGATGCCGCATCCGGTGCCACGGGCGCGGACGTGCAGGGGCGAAATCCGGCCGTCGTGCGACCGG
>Ga0172376_10002819_pt1 | contig 20972 bp, 21 predicted proteins | sample Lak35m_FD_121114 | JGI IMG/M metagenome (GOLD analysis project Ga0172376, IMG submission 121114) | Freshwater microbial communities from Kabuno Bay, South-Kivu, Congo - kab_092012_35m | ecosystem: Environmental > Aquatic > Freshwater > Lake | place: Democratic Republic of the Congo: South-Kivu... | reverse complement strand
TGCAGCAGGCGGGACGACACGGACGCCGGGGGCAGGAGATCCTCTTCCTCGCTCCCGACCATGATCTCGACGGTGACCTCCTCCGCCAGCTCCTTCCGCGCGATCTCCTCGATCCGGGCGAGGTGGTTCTCCTCGATCCACTCCTTGAAGAACTTGTGCGGCGTGGCGACGAAGAGGATCGGGCCTTCCCGCGTCACAAACCGCAAGGGACGCAGCCACGTCTCGAACACCTGTTCGCTCACCTCGCCGCGCAGTTGGGCGAGGACTCTTTCCCACGCTTTTGCGGTCACGGGGCGAGCTCCCGGCGATGGTGTTTCACTGGCGGGAACGTAGCGAAAAAACGTTTATTTTCCGGTTGGGAAGCGAGGAGAATACCGAATAGTTGCCAACATGTTTTTCCACAGGTGGGGATAACCTTAATTTCCTTTTTATTCCAGCCATTTATAGCTGTTTTTTCTCAGGTTTTCTCACGGGAATTCCCGCAATCGGGGCGAATCCGTTTCCTCCTCCCGCGGCGGCCCGGATTCTTGATGAGGGAGGAAGGGTACCACACGCGAAAAACAGGACGCAAGGAGATTTTTACGGAGAGTCCCGGAGGGCAAGATTCTTTCTGTAAAGATCCCAGTTGACAACGAACCGATGATCTGCCAATGCCCGATTTCTGGCCTCCCGATACGAGGGGGAGCGAAAGAAACGGGAGAGCGGTCCGCGCGACGCCATCACCTGTTCGGCGGCGGGCCAGGGGACCGGGGCTCCCGTCGACCGTTCGACGAGGCACCCTTCCCGGACCGCGTCGGAAGCGATCGCCAGCGGGACTCCGGATAGATCGCGCGCAATCGCGAGGAACCGCCCTTCCGCCTCCGGATCGAGGTAGCGAAAGGCGCGGGAGTAGAAAAGCGCCGTGTGGAAATGGTCCGGGACGTCGAGGACGCCGTCGACGGGGAGTTCGCGGGAGAACGCCTCGAGCAGCGCGATCGTCGGATTCAGGAGGCCCAACCCGGGTTTCTCCTGTCCCGGAAGCCGCGGCCGGTCGACGGTGAACGTCCCGTCGGGGGAAGAGAGGGCGAGCCAGTGGATCGCCAACATCCGGAACGACGTTTCCTCCGTGAAGGGACCGATGGGACGTCGCGGATGGAAGAGAGTCCGTTGCAGGCGCGCCTCCAGGAGGAGGCGGTCCCGGGACTCCTCCCCGGCGTACAGGCAGATCCGCTGGTCGGAGGGATCGGCGCACGAGAGGCGCAGGAGCGGGTCCGGATACCCCCGGTCCGCAAGTCCGGCCAGCAGTCCGGATGCGCCGAGGCGCTCCCGGAGCTCTCCGGAACCGTATCGGCCGAAGAGCCGGTTCTCGGGGTTCTCCCCCGCCAGGTCGAAGAGGAGTTCGCTGTCCATGGGGGCGGGCGCACCGGTCTCCTCCCCCGCCGACAGGAGGGGCAAACGGAGCAGTCTGCGCAGTTCGAACCGCGACAAGGAGTGTCCTCCCCCATCCGGGTTCGTTATACCGGAAAACCGGTTGACACGGAGATCCGTAAAGCAATAGATTATACGTTTCCCGTAATTTGAGCGAGTCGTGCTGACGGAAGGAGCGAAATTCCCATGAAGCGCACATACCAGCCGCACAACCTGCGGCGGAAAAGAACGCACGGTTTCCGCGAGCGGATGTCGACCCTTGGCGGCCGCAAAGTCATTTCACGGCGTCGCGCCAAGGGGCGCAAGCGCCTCTCCGTAACGGTCAGCGGCAAGAAGTGACCGTCCCCCCCGGGGAGCGTCCGAGGAGCTTCCCAGTGAGCGAGCGGCTGCGCACCGACCGGGAGTTCCGGGAGGTGGTGCGGAAAGGCGCCCGAATACACACGACGCACTATACGGTGTACCGCGATGCGCTGGGCGGGGAAAAACGCCAGGTGGGCATCTCCGCCGGAAAGCGCGCGGGAGGCGCCGTCGCCCGGAACCGCTCCAAACGGCTGTTGCGGGAATTCTACCGGATGAACAAACACCTCTTCCCGGTGGGTACCCGGACCGCGATCGTTGTCCGGAAGCCCCCCGAGGGGGCGGTCCTTTCCTCGGTGTGCGCCGAGCTGCTCCCCGCTCTTCGACGGCGGTGGGGAGTCAAGGGAGAACCTCCGTGCGGCCCCGACATCTCCTCATCGGCCTCCTGAGGCTGTATCAGGGAGCGGTTTCCCCTTACATCGGCAACTGCTGCAGGTTCCACCCCAGCTGCTCCGAGTACATGATCGGGTCGATCGGCCTGAACGGGACGATTCTCGGGATACTGGACGGGATCCGGCGGATCGGCCGGTGCCATCCTTTTCACAAGGGAGGCGTCGATCTGCCTCGGCGGATCCAACTTTTCGGAACGAGGGCACCATGGAAAAACGGATGATCCTGGCGATCGCGATGTCGCTCGCCGTTCTGATCGGATACCAATATTTCTTCTCCGCTCCCCCTCCTCCTCAGGGTGTGACGGCGGGAAAGGACAACGCAGCGGCCGTTCCCGCGCCGACGGCAAAGGGGGGGGCGGTCTCCGCGCCGACGCCCGCCGCCGGAGGGGGTGCGCCCAAGACCGCCGCGGCGGCCCGGACGATCACGGTGAAGACCCCTCTCTACTCCGCGGCCATCACCACCGGGGGGGGCGCGATCTCCTCCTTCCTCCTGAACGAGTACAAGGACGTTCCCGGCGGGAAGCCGCTGGAGATCGTGGGCGGGAAAAGCGTGCTGCCGCTGGCGCTCTATCTCGACGAAGACCGTCCTCCCCTCCCCTCTCCCCTTGTCTTTGCCTCCGACGCCCCGGCCGAGATCACCGTGAAGGCGGGTGAGACCCGCAGTGTCGCGCTCACATGGGAATCGACCGCCGGCGTCCGGGTGACCCGGGAGTACGTTTTTTCCGGGGACAAGTACGATTTCGCGGCCCGCGTCCAGACGACCAACGGGTCGAGGGAACCGGTCGCGGTGCGCCCCGGGCTCGAGCTCGCGCAGGTGTACGAGGGAGAACTCGCGGGAGACTCCTACTCCTTCGCGGGCATCGTGGTGGGCACCGCCAAGGGCGGACTGAACCGGTACGACCTGAAAGACATCTCCAAGGGGAAGGTCGAAAAGGGACCGGCGCGCTGGTTCGCGGCGGACGCGAAATATTTCAGCTGGATCGTCCTCCCCGAACGGGAGTGGACCATTACGCGCGCGTCGCTGGCCGGCGAAACCGGCGCACGCGTGGCGGCGGCCGACACGGCGGCGACGTTGCAGCCGGGCGACACGGCGCGCGCCGGAGTAAGGGTGTTCGCGGGCCCGAAGCGGTCCGCGCTGCTCGAGTCGACGGGGAAGGACCTTCCGGAGCTGATCGATTTCGGCTGGTTCGCCGTCGTCGCCAAGCCGCTCGTCTTCCTGATGAAGGCGAGCAACCGGGTGACGGGGAACTACGGCATCGACATCATCCTGCTCACCATCCTGATCAAGATCCTCTTCTACCCCCTCACCCAGAAGTCGATGGTCTCCATGCGGAAGATGCAGGAGCTGGGGCCGATCCTCAAGACGCTGAAGGAGAAGTACAAGGGGGACGCGCAGCGCCTCAACCAGGAGACGATGAACCTGTACAAGACGTACAAGATCAATCCCCTCTCCGGATGCCTGCCGATGCTGGCGCAGATCCCGGTCTTCATCGCGCTCTACAAGGGGCTGCTGGTCACGATCGAGCTGCGGCACGCGCCGTTCTTCCTTTGGGTGAACGACCTGTCCGCCCCGGAGCACCTCTGGGACATCGCCGTCGCGGGGTACACCGTGCCGATCCGCCTGCTGCCGCTCCTGATGGGCATTTCGATGTTCGCCCAGCAGAAGATGACCCCGTCGGCGGGGATGGAGCCGGCGCAGCAGAAGATGATGTTGCTCATGCCCGTCATCTTCACCTTCATGTTCTGGAGCTTTCCGACCGGGCTCGTCATCTACTGGCTGGTGAACAACGTCCTCGCGATCGGGCAGCAGGTGATGTACAACCGGAAGGCGGAGGCCGCCAAGGCCGTGACCTAGTAGTGCGGCAAAGAGGTAGGGGAACATTCCGGCTGCGCCGCCTCTCCTGCGGCGGCTCGGCCGGACTCTCGCAGTAGAATAAGCAGATGACCCGCGAAGAAGAGACGATCGTCGCACCCGCCACGCCGGGCGGGACGGGCGCCATCTCCGTCGTGCGTCTCTCCGGGCCGGACGCGTTTCGTGTTGCCGGCCGTCTCACCGGTCTCTCCCCCGCCGATGCTCCACCACGGACGTTGCGGCGGTGTCCCGTCCGAAACGTCCTTGGCGAGATCGTCGACGCCGCGCTGGCCGTCTTCTTCCCCGAACCGAACAGTTTCACCGGCGAGGATGTCGTGGAGATCCACCTTCACGGCAATCCCGTGGTGGTGGAGGCCGTCGTCCGGGCGGCGTGCGCGGCGGGTGCCGTGCCGGCGGAACCGGGGGAGTTCTCGCGGCGTGCGTTTCACCACGGAAAGATGGATCTCACGCAGGCGGAGGGCCTTTGCGACCTCATCGCCGCCCGGACCGAGGAGGCGGCGCGCTCGGCCCTGCGGCAGATGCGGGGCGGCATACGGGAGGCGATCGTCCCGCTGCGGGAGCGGCTTCTTTCCCTCCTGACGCTGCAGGAAGCGGCGATCGACTTTTCGGAAGAGGACGATGTCCCGGCGGTTACAAACGTACAAGTCGCGGAACGGGTATCGAAAATAATGTGTCGGCTCGAGGGGCTCCTTCGATCGTACGAGGCGGGGCGACGGTTCCGGGACGGCGCGACGGTCGTGATCGCCGGTGCCGCGAACGTCGGAAAATCACGGTTGCTGAACCGCCTGGCGGGGGAGGAGCGTGCGATCGTGACGGAGACCCCGGGGACCACGCGGGATTCTCTTCACGCGGATGTCGCCATCGGCGGCGTCCCGGTGACCTTGATCGACACGGCGGGTCTTCGGGAGACCGAAGACCCGGTGGAGCGGGAAGGCGTGCGGCGCAGCCGGGAGGTCGTTGCGTCGGCGGATCTCGTTCTTTTCGTTCTGGACGGGAGCCGGGCGGCGGAGACGGGGGACCGTTCGGCGTACGAAGAGGTCGCATTGCGTCCGCATCTGGTCCTGATGAACAAGTCGGACCTCCCGGTGGAGGAGGAGGGGAGGGAATTCTCCGGGGAAGGGAAGAGAGGGGCCGTGCGTCTCTCCGCGAAGACGGGAGAGGGGATCTTGGACCTCGTGGCGGCGGTCGCCCGGGAAGTGGCCCCGTCGGAGGGTGCGATCCGGACGCAGGCGCCGCTGACCCGTGCGCGGCAACGGCTGGCGGTCGAAGGGGCCCTGTCGGCCCTTTCCAGAGCCAAGGCGTCGTCGGCGGAGGGCCTCCCGCTCGAATTCCCGGCGGCGGATGTCCGCGAGGCGGCCGGAGCCCTCGCGGAGCTGTTGGGCGAGGTCGCCCCGGAAGAGGTTCTCGACGCGATCTTTGACGCATTCTGCGTTGGTAAGTAGTTGATGATAAAGTGAATACAGGAAATGTTCCACGTGGAACATTGAGCGGGGCGCGATGAGCGGGTCGCCGTACGAATATCCGAAGGAGTACGACGTCATCGTCGTCGGGGGCGGGCACGCCGGCTGCGAGGCGGTGTTGGCGGCGGCGCGGATGGGGCGCTCCGCGCTTCTTTTGACGATCAACGCGGACGCCATCGGTCTCATGTCGTGCAACCCGGCGATCGGGGGGTTGGCGAAAGGGCATCTGGTGCGGGAGATCGACGCGTTGGGCGGCGAGATGGGGAGAAACATCGACGCCACGGGGATCCAGTTCCGCCAGTTGAACACGAGCAAAGGGCCGGCGGTTCGCTCCTCCAGGGCCCAGGCGGACAAGCAGCTCTACCGTCTCCGGATGAAGAAGTCGCTCGAGGCGACGTACGGGCTGGACGTGAAGCAGGCGATCGTCGATGCGGTCGTGGTGGCAGGGGGAGCGGTGGCGGGAGTGGACACGAACCTCGGCGTCCGGTACCGCGGGAAGACCGTGGTCCTTTGTCCAGGAACCTTCATGAAAGGATTGGTCCACGTGGGGCTTGTGAGCTACCCCGCCGGAAGAGCGGGGGATTTCCCCTCCATGCGTCTTTCGGATTCGTTGCGCCGGCTCGGGTTCTCCGTCGGGCGCCTGAAGACCGGCACGACCCCACGGCTCGACGCCAAGACGATCGACTTCTCGAAGACGGTGCGTCAGGAAGGGGATGATCGCCCCGTCCCCTTTTCGTTCGACACGGCGGCGATCCGCCGGCCGCAGCTTCCGTGTTTCCTGACATACACGAACGCAGCGACCCACGAGGCGATCCGGTCCGGCCTCTCCCGGTCGCCTCTCTATTCCGGCATCATCAAGGGGATCGGGCCAAGATACTGCCCCTCCATCGAGGACAAGGTCGTCCGGTTTTCCGGGAAGGAGCGGCACCAGGTCTTCCTTGAGCCGGAGGGGTTGAAAACCGCGGAGTATTACCCCAACGGCGTCTCCACGAGCCTGCCGTACGATGTTCAATTAAAGATGCTGCATACCATCCCCGGACTGGAATCGGCGGAGATCATCCGGCCCGGGTACGCGATCGAGTACGATTTCGTCGATCCGGTGCAGTTACACCCTTCCCTCGAAACGAAATTGGTGAAAAATCTCTTCCATGCCGGTCAGATCAACGGCACAAGCGGGTATGAAGAGGCGGGAGCGCAAGGGATCGTGGCGGGGATCAACGCGGCGCTCCGGGTGAACGGGGAACCGCCGATGGTGCTCTCCCGGGCCGACGCCTACATCGGGGTCCTGATCGACGACCTGACGACGAAGGGGGCGCGGGAGCCGTACCGGATGTTCACCTCGCGGGCGGAGTATCGGCTCCTGCTTCGGGAGGACAACGCGGATCTGCGCCTCTCCGAAACGGGGCGACGGGTCGGGCTGCTGTCCGGGGAGCGGTATCGGCGGTTCCTCGCGAAGCGGGAAGGGATCGAGGGGTTTCGGAAGCGGCTCGAGGAAACCCGCGTGGGCGCCGGGCACCCGCTCTGCGACGCGATGTCGGCGGGGGAGGCGCCCCTGCGCCCTGGCATCACCTACGCGGAAGCGTTGCGCCGCCCCGGCGTGACGGGCGCGATGCTCCTTGCCTGTGACCCGGAGCTGCGGGGGGCGACCCGGGAGGCGGTGGAGCAGGCGGAGCTGACCATCAAGTACGACGGGTATATCCGGCGGCAGGAAGAGGAAGCGAAAAAGCTGAAGAAACACGAAGAGATGCGTTTCCCTCCCGGGTTCCCGTTCGAGACGGTCCCGGGGCTGTCCGCCGAGGTCCGGGACAAGCTTGTCCGGGTCCGGCCCGACTCCATCGGCCAGGCGCAGCGGATCCCCGGAGTGACCCCGGCGGCCGTCGCCCTCCTGCTGGTCGTGCTACGGCGCGGGGAAACCAAGGGATGAGATCCGTATCTATCCGTTGTGGAAACATTTTTCCGGAATGTTCCACGTGGAACATTCGGCGGGAGAAGCCATGGTGAGGAGCGGAGTGGGGGAGGGAGTCTCCCCCGGTCTGTTGCGGGAGATTCTCGCCGAGGCGGGAATCCCGGACTTCCCGGGGGCGGCGGATCGGCTTTCGGTCCACGCCAACGAGATGCTCCGGTGGAACCGGTCGATCCGCCTGACCGCGATCACCGACCCGGTGGAGGTGGCGGTGAAACATGTGGCGGACTCCCTGCTGCTCCTGCGGTTCGCGCCGTTCCCCGGCCGCCTCCTTGATTTCGGCTCCGGCGCCGGGTATCCCGGCATCGCGCTGGCGTTGTACCTCCCGGGGGCCCGCGTGACGCTTCTGGAGTCCTCCGTGAAAAAATGCGCGTTTCTCTCCCGTGCCAAAGCGATGCTGCGGCTTACCAACGTGGATGTCCTCCAGGGGAGGGCAGGGGAGCGGAAGCGTCTCCCCCTTCCCCCGCAGGATCATATCGTCACCCGCGCGACGGCATCGGCGGGCGAAGTGATCCCGCTTCTCTCGCCGTACCTCGCCGACGGGGGCCGCTTCCTGCTCATGATGGGGCCGGGAGCGCGGGAGGGCGTCCCGGGGGATTTCCCGGGCACGGTGACCCGCCGGGAGCGGTTTCACCTTCCCCGCGCGATGGGGGAACGGGAGATCGTCGAGATCGAACTTCCCGGAAAGGAGTGAGGATATGTACGAGCGTCACCATGAACCGCTGATTTCACGGGACGTGTACCTTCGGCGGATCGCGCGGAGCGGGGGTTCGGCCTTCGCCGCGGTCCTCGCCGCCCTGTTTCTGGGGGTGTCCGGCTACCATTGGGTCGAGGGACTTCCGTGGGTGGACTCGATCCTCAACGCCGCCATGATCCTCGGAGGGATGGGGCCGGTCGCGGAGCTGCACACGACGGCGGGGAAGTTGTTCGCCGCCGCCTACGCGCTCTTCAGCGGCCTGATGTTCATCGTGGTGGCCGGACTCCTCTTCGCCCCCGTCATCCACCGGTTTCTCCACAAATTCCACCTGGAAGCGGGCCGCAACGGCAGGGACGGCTGACCTCTCGCGGGATTTTCCGCTTTCGTCCTCCTCCTCCCCGTGGTAAAAGAAATCGTCGTGTTTCCGGGAAAAGGAGGGCCTGGATTGGCCCGTATCCTCACCGTCGCCAACCAGAAGGGGGGCGTCGGGAAGACCACCACCGCGGTCAATCTGGCGGCGTCCCTCTCCGTGATGGAGAAGAAGACGCTGCTGGTCGACCTCGACCCGCAGGCCAATGCCTCCTCCGGCGTGGGAGGGACCCCCGGGGGAGAAAAGGAGCGAAATGTCTACCGCGTCCTCATGGGGGAGATCCCCATCGGGGAGGCGATCCAGGAGACTGGACTTCCCTTCCTCTACTTGCTGCCCTCTTCCGCCGACCTGATCGGGGCGGAGATCGAACTGGTGCCGTTGGAACGCAGGGAGCGGCGCCTTGCCGAGGCGCTGGCTCTCGTTGCGGAAGAATACGAAACGATCGTGATCGATTGCCCCCCCTCGTTGGGCCTGCTGACGGTGAACGCCCTCTGTGCCGCTGACGCAGTAGTGATTCCTCTTCAGTGCGAATACTACGCCTTGGAAGGGCTGTCCAGCCTGTTCCGAACCATCGACCGGATCCGGGAGGAGATGAACCCCGGCTTGCGGATCGAGGGGGTAGCGCTCACCATGTTCGACGCGCGGAACAACCTGGCTCACCAGGTCGCGAGCGAGGCCCGTGAAATACTAAAAGATCAAGTTTTTCAAACAGTTATACCAAGAAATGTCCGCCTGTCCGAGTCGCCCTCCCACGGGAAGCCGGCCCTTCTGTACGCCGTTTCCTCGCGTGGGGCGCAAAGTTACCTCGAACTGGCCCGGGAGATGGTGAATCGATGGAACGGAAGAACGAGCCGATAAAGAAGAAGGTTCTCGGGCGGGGCCTCTCCGCCCTGCTGACCGGGACCACCCCCTCCCCGTCGGCTCCGGGCTCCGGAAACGCCGCCGGGTTTCTCCTGCTTCCGGTGGGGAAGATCCGCGCGGGAAGCCTCCAGCCCCGACGAACCTTCTCCACAGACGCGCTCGAGGAGCTCGCCGCTTCGATCCGGGAGAAAGGGGTTCTTCAGCCGGTACTGGTTCGGCCGACCCCGGACGGGTACGAGCTGGTCGCCGGCGAGCGGCGGTTCCGCGCCGCGGAGGCCGCGGGACTATCCACCATCCCGGCGGTGGTGCGTACCCTCTCCGATCGGGAGGCGCTCGAGGCCGCGCTGGTGGAAAACATCCAGCGTGCGGATCTGAACGCGATCGAGCTCGCCGAGGGATACCAACGGCTGGCGCGCGAATTCTCCCTCTCTCAGGAACAGGTGGCCGAGCGTGTGGGGAAGGATCGAGCAACCGTGTCCAACATCGTGCGGCTCCTGAAGCTGCCGGCCCCGGTCCGCCAGGCGGTCGCGGACGGGCGGCTCTCCGCCGGACACGCCCGCGCGATCCTCTCCGCGCCGCCGGAGCACGCCGCGCCGATCTGCGAAACGGTGTTGCGCCGCGGCCTGTCGGTTCGGGAGACGGAGCGTTTATGCGGCTCCGCGGGGAAGCGGAAAGTTACGCGGGGTACGGCGACACCGGACGTCCATCGAAAACACCTCGAGGAGGAGCTCTCCCGCCGTGGAGGGACCCGGGTGCGGCTGCGCGGAACGATGAAGAAAGGGCGCATCGAGATTTCCTACTTTTCATCGGAGGAGCTCGATCGCCTCTGCGACATCCTGTTTCCAGGACGCTGACCAAAAAAAAGTATTGCAACCCGATTTTCGTATGCTATATTGCGCCTCATACACTACTGTTGCACTATCCGCGAATACGGATAAATTCCGAGGGAAAGGAGTGAGGACCAATGCGCAAGTATCTGTCAATGATGTTCGTGCTGATGCTGGCCGCGACGATCGGCCTCTCCGCATGTGCGAAGAAGGAAGAGCCGCCCCCGCCGCCGCCTCCGGCTCCGGCCGCCGCGCCTGCCGACAACGCAGCTCCGGCAGCGCCTGCAGCACCCGCGGCTCCGGCTGAAGCGCCCAAGAAGTAGTTTTCCGGGCAGCACGGGTTATTGGGAAGGGCGCCGGGGTTTCCCCGGCGCCCTTCCTGTCTTTCGCCCCGCCGGCGGTCAAGTAAGCCCTTGACAGTTCCGCGGCGGGCGTGGTAACAATCTCCCGTTTCTCTTGTAGGTGTCCTTCCGTAGATCCGTCCGCCCTTGGGGGAGTGCCGGTTTCATGGAACTTGTGAGCAAAATTTTCGAGACGTTGGAAATCTCCCAGCTTGCCCTGCTCCAGCTGGGCCTGGTGGTCGTCCTTGCGTTCCTCCTTTCCACCCTTCTCATCAAGCCGATCCTCCGCACGTTCGAGGAGCGGGAGAATCTCTCGGTGAAGCCGATCGAGGAATCCCGCCGGCTCCTCTCCGAGGCCGACGAAAAGGCCCGTGCGTACGACGAGGCGCTCCGCAAGGGAGCGACCGAGGCGCTCGCCCGGAAGCGTCGGGTCATGGAAGAGTCTTCCCGCGCCGGCCGGAAGCAGGTCGAGGCCGTCGTCGAGGAGACGAACCGGAAGGTCGATGAGCTGAAGGGCCGGATCGCCGTCGAGAAGGAGTCCGCCGCCGCCCTCCTGCGGTCCCAGGTGTCGTTCCTCTCCGCGGAGATCGCCCGGAAAGTCCTCGGGAGGCCGGTCGCGTGAGCGGCCCCCGGACCCGCATCGGCCGCGCGCTGCGCGTCGTTGCGCCCCTTGCCGCGTCCCTCTGCGTCGCCGCCGTCGCGCTGGCCGCGGAGGAGGGCGGGGCGCAGCATGGGGGCGCCGTCCACATCCCCTGGGGCGAGATCGTCAAGCAGGCGATCAACTTCCTTATCCTCGCCGGGGTGCTCGTCTACTTCCTGCGAAAACCGGTCTCCTCCTTTCTGAAGGAACGGAGTGAATTGCTGCGCAAGGCAATCGACGATGCCGCGAAGGCCCGCGCGGAGGCGGCGGAGAAGCTGGCCGCCATCGAGACCCGGACCGCGAATCTGGCGGACGAGATCGCCGGAATGAACGCCAAGATGGACGCCGAGGCCGCCGCCGAGACGCGTCGCCTGCAGGAGACCGCCACCGTCGAGATCTCCCGGATTCGCGCCCAGTCGGAGTTCACCGGCGAGCAGGAAGTAAAGAAAGCCCGCGAGGAGCTGCGCCTTGAGGCGTCCCTGCTGTCGGCACGCGCCGCCGAGGAGCTCGTCCGGAAGACGTTGTCGCCCGAGGATCAGGAGCGGCTGGTCCGCGAGAATCTGGAGAAGATCGAGGGGATCGTCCATTGATCGGCGGAAGCCTCGCAAGGCGGTACGCCCGCGCGCTGCGGGACATCGGCCAGGAGGACCATCAGGTTCGCCAGGTGCTCTCGGAGGTCGAGGAGTTCGCCCGTTTTCTCGATCTGTCCCCTGATCTGCGCGAAGTGCTCGAGGCCGGACATGTGAACCGCCGGGACAAGCAGAGCGCCCTCGACCAGGTTCTCTCCAAAGCCGGGTTTCTCCCCTCGACGAGATCGTTCCTTTCCCTTCTGGTCGACAAGGGGCGGATGAACGTCCTCCTTCCGATCGTCGACGAATTGCGGCGGATGGTGGAGGAGCTCGAGGGGATCGAGCGGGTCGGAGTCTCCGTTCCCACGGCGATGTCTCTCCCGCAGAAAGAGATGTTGAAGGAGATGCTGGAGCGGCGGACGGGAAAGAAAGTGGTTTTGGAGGAGACCGTGGATCCCGCGGTGCTCGGGGGGCTCGTCGTCCGGGTGGGTTCAACCGTGTACGACGGCAGCGTACGCACGCAGATCCGGCAGATCCGGGAAAATTTACAAAAGGGGTGAGGCAGTCGCCATGAGCATCCGCGCGGAAGAGATTACCGAGATCCTGAAAAGCCAGATCAAGGGGTACGAGAAGCGGATCGACGTCGCCGAAACCGGCGTCGTCCTCTCCGTCGGCGACGGGATCGCGCGCGTCCACGGCCTCGAAAAGGCGATGGCGGGCGAGCTCCTCGATTTCCCCGCCGACGTCCGCGGGATGGTGCTCAACCTCGAAGAGGACAACGTCGGCGTGGTCCTCCTCGGCGACGACCGCCTGATCAAGGAAGGGGACACGGTCCGCCGGACCGGACGGATCGTCGAAGTGCCGTGCGGCGACGCGATGATCGGCCGCGTGGTCAACGCCCTCGGCCAGCCGGTGGACGGGCGGGGCCCGATCGACACGAAGGATTTCCGGCGCGTCGAGATCAAGGCGCCCGGCATCGTCAAGCGACAGCCGGTGAAGGAACCGCTCCAGACCGGCATCAAGGCGATCGACGCGATGATCCCCATCGGTCGCGGGCAACGCGAGCTGATCATCGGCGACCGCCAGACCGGAAAGACCGCGGTGGCCACCGACACGATCATCAACCAGAAGGGCGCAGGGGTCGTCTGCATCTATGTCGCCATCGGCCAGAAGCGGTCGACGGTCGCGCAGGTGGTCGAGAAGCTGCGGCAGTACGGCGCGATGGAGTACACGATCGTCGTCGCCGCCACCGCCTCCGAGTCCGCGCCGCTGCAGTTCCTGGCTCCCTACACCGGATGCACGATCGGCGAATTCTTCCGCGACTCCAGCCGCCACGCTCTTTGCATCTACGACGACCTCTCCAAGCACGCGGTGTCGTACCGCCAGCTCTCCCTGCTGCTGCGCCGTCCGCCGGGGCGCGAGGCGTACCCCGGAGACGTCTTCTACCTCCACTCCCGGCTCCTGGAGCGCGCGGCGAAGCTTTCCGACGCCGAGGGAGGCGGTTCGCTGACGGCGCTGCCGATCATCGAAACGCAGGCCGGCGACGTCTCCGCCTATATCCCGACAAACGTCATCTCCATCACCGACGGCCAGATCTATCTCGAGGCCGACCTGTTCTACTCCGGCGTTCGCCCTGCCGTGAACGTCGGTCTCTCGGTCTCCCGCGTCGGAGGCAACGCGCAGATCAAGGCGATGAAGCAGGTCGCAGGGCGCCTGCGCCTCGAGCTGGCGCAATACCGCGAGATGGCGGCCTTCGCGCAGTTCGGCTCCGACCTCGATAAGGCGACCCAGATGCAGCTCGCCCGCGGCGCACGGCTGGTCGAGATCCTCAAGCAGGCCCAGTACCAGCCGCAGACGGTCGAGCAACAGGTCGTGACGATCTTCGCCGCGACGAACGGATTCGTCGACGCATGCGAGATCGGATCCCTCGCGAGGTTCGAGACGGAGCTGTCCGCCTTCATGAAGGATAAACACGGGGCGCTCCTCACCGAGATCCGGGAGAAGAAACAGATCAACGACGAGATCAAGGCGAAGCTTTCGGCGGCGCTGGACGAGTTCAAAGGGATGTTCAAGGAATAATCCATGGCGAACCTCCGCGCGATCCGAAAGCGGATCAGCAGCGTAAAAAGCACCCAGCAGATCACCCGGGCGATGAAGATGGTCTCCGCGGCGAAGCTGCGGCGCGCCCAGGACGGCATCAACGCGGCGCGTCCGTACGCCCGCAAGATGCGCGAGGTGGTCACGGCGGTCGCCGGTCGGGCGGGAGCCGACGCGCACCCCCTGCTGACGGCGCGGGAAGTGAAAAAGCTCGCACTGCTGGTAGTCACCTCCGATCGCGGTCTGTGCGGATCCTTCAACTCGGGGCTCACCCGTGCCGTGTACCGGTTCCTCAACGAGCACCGCGGCGAGTACGAGGAGATCACCCTGTTCGTGGTCGGCCGCAAGGGGCGCGATTTTTTCCGGCGTCGCGAAATCCAGATCCGCAAGGAGTACCTCGGGGTCCTCGGTTCCGTTTCGCGCCGCCATGCGGAGACGGTCGCGAACGACCTGGCCGGGGGGTTCGTCGCGGGGGAGTTCGACGAGGTACAGATCGCCTACAACGAATTCCGATCGGCTATCTCCCAGATCGTACGGTTCGATAAGATGTTCCCCATTGCGCTGGAGTCGTCCGGGAAGACCGGCGGAGACGACGTCGACTACCTGTACGAGCCTTCCCGGGAAGAGATCCTGGCGACGCTGCTTCCGAAGTACGTGCAGACGCAGATCTTCCGCATCCTCCTCGAATCGGTTGCGGGGGAGCACGGCGCCCGGATGACGGCGATGGATTCGGCCACGAACAACTCGGTCGAGATGATTTCCCGACTCACGCTGCAGATGAACCGCGCGCGGCAGGCGACGATCACCACCGAGCTCACGGAGATCGTCAGCGGCGCCGAGGCGTTGAAGGGGTAAGTTTCTTCCAGAATCAGGAGGCGAGGGGAATATGAACAACGGAAAGATCGTCCAGGTCATCGGGCCCGTGGTCGACGTCCGGTTCGAGGCCGAGCAGCTGCCGGCGCTCTACAACGCGATCCGGATCTCCAACCCGAGCATCAGCGACAAGGAGGGGAACCTCGTCGTCGAGGTCGCCCAACACCTGGGCGACAACGTCGTCCGCTGCGTCGCGATGGACTCGACCGATGGCCTGGTCCGCGGCATGGAGGCGATCGACACGGGCGATCCGATCATGATCCCGGTCGGCCCCGAGACGCTTGGCCGGATCATGAACGTGATCGGCGACCCGGTGGACGAGGGCGGTTCGATCACGACGAAGATCCGTTACCCGATCCACCGCCCCGCGCCCTCCTTCGACGAGCAGTCGACCAAGGTCGAGATCCTCGAGACGGGGATCAAGGTCGTCGACCTCCTCGCCCCCTATTCGAAGGGCGGCAAGGTCGGTCTCTTCGGCGGCGCCGGCGTGGGTAAGACCGTCGTCATCATGGAGCTCATCCACAACATCGCGAAGCAGCACGGCGGCTACTCCGTGTTCGGCGGTGTCGGCGAGCGTACCCGCGAAGGGAACGATCTCTGGCTCGAGATGAAGGAGTCGAAGGTCCTCGAGAAGGCGTGCCTCGTGTACGGCCAGATGAACGAGCCGCCGGGCGCCCGCGCCCGCGTCGGGCTCTCGGCATTGACCGCCGCGGAATATTTCCGCGACGAGGAGGGGAAGGACGTCCTTCTCTTCATCGACAACATCTTCCGGTTTACCCAGGCGGGTTCCGAAGTGTCGGCCCTCCTTGGCCGCATCCCGTCGGCGGTCGGCTACCAGCCGACGCTGTCCACCGAGATGGGGAACCTGCAAGAGCGGATCACCTCGACGAAGAAAGGCTCGATCACCTCGGTCCAGGCGATCTACGTCCCTGCCGACGACTTGACCGACCCGGCGCCGGCGACCGCCTTCTCGCACCTGGACGCCACCACCGTTCTTTCCCGCCAGATCGCCGAGCTCGGGATCTACCCCGCGGTGGACCCCCTCGATTCGACCTCGCGGATCCTCTCGCCGCTGGTCCTCGGCGAGGATCATTACGCGGTCGCCCGCTCGGTGCAGAAGGTCCTCCAGAAGTACAAGGACCTGCAGGACATCATCGCGATCCTCGGGATGGACGAACTCTCCGAGGACGACAAGATCCTCGTCGCCCGTGCGCGGAAGATCCAGCGGTTCCTGTCGCAGCCGTTCTTCGTCGCCGAGCAGTTCACCGGCATTCCGGGCAAGTACGTCCGCCTCGAGGAGACGGTCCGGTCGTTCAAGGAGATCGTGGACGGCAAGCACGACGAACTGCCGGAGCAGGCCTTCTACATGGTCGGCACCATCGAGGAGGCGATCGAGAAGGGCAAGAAGCTGCTGGCCACGGTGTAACGGGAGAGTAGCGATGGCATCGACGATCCGGCTGGAACTGGTCACCCCCGAACGCCTCCTCCTCTCGGACGAGGTGGGCGAGGTCATCGCCCCCGGCTACGAGGGCGAATTCGGAGTGCTCCCGGAGCACACCCAGTTCCTGGCGATCCTGAATATCGGCATGCTGCGGTACCGGAAGGGGAGTACGGTGGAGACGATCGCGCTTGGCGGCGGGTTCGCCGAGGTAACTCCCGAGCGGGTCGTGGTGATGGCCGACACGGCTGAGCGTGCCGACGAGATCGACGTCGAGCGGGCGCAGCGCGCCAGAGACCGGGCCGAAGCCCGCCTGAAAGATCTGTCGCTGGACGATGAAACGTACGCGAAAGCGTACGCGGAGTTGCAGCGGGCGCTGGTGCGGATGGCGGCGGGCGGCGGGGAATAAGCCCTCCCCGTCAGCGCAACTGCGCCTTCACCTTCGGGGCCCCCCCCTCGACGCTTACGAGGAACTCCACTTTTTTCCCACCACCGGACGCTGAAATCTCGAGCGCCCGCGCGTAGAGGGTGTCCCGAAGCGACTGGATATCCGACGGGTCGCCGGGAAGACCGCATGAACGTCGGGCTTCCAGCAGCGCTTCCACCGCCCGGTCGAGGTGCTCACGGTCCACCGGTTCCTTCCGCTCCACCGACGCCCGTTTTACGTTTCCCCCCGAGTCGCGGTGCATCCGTCCTTCCTCGAGGTCCCGCACCGTCCGGGTCCAGAGATTGGCGTATGTCCAATACTTGCCCGAGATGTTGTTGAACCGGAGTTGGTCGGCGTTCCCGACGAGTGCCCGGCGGCTCCCGACAAGGAGCCTCGTCTCAAGATCCCTTCGTTCCTTCATCGGCTCGGTGCGACGCTTCCCGTTGAAGAAGAGGTCGTATTCGTGCTTGAGGGCGACGAGGTCCCGCTCCAGCCGATTCAGCATCTCCTTCGATTCGTCCGCCACGTCGTTCCCTTTCCCCTCCGGAGAAAACCTTGTAGACTGGTCCCTTATCGGCCGTTATCGGGCTTCAGTGTAGCATCGAAGAGAAGGGGGCGTTGATGAAAGGGATTTCGGCGATCATCCTGGCGGCGGGGCAAGGGAAGCGGATGAAATCCGCCCTCCCCAAAGTTGCGCACCTCGTCCTCGGGAAACCGGTGGCTTGGCATGTGGCGCAGGCGGCGCGCGCCGCGGGGATCCGCGAGATGGTCTTCGTCCTCGGGTACGGCAGGGACAAGATCCTCCCCGTCGTGGAGGCGTTCGGAGGAAAAGTGGCGATCCAGGAGAGCCAGTTCGGAACCGGCGATGCGGCACGGTGCGGGCTGGCCGAGCTTTCCGCGGGAGCGAAGGAAGTCGTGGTGCTTTGCGGGGACGCCCCGCTGATCCGTCCGGCGACGATCCGTGCGCTCCTCGCGGCACGGCGCCGGCAGGGGGCCCCCGCATCGGTGCTGACGGGCGTTCTCGACGACCCGACCGGGTACGGCCGGATCGTTCGAGGCGACGACGGATCGGTCGCCAGGATCGTGGAGGAGAAAGACGCGAACGCCGCCCTCCGCAAGATCCGGGAAGTGAACTCCGGGACGTACGCTTTCGACCGGGTCTTCCTCGAGCGGGGTCTGCCTCGCCTCTCCGATGTGAACGCCCAGCGGGAATACTACCTGACGGACCTTGTCCTCGAAGCGCTGGCCGAAGGGAAGCGCGTGGTCCCGGTGACGGCGGGGGAGCCCGACGAGGTGCGGGGGATCAACTCCCGGCGCGAGCTGGCCGAGGCGACGCGGATCCTGCTGGAAAGGAAGCTCGGGGAACTGATGGCGTCCGGCGTTACCCTGGTGGACCCGCGGCGGACGTACGTCGAGACGGCGGTGTCCGTGGGGCAGGACACGGTCATCGACCCGGGTGTGACCCTGCTCGGCGCGACCCGGATCGGCCGGGGGGTGCGGATCCAGACCGGGTGCGTGGTGGACGGCAGCGTCCTCTCGGACGGGGTGGAGGTGAAACCGTACACCGTGATCTCGAGGTCCACGGTGAGGAAAGGGGCCATCCTTGGCCCGTTCTCGCACTTGCGACCGGAGGCCGACATCGGCGAGGGAGCGCACATCGGGAACTTCGTCGAGGTGAAAAAGAGCCGGATCGGCACGGGGTCCAAGGCGAACCATCTCTCCTACCTGGGGGACGCCACCATCGGGAAGAAGGTCAACGTGGGCGCGGGGACGATCACCTGCAACTACGACGGGATCCACAAGCACCCGACGGTGCTCGGGGACGGGGTCTTCGTCGGGAGCGACACGATGCTGGTCGCGCCGGTCACCGTGGGCAAGGGGGCCCTGATCGGCGCAGGGTCGACGATCACGAAGAACGTCCCCCCCTACGCGTTGGCCCTGTGCCGCGCCGAGCAGAAGGTGATCGAGGGGTGGGTCGCCCGCAAGCGGCCGGAGCTTCTCAAGAAAGCGGGGCTCACCGCCCCCGCGGCGAAGAAGGGGAAGACGTGAAATGTGCGGCATCGTCGGCTATACCGGTCCTGACTCCTGCGTGGAGATCCTGGTGGACGGCCTGCGGCGGCTCGAATACCGCGGATACGATTCGGCGGGAGTCGCGATCCAGACCGGCGGCGGGCTGGCCGTCCGGAAGTCCCGGGGGAAGATCGACCGGCTGACGCAGTGCATCGCGAAGGAGCCGATTTCGGGGACGTGCGGTGTGGGACACACCCGGTGGGCGACCCACGGACGCCCCTCGGACGAGAACGCGCATCCACACCTGGCGGGCCACGTCGCCGTCATCCACAACGGGATCGTCGAGAACCACCGGACGCTCAAGGAGAAGATGATCGCGAAGGGCCGCACCTTCTGCTCGGAGACGGACACCGAGGTGATCGCCCATCTTCTGGATGAATACGCCTCGGCGGGGATGCCGCTCGAAGAGGCGACGCGCAGGACCGTCGCGGAGCTTCGCGGGTCGTACGCCTTCCTCGCGGTAACCGACCGGGAACCGGGGACGGTGGTGGGCGCCCGCCTGAATTGTCCGTTAGTCGTCGGGCTGGGGGATGGGGAGTTCTTCCTCGCCTCCGACCTGACCGCGTTCCTGTCCCGCACACGGGACGTGATCTTCCTCGAAGACGGGGAGATGGTGATCGCGACGCCAACGGGGGTTCGGATCACCGATTTTTTCGGCAAGTCGCACGAACACGCTCCGCAGCGGATCGACTGGTCCTCCTCGATGGCGGAGAAGGGCGGATACCGCCACTTCATGCTGAAGGAGATTTACGAGCAGCCGCGGGCGATCCTCGACACCCTTGCGGGAAGAATGCGGCCCGAGTCGGGAGAGGTCTTCTTCGAGACGTTGCCGCTTCCCGTGGAACAGCTCGTTTCCATGAAGAAGGTGACCCTCGTCGCCTGCGGCACTTCCTGGCATGCGGCCCTCATCGGGAAATTCATGATCGAGGGGCTGGCGCGGATCCCGGTCGAGGTGGATCTCGGGTCGGAGTTCCGGTACCGCGATCCCGTGGTGGAGGAGGGGACGTTGTGCGTCGCGATCTCCCAGTCCGGCGAGACGGCGGACACCCTCGCGGGGATGCGGGAGGCGAAGGCGAAGGGGGCGACCACGGTTTCCATCTGCAATGTCGTCGCGTCCACCATCGCGCGGGAGTCGGACGGTGTCATCTACACCCACGCCGGCCCGGAGATCGGGGTGGCCTCCACGAAGGCGTTCACCACCCAGCTGGCGGCGCTCTACCTGATGGCAATCCACCTCGCGCGGGCGCGCCGGATCATGACCCGGCACGAGATGTCCCTGCACCTCTTCGACCTGTCCGAGCTGCCGCGCAAGATCGAGGAGTTCCTGAAGCGCGAGCCGGAGGTCGCGGCCGTCGCGAGGAAATACAAGGACGCGCGCGACTTCCTGTACCTGGGACGCGGCATCTCGTACCCCATCGCCCTCGAGGGGGCGCTGAAACTGAAGGAGATCTCCTACATCCACGCGGAAGGGTACCCCGCCGGCGAAATGAAGCACGGCCCGATCGCGCTGATCGACGAGCGGATGCCGGTGCTCGTGCTTTGCGCGAAGGGGGAGAGTTACGAAAAGACCCTCTCTAACCTGGAAGAGGCGCATGCCCGCGGCGGAAAGGTGATCGCCGTGGGGACGGAGGGGGACGACATTCTGAAAGGGAAATCGGAGGATGTCATCTATCTGCCCCCCTGCGGACGGTACGCGCGGACGATTCTCGAGGTGGTTCCGCTCCAACTCCTCGCGTACCACATGGCGGTCCTCAAAGGCACCGACGTCGACCAGCCACGGAATCTCGCCAAGTCGGTGACGGTGGAGTAGCAGGACGGGATTTCCTTCCCCCCCGCACGGTTTTTCCTGACGGCACCTGATAAAAAATTGAAGGTTTTTGCGGATGGTGGCGATAGTAAAGTTACGGACCGAATCCCCGGATGGAACATTTGAATACACCTCCCTGGAGGGAAGGGCATGAAAAGAGTCTGTCTTTCGATTCTCGTCGTCGCGATCACGGGTTGCGCAACCTCGCCGGAAACAACTTCCTGGAACATGGCGAAATCGGTCAATACGCCGGCGGCATATCAGAATTTCGCCGATCGGTATCCGTCCAGCGGCCATGTTGACGAGGCCCGGGAGATGGTAGGGAAGGCGAACATCGAACAGATCATGAAGGCGGACACGGTTGCCGAATGCGTCCGGATCATGAAGACGAACTCCGATCCGAAGACCGCCGCCACGGTGGCGGACCTCGCCGTCAAGGCCGTCCGGAAGGAGACCTCCCCGGAAGCCCTTTACGAATTTCTCGAAAATTTCAAGGGCAACGC
>Ga0172376_10002817_pt1 | contig 20974 bp, 28 predicted proteins | sample Lak35m_FD_121114 | JGI IMG/M metagenome (GOLD analysis project Ga0172376, IMG submission 121114) | Freshwater microbial communities from Kabuno Bay, South-Kivu, Congo - kab_092012_35m | ecosystem: Environmental > Aquatic > Freshwater > Lake | place: Democratic Republic of the Congo: South-Kivu... | reverse complement strand
GGTAAGTTGATCGCTCAGATTACTCAAAGTTTCCAAGAAGCTCAGCAGCTAGGGCTGTACTTCCCCTTGATGCGCTATGGCAACTTCTGGCTTCGAATCGGTAAAGGCAAGTCGGGCGAGTTCTACCTCTTTGAATCAGCCACTGCTCGTAATAATTACGCACGCAAACGCGCTGAAGAAGCAGGTAAAAAATATGAGGACGTACTTGCTGACCAGAGTTTTGAAGTCGGAGACGACATAAATCAGATTCGTAGTGAAGTAGTTGAGTCAAGCCAAATGCTTAAAGACATCTTCAAAGCACTTGAGGATGGAAGCGTTGTCAATCCGGTTACCGGCAAAGCTGGCATTACTGACGTAGATGCTATTAAAGATCAGGTCTATCAAATGTATTTGATGACGCTACCTGACCGAGACATCCGTCGTAAGTTTACTCACAGACAAGGTAAGACCGGTTTCAGTGGGGATGTGCTTCGCAACTTTATTGTCTCCCAACACACAGCGGCTAATCAATTGGCTAGACTAGCTTACTCCGACCAGATCAGACTAGGAATTGGTTCGGCTTATGCTGAATTGGCGGGCAATCCGGACGCCCTTAAACTGAGCACCTTTGTAGATGAGATTGCTATACGCGCTCAAGCAGAGATGACTCCTGCCGTTCCGGGTGAGATGAACCTAGACCAGTTGGCAAACATTGGTAATCAGGCGGTGTTTTACTACATGCTGACCTCGCCTAAGTCTGCTCTTGTTCAAATGACTCAGTTGCCGATTGTGGGCCTACCCACTCTAATGGCTGAGTACGGCACTGCCGAAACTCTTAAAGTTACTGCTCGTTATTCCAACCTGTTTAACAAGCTAGGCACTACAAAACGAGACGCTGCGGGTAACGTAATTACTATCTGGGGGGAGCCGTCGATAAACGACTCCCGCTACGTCAATAAGCATCCAGATCTTACATATCGTGCGCAGCTAAAGCGTGCATGGCAAGCAGCCCAAGACAAAGACTTGTTTATGTCTACCTATGCGTCAGATATGACGTCACGGGCGAAAGTGCCAACCGCAGAGTACAAAGGCTTTCTAAGTCGTAGTACACGAGCAACGATGAACTTTATTAGTGGTGCATTTTACCACTCTGAGCGTATTACCCGTGAAATTATGTACATGTCCTCGTTTGAGTTGGAGTACGCACGGGGTATAAAACAGGGATTGAATCCCAACGAGGCCACGAATAAAGCCATTAACGTAGCGACAAAGATGGTCTACGACTCGTTGTTTAACTATTCGCAGTACAACAAGCCTCGTCTCATGAAGGCTAACTTTGTTACCAAGCTTGGTACACAGTTCATGACCTTCCCTCTCCAGATGACTTCTTATCTGGTGCGTAACTTCTACGGAATGCTGCCTTACCTAAATAAAGAAGGTAAGCGCGACGCTGCCATTAAATTCTTTGGCACTCTTGGCATGACAGGTTTGTTTGCTGGTGTTACCGGTATGCCGGGATACAGTGCAATCCTAGGTTTAGCTGAGGGCATCCGCGAAGCACTTCGTCCGGATATGGAGGATGAAGAAGCTGATGAGTTCTATGACGAGAATGATGATGGCAACCCGTTAGGTAAGCGCAATCTTGATATTTGGTTCCGTGAGTGGTTTATCCCAACTTACTTTGGGCCGGGAAGCGACCTCGCTACCGCCATGGGGTTGACCCAAGAACAAGCATTGATGCTCCAGCGTTCTGTCAAAATGGGTCCAATATCTGCACTGACCGATTTAAACATTAGTGCCTCAACCAGTCTTGACGGTATGTGGTTCAGAGAAGATATGCCTTCCGCAAGTTCCAAAGAAGGGTTCCAACAGTTTGTGTTTAGCCTCACAGGACCGTTTGGTTCCATGGGTGAACAAATGTTCTCGTCGCTTGATGACTTTAACAACGGTGAGTTTAATAGAGGTGCATCTAAATTAGTACCTGCATTCTTCCGTGGTGCATTTACTGCGGTCAGGTTAGGCGATGAGGGTCTTAAAACTTCACGAGGCGATGAGATTCGTAATGCAGAGTGGTACACAACCGGTAAGTTGATAGGTCAGACTCTTGGTTTCCAAAGCACCGAAGTTGCTGAAATTCAAAAGTTTAACTTTATGGCCCGTAAGATGGTCATGCAAATTGAAAAAGATCGGACTAAGGTACTACGAGACATTGACAAGGCGTACATAAAATATGACGAAGATCCTACAGATAAGAACGATGAGGCTATTGAAAAGGCTTTGCTTGAGATGGATAGGTACAACTATAAAAATCAATACGTGCTTCCTATAACTCAAGACACATTGTTGGGTTCGTTGTCAGGTAGGGCAAAACGCAGGGCACTTGCCGAAGAAGGTCTTGCTGTTGACCCACGCATGGCAGATACGATTTTTGAATTAGGTGAAAAGTCCAAGGTGCCTCAGAAATAAAAAACCCCCGGTTTTTAGGCCGGGAGTGTCAAAGACCACCAAGGAAACAGGAAGGAGCGATTCTTCCGACGCCAGTATATCAAAGTCGCCAAATTCTTAAACCTTTTATTCCGTCTTCAATTACTACCTTTGTTAGGATTTTGTAACGCAAGCGGTCGGTAGTGGCGGCAACTTCTTTTTTGGCAGAAGCTGGGTCTAGGCAGGGGATGAAAAACGAGTACCCCTTCCTAAACTTTTTCCAGTTGATTTGGTAACTAACCCTCTCTACCTGCATGACTACTCTCAGGTGCGACTAGGTCATCCATACTAATAAACTCACTGCTGGCGCAATTAAAGATCAAGCAGTGGACTCCGGGCGACACAACCTTCATGCCCTTGGATAGCCGTTTATTTGTGGTACCAAGAAAAATGCCCTTTTTCTCCAACTGGCTAAGCGTCTCTTTGTAGTTGATTTGATACTTCACGCAGTCATTCTTGAACGGCTTGGCGGCAAGGAACATCTTCTTAGTGTCAGGCTCATACCGAACCAGCAACTCGCCTTTTGGCTCAAGTGTAGGCAGAGAGGGCATTGAGGTGCGCCTGTCCACATTGTCGTTAACAACTAAGATGTTCTGCATGTGCCGGTTAATGTAGTCACCAATCACGGACATGACGTCACTTGCTGGGGGTTTCACATCTGCCCGTAGGCCCAAGATCATCTGGGTAGCCCACTTGTAGATTGCCTTCATATCCCAGTCAAGCAAGCCACAGTTCTTAGCAATCAAACCACCCGTAATGTTAGCCGCTACGACCGCAGACCAAAACCGCTCCCGCTGGCTCAACCGCAGTTCTTTGTCAATCTTTAGCTGGATTCCTAACACTGTGTTCTTGGCTTCTTCTAGGTTCTCTACTAACCATTTAGCGTAGATGTCGCCCGCGTGCCCAAAGTTGTTCTTAAGTTGGTGGTCAAACATCTGCTTTGCGTAGGCAACGTCGATGGCCCCAGAGTAGTCGATCTTGTACTCAATCAAGCGCATCATCTCCCCGTCAGGAGAGTTTTTCAGGGAAGACAGCTTTTCGTAGAACGAGGCGTTAGAGGAGCACAGGGATATGGACTGCCACGATGTTAGGTTTGCACGAAGCTCGTTTGCCGATGCTTTGACCCTGTCTTTACCCCGCCCTTGAGACATGGAGTAGGCCAAGGTTGAGAAGTCTGCTGGGGCTGTGTTGGTCATTTCGTCCACAGTGAAAGGCAGGTTGTTCATCACCCCTAGCCGCAGAATCTTGGCGTTTATTGTGTCGTCCCACATTGCACATAGCCGAGCAGGATCCCCGTAGACGCTGTTGCACATGTGCAGGATGGTCGTTTTACCCGTACCTGAATCAGGATGTATCACGTTTATGATGGCGCCGTTTTGCCCTAGGAACTTGAACAATGGGGAGCCAAAGGCAGTCAGCGTTGCAAACGCATGGGGTTCTAGCCCCGGAGCGCTATACAGGTTGAAGACTTCTTTCCACTTGTCAAAATCACCCGCTGGTTGAATGTGTTGGGCGATATTGGTCGTGATGGTTGAAGGGGGACTATGAAAAACGCCATCAGGAGTGATCTCCCGGTCCCCCAAAATAAACTTGTTGTCCTTGTCTGCCCATCCAAACTGTTGTCTCATTTGCTCAGCCTTCCTTGTAAATTGCATTTCCCTGATAGAGGCAATGACGTATTCCATCACAAGCCCAAATGGTTTTTTGCTACACACCACGCCGTGACTAGATAGCGTCCGACGCAGTTCGGCTTGGTCTGTTACATGCGTGTTAGGCACGACAAACTCTTTTATTCCGTCTCTTGGTAGGTGCAGTTTCATAACAACTACGTCACCTGCCGCTGGATCCCTCATACGTTTCACGACATACAGATCGTGTTCGTACACCCGAACGGGTTCCTCCTCATCCCCCATAGACTTAAATACACCACCCCCCTTGCCACGAAAGAAAGGGAACGGGTACTTGGGGATGCTGTGAACTTTCTCTTCTTTATCTTTTTCGTTCTGTACCACAACAGTGTTGTCTTCCTCAGTGGCTTCCTGTACCTCTTTGCCAAGCACTATGGGGGACTTAATCTTGTTGTAGAACGGGCATCCATCACAGCCACCCGGATTACTTTTTTCAAACTCAGCGCAAGTATGTGGCCCAACAATGTGTTGGACTTTGCTTTCCGTGTCTGCGTAGTCGTAATCGGGATGCCCCTCGGACATTTTGTGGATGGCAATGTCACGGTCATTACAAAACTTAGCGATTGACAGAGCATCAAACCAGCGAGGTTCAGACAGAGTGTCTTGATTCTCAAAGGCATCCAACAGTTGCTGGCATCCGTTGCCCTTGGCACTGCGAATCATGATCTTCTTAAAGCTGGAGGTTGTGTTCTCCATCATGGACTTCGCTAGTTCGGACAACTCTCGCTTGGGTGGTGCTTCAGTTGGGGCTTTCACCCCGAGCAAGTCACGGAATGCTTCGTAGTCTACGGGTGGGGCACCGCTAATAATTTCTACTGGCGTAGGTGGATCATCTTTAAAGTTAAACGTTCCGGGTATCCTAAGAATCCGGGCAACCTCAAAGACTTTTCCGTCGATGTGGAAATTGTGTAGTACACATAGTTCACGCAGTCTGCTTGCAACGGGTTCCCACTCCTCGCGTGATACATCACGTGTCAAGGGCCAGTAGACATGTATGCCTCTGCCTGAGTTGACGATAATTGGCTTGGGTAATCCGATTAGATTGCAGAACTGCTTTAGTGCTTGCAGTCCAATGGTTTGGTCAACGTAGCCTTCAGGCCGTCCCGTCTTTGGGTTGATCTCTGCCTTGAGTTCCCCGCAATCAATGTCTAGCCAAAAGGCCCGTAGTCCTAGGACGTTAGGTTTTTGTCTGTTCTTGTTGGTGGCAAACTTGGCTACACCGAAATAAACGTTCCGATCTTCTGCTACAAACTTCTCTGCTAGCTGGTCAACTTCTTTCCTTGTGGCTACTAATTCCTGCTTTACATCGTTCTCGCCTTTTATGCCCAACACCGCAAACCACCCCTCCGATGGTTGCACAGTGCTTAAAAGGTCTAATTGATTGGTCATGTGCAAAAGATGAAGGCAATAACCCCCACGATCTCCCGATGGTTACTGAGATGCGATTAAAGAAAATGTTTTTTGATAAACGCTTCAACTTTTATAGCAGTGGCCCCCACAGGGGAGCTTGTACCACTAAACCAGTTGTAGACTGTTTGTCGGGTAACACCTAGATCTTGTGCAACTACAACAACAGGGACTTCTCCCTGTATGCACATCTTACCTAGGCGCACACCGAGCAAACTTTTATCAGCGTCTTGATTTGCTTTAATCAGTCTCGCGCTGTATCCGTAACTCATAGAGTTACTCGTCTTCGCTCCACTTGCTTACTACATCAGCGAGGTTAGCTTTGGCCTTGGGCGCTGGCTCGGCTTTCTTCGCTTGGCGTTTGACGGGTTCGTCTACAGCTTCATCATCAGGCTCGTCCGAGCGGGTAACAGCCTCGGCTTGCACCTTGGATTTTGCTTCTACAGCAGGAGGTTGCTTCTTAACACCATCGGCTTGCGCCACAGTAATCATGGTGTACATCTTGGTCTCAGGCTTAGACTGAGCGGCTTGAACCAGTGAGTGCTCATCATCACTGATGTTACGCAGGGGAGTGAACAACAACTCCATCGTGTCGGCGTTTGCATCAAAAGAGATGTTGGTCACTACGTTGTCAGGCGACTCGCCGTTAGCAATCAGGAACTTCACATAGGACTCAAACGGATGCACGTTGCCGTTGCCCTTACCAAACAACGACTTGGCTGGCACGTTGAATTGGTACACATCTCCACTGGAGTCACCCTCAACTAGCACAGAGATGCGACGCTGATAGCGGCAAGCCTTACTACCATTCTCACCTGAACCCTTGATATTCTGAGGACAGTCAGCACAGTTGGAGTGTTGCTTATCTTCAGCGGCGCCTTCAGGCTTATCACCAAGGTTGGACCAGCAGTTTGGCAGTGTGGGTTCGCCGTTGGGATCGTACTTTTCTTTGTAGAAAATGCGGGACACTTTAGGTAGGGCACCCACAATAATCACGTTGATCTCACCACGGATTGCCGTGCCAATCTGCTCACCATTGATGATGCGCTTGAATGTGCCGTTGGTATTAGTTTGAATACGGCGTGAGGTCGTGGAGGTTGCTAATGACTTAGCAAGGTCAGACAGTTGGCGATTGCCTGACACTGCGACAGCATTTTGTTGTTTGAAGATTGCTACGTTACTCATAGTCGCTCCTTATTTGGCGGTTGGTTTGCGTACTTGTACAGCGTACTTACGTTCGTTCTGAAGGCCAGCCGGAAACTTGTCCGGGTTGTTCTCCAAAAACTCCCGCATGTTTGAGTTATGGATTCGTTGCTCCATCAAGAAGGGTGCTTCGTTCTCCATGATGAACTGGTACATTGAGTCCCAGTCACTCGTCCAGTAGCGGGATGATACTCGGCGTGAGACTGTACCAGATGGGGTTCTGATGCTATCGACGCCTTGCTCGGTGCAAATGTCGAGCAGTTTGTTGCCAACCACCTCAAACTGGTCTTTCAGTTCTTGGATCTCGGCCTTGTGCTGTTCTTCCTTTGCTTCGATGGCGTTACGAATCTTGAGATAGATGCCAACAAGATCGTCAAGGGACAACTGTTCTTCGGTCATGAATCGCTCCTACTTATTATGAGACTTCAGTATAGCACAACTTTTGACTTTGTCAAATGTCTTGAGAGATCTCTTGACGATACAAGTCCACAATTTTCTCGTGGTTGTTGATGTTGTTCTGAAGCATGTGGTACAGCTTATCTTCGACTTCACTGCCTTTGATATGCACGATGGTCATAGCGTGTTTTTGCCCCGGCCTGTTGATGCGTGCGTTTGCTTGGAGGTAAGTCTCAACGCTAGTGACTGGTGCATACCAAATTATTGTGTCAGCCGCTGTCAGTGTAAGGCCATGTGAGGCCGCTTGAGGTTGAATGATGAGGACATGTGGGTCAGGGTTTTCCTGAAATTGCTTAATCAGCTCACTTCGTTTATTAAACGACACCTGCCCATTGATGACGCCACACGATATATTGTTCTTCTCAAGCACTGCATGTAGTAGTTCAATTGTGTGAGTGAATGGCACAAAGACCAACACTTTGTGACTAGCTTCTTCAATGACTTCAAGGATTACTTGTAGTCTGTTAGACACATCAAACTCTATGACCTCTCGAGTGTCCGAGTAGACCGCACCACCTGAGATTTGTAGCAACTTATTGATGTTGGTTGCCGCATTGACCGCAGTCACCGACTCCCCTCCCGCCGTTAGCGTCATTTGCTTTCTGAGCATTTTGTAGTACTTGACTTGCTGTGGAGTCAGGGGGGCTTCCCGTTCTACGAACGTAACCTCGGGCAGATCAAGACACTGATCTTTTTCAAACCGGATTGCTGGTTGCAGTACTTTGTGGACTACATCTTGTGCGTTAGGTTTAGGAACCCACCGAAACTGGGTCGCTTTGTACATCACCTGATCTCTGAACTGCCCGTAGTACTTGGGTGTGTTGTCAGGGTTGACTAGTTTTGCCAACCCGTAGGCATCTATTGGAGACTGCGCCGCTGGGGTTCCGGTCATCATCCAAAGCCATTTGCTCTGAGCGACGACCTCTTTCAATACTTTCCATCTATTAGTTTGTGGATTCTTATAAGCATTTGCTTCATCGACTACTACGAGGTCAAAGCCACCCTTAAGGATTTCCTGTTTGACTACAGCCAGCCCGTCAAAGTTGATGATGACGAACTCTGCTCCAGCGTTAATGACCTTCGCCCTAGTCTTGGAATCTCCGTGGGCTACAGAGCATGAGCGGTGCATGGCGAACTTAAACAAGTCCTGCTGCCATGCAGATTTCATTATGGATAGCGGACAAAGCACAAGCACACGCCTGACTTCGCCAATCTTCATAAGATAGTCAACGGCCCAAATGACGGATGCAGTTTTGCCAGTGCCCTGCTCGTTAAAGCAAAACGCCTTTGAGTGCAGGGTCAGGAAGGACGCAGTTTCCTTTTGGTGTGCAAAGGGCGTGAGCCTCCCCGTCCATGCGTAGTCACGCTTGATGGTGGAAGGGACGTTCTTAATACGGAGATTGGCTAGCATCTGAGCCTCTTTCAAGCCCCAGTTCACTGCCACTTCGTATACGTCTTGCTCCTGTCCTACTACTGCGCTTTTCTTTATATGTTCGGTAATGAGGTGTGGTCGTCTTGTTCGGACCAGTAAAACTTTGTCATCTACGATTCGCACTCTTTCGCTCTCTTGGGCTTGTTTCCGATACCAGCTTATTGTTAGAGTCCCGGTCAAATGACCTATTGTTAGACGCCGAGACTACCTTTAATTTATCCTTGTTTGTACCACCTTTAGATAAAGCCTTTGTGTGGTGTACGTCCTTGCTGTCACCCTTGGAGACTTGACCATTCTTTTCTGCCTTGCGTCGGGCGGCATTGCGGGTTGCCCGATTCTTCTTCTGTTCCTCGCTGGCGTGGTACTGCTCGTACTCTTTTTTATACGGGCGCGGTTTGTTGACGTAAGGCATCTTGTTCTTCCTCGGGGGGTTCAAAGGGTCCGTACTCTATTCTGCCGTAGACGGGTAGCGTCATCAACCCTATTTTTTGAAAAGCGGCAATAAGTACTTGCCTTTCGTATTCACCCCGTACCTGTATTGAAATGGCCCCAACTTCAACTGGCTGACACCATGCGTCTGAATCCGCTTTTTGCACCATGACTTTCATGTCATAGCCTGAGATTTGATTTGTGCGTAGAGTAATAGTTGAAAGCCCTTTGAGTTTTTCCCCCGGCTGTCCTATTTGTACTTCCATCTCTAGTGCCATTACATCAGACGTGTTGTACTCAAACTCTGGGTTACGTATTGCTAGTTGTTTTGCTACTAGGTAGCCCATTAACGTTTCCCCATTTTTGTAATTACTCCACCATCAGCTTCAAATGCATCCCTAGTTAAGTGCATAGCCCATTCCGCAGCACATTCTGGGTGTAGCTCTATATTTATAGAGTAATGCCCAAATTTTTCAACGTAGTCGCTAGGGTTTGCAACTGCCATTAGTTTAGCTTGTGGAGAGAGGTATTGGTAGGCTTCGTCAATTGGGAATCGAACTCCCATCCAACTTACAAAAGGTCGGTCTCCATCTATCTTTCTATTCCTGCAATTTGGGTATGAACAATATCCGTGGAAACGAATTGGGACTTCTTCTGAACTTTTGTATCCGCTCATCAACGTCTCCTGTTGTGTTCACAGCTAGTTACTGGGCAAAATTTGCACAACGGTCCGGTATTGGTGTTCCACACTCCTGTTTCTTCAGCAGTAGCAAGCCTGTCTAGTTCTGGTTGGAACGTAGCAAAGTATGAGTCCCGCATCTCAGCAAAGTGCTCCTTGCGGATGAACTCGTTACTCACCACGAATGCCAAGGCAGACTTGACCTTCTTGATCTGTGGGAAGTGCGTGAATAGTGCGGCGGCTAGTATGTCCAATTGTTTGAGGTCTGCGTACTTGGCGTTTTTGCTGGTCTTGTAGTCAAGAGAGAAAGCCACATCATCTTGTACCACAACTACGTCGCCTATGCCCCGCCACCACACATTTTTATCGAAGAAGCCGCAAGGCTCGTAGCCAGCGTCCGTTTGCTTGACACCCAGTTTTAACTCACAGTGTTTTTCACCGGGGATGTCTTTGATCGCATCGAGTACATCTTGGATAAACTGAAATTTAGGGGGGATAGGCTTACCCTCTTTGAGGTACTCCTCTGCCGCCTTGTGTAACTCCTGACCATACATAGTGGCATCGTTACCCTCATCTTTAACATCCTTGACTACCCGTAAGTGGTAGTACTTCTTAGGGCATTGTTCAAATGTTTTGAGAGAGGAGTAAGACCATGTAGTCATTTCTTGTTTCTTTCTTCCCTGAGTTTTTGCTCAAGTGATTCGATCTCGTAAGACATAGCGGTAACTTGCGCATCAACAGCCGACTCCCAGCCAGCCTTGAACGCTTGGTAATACAGCGACTCAGTAGGCACTGTTCCTTTGTGCGCTTCGGGGAGCATTGGCTCAGTCCACTTCTGCCATGCATGGATCATTGCTTCGTTGTTCATTCTTTCACCCTGTAGAATTTGCTCGTGCCAATTACTATGACGTCAAGGGTCTGTTTGTCTGCAAGGTCTTTAAGTACACGCCTTACATGCCCTTGGCTAACAATAAATCTTTTTGCCAGCGTGCTTGCTTGCACAGGAGTTTTGTGTTCCACAAGATACTGCCAAATTTTATTTTCAATGGGCGTCACGTTTCCACCTTATATCGATTGCGTCGATGCACTCAATGTTTAGCGTACCACGTGTCAATAAAATCAGCGGCAGTGCTAAGTACAAACTTTTTATCGTAGCCGCTTTTCCATAGCGCCATCGTGTAGATCCCAAGTACTATAGGCACTATGTTTTTAATCTTCTTACGTTCAACTAATTTAAAAAACTCATCAGCAAGTTCATGCCGCTGTTTCACATCGGCTTTAGGTAATTTATTCATTTCAATACCTCCGGTGGTGCAACCTTGCCAGCCCATACGTTGGCGCAAGTAATTTCAAGTTCTAGGGATGGACGGGGTGAAACTCGTAAGGCTTCCTTCTTCCCCGCTTCAAAGATTTCTACCATGTCCATGGCTTTAACACGGGACCCATGGTGTACACCGATAAAAAATATGGCGGCAACAAGGATCACCATTCCTGATGCAACTGTTGCTAGGATGATTCTATCTTTCATGCGTTCTTCTCCTTCAGTTTGGCTTCCAATGCGGCAATCATGTCTATTACATAGGGACGATTTGCCATTGAGATTTCTTTGGCTTCTTCTTTAGTCAGCCCAACCCATTCACGCTCTGCCTTCTGAACCATGAACACAAAGTCCAGCAAGTTCTCACTCGTGAAGTTCCACCGACCAAAGTCATCTTGGAACCCAATCTTATCTGCTAGTTCAAAGATTTGTTCGTCGTTCATGTGTTCTTCTTCTTGAGGCTTAAACCATGCTCAGCTAACGCTTCTACAATGTTTTTGAAAGATAACTTGCCAAGATTGGGTATTTTATTTATTTCATGAGGGTATTTGTCACACAACTCACCTACTGTTTCAATAGAGTACGCCCGTAAACAGTTGATTGATCTTTTGTGTAAGTTAAGATCTTTAATAGAACAAGACAAAAAACTTTCGTTTTGTTCTAGTTGCACTAGTGCTTGGCGTAGTACATTAATTTGAGGTATGCAGTCTTTTCTCACCAACGTAGCCAACTCATTTGAGTGCTTGCTTAAGTTGTCTTTTTTAACCTCCCCGCATCCCTCGTATATTTTTTCAAAAGCCTCTAACGCCTGCTCTGCCGCTTTGCGTAGGTCAGTCATGATCTTCCTTTTGTTTACTGATGCGCTTCAACAACTTCAACAAGTTTGTCGAGGTAGTGACGGGCTTTTTGTAAGTCCTCCAAGCCGCCTTTCTTTTCGGTACGGGCAATGTACTTAATCACGTTGCCTCGCAGGAAACCAGCAAATGCTTCGGGGGACATCCACGCTTCCATCGCATCCCAAGGCTGTAAACCCAATGCCATGTAGTGGTCGCCGCCGTACTGAACAGCACGGGTTTTGCTAGCTGGAGTCTTTTTAATCATGGATTGATAAACCTCATTGGCTTGCTTCTGCGTAAGTACGCTTGTGTCATCAACAACCAAAGGTAGAGTCGCTTGCTTGCGGATGTTATAGATGGTGGGAAGTGCCATCTTAAATTTCTTGGCTACGTCCTTAGCTGAAACGTCGGGGTTGGTCTGAATGAAGTTAATAACCTTGGCTCGTCTTGTTGCTCTTTTCATTTGTTTGCTCCTTAAAATGGTGCAGATTTAAGATTGTCGAGTTGCTCACGCTTCTCGTTGTGGTGTTGCTCCTTGAAATACTGTGCTACCAGCTTGCGCTCTTGTGGCGTTTTGAAGGGCCACTCCCAGCGTTGCCATGTCATCCCCGAGGGATGAAGTTTTTGTTTTTCCATATCTCCTCTTCGTTAACGATTGAGTTCAGGGTTAGTTTTACTTCGGCAATTGCATCGATAGCGGCTAACTTAGCATCGTCATACCGCTTCTCAAGCATGGCGTCTTGCAGTTTCTTGAGGGCTTGCTGTGCCGCCATGTAGGGCATCGTGTAGTCAATGTGGTTGTTAATCTTCATTAGCAGTCTCCATAAGAACGACCTACGCCTGACTCACAGTTCAGTGGTAGATCAGGTGCCCACTTAGGGCGAATACGCATACACATCTCTACAAACTCACGCCCCGTTTCCGCTTCGGAGTCGGGAACGATACAAGCAACAGCGTCATGCACAGTCATCACCACCTTGTATTTCTTAGCGATCATTAGCATCTGCTCTCCTATGGCTATACGAGCAAGTGCTTGGCAGATGTTCTCAATAACCTTCCCGCCGTATATGCGGTTAGGGATTACCGCTTTCCCCTTCTTGGTGTCGTAGACCAATTCCTCTTTACCTTGGTCGTTGACCCATCGACGCAGATTCGGGTATTTGATATAAAGACTGTTTGGCAACCTAATACCTTTAGTACCTTCCACCGCGAGTACCCCTTCTCTCCCGAGAGGAGCAGTTTGTTCATTGGCAATAGCCAGTAACGCATTACTTGCTTGGCGCCACAGTTGCGGTATACGGGGGTAGGTTTCTCGGTAAACCGAGATGATTCTTTTACACTCATCCTCCGAAAGATCGACGCCGAACGTCTTAAGCTGAGTCTTAAACTTGATTGCCCCCATGCCGTACCCCGCTCCGAGGATCGTAGTTTTCCCCACAAAGCGTTCATCTTTCGTAATCTGATCTTCAGGTTTGCCGTATATCGCGGATGCCATGATCTTATATACATCTTCACCTCTCTCAAACGCTTCAACTAAGTCTTTCTGTTCTGCCAACCAAGCCAGCGTACGGGCTTCAATCTGTGATGAATCGGAGTCAATCACCATGTGCCTCTTGGGTGCAATGATGGCTTTCTTTAGGGGCGACGAGCGGGGTAGGTTCTGCATGTTTACTTTGTCATCACCACCCCAGCGACCCGTGTGTGCGGCATAGTAGCGTAGGGGGATAGGTAAAGAACCCCGATCCGCAATAGAGATAAAACGCTCAGTGCGAGTTTCTTCGATAGTTGATTTGACCCCCAGCCGAGCGGCAACAAGTGCTTGCACCACATCGTTCTCATGTTCTAGTAGGGTTTTGAACTCTTCGTCTGTCTTGGAGAAGGCGTAAGTCTCCTTGCCCGTTGCAGGACTAATCTTGACCGGAGGTTCTACATTCTGTTTGCGTAGCAGTTCAGCAAACTGTGGGTTGCTCATCAGCACATCTCGGTTCTCGTCAATGCCATCCATCAGACGGGCTTTAGTGTCTTGCACTTCAGTGAGATGTCTAATCAACGTGTTCTTATCTAACTCAAGCACAGGCTCAGTGAACATGCGGATGGTTAGATCGATGAGGTTTAACTCGCTTACAGGGAAGTCACCAGCAAGACAACCGAAAAGATTATAAGTAAGATCGACGTCGTTAATACAGTAACTGCCGTAACGGGACAAGTCCTCATCAGAAAAATCAATTCTTCTTTTACCCAGCGCATTTATTACCTCCGTACCTTTCTGACCTAGTTGGTAGTGTTGTGCAAGCACCGCAAGACTGCCACCTACTTCTGTGCCGTGTATGGCTCTAGCCATTGACAGCGTATCCACAATTTTCTTGGGCTTGTAACCAAACCGCCAGTTAAGAATAGCCATGTCAAACATAGCGTTGTGAGCAACAGCAACAGACTGCGCCCAGTTGTATTTACCAAGCCAAAACTTAGTCTGCTCTTTTGTACCACTGAACCACTCGGTCGGGCCGTCGTTAACTTTGACCGCTACGCCAATCACTTCAAACTGCTTTGAGCGAATGTATTCTTCCGTGGTCATCTTCGACAACGAAAAGTCTTTGTCGTAAAAAGTCTCAAAGTCAATCGTCAAAATATTCATGTGCTTAGACCGCCTTGTTGCGTAGTACCCTCTTCTTTGGTCACTATCATCGCAGACGCTTGGGCGCGGCCTGTCCGAAACCTTTCGGTTGTGGTAAACCTAACACTGTTAGGTTCTAGTTGGGGGGAAGGGTCATCTTCCAACAACTCACGCATCACTCGGTGCGTAAAGGCTTCGCCTTGTATCGACATGTACTTATCGTAAAGGGCGTCCACCTCATCGTTGGTTAGGAACGGCAAAGGTATGCGGTAGCCGTGAGAGGAGTTTGTTTGGTGCTTATGCTCAACCCGAGTAATTACTTTCTCAACAATCCATGACCATCGGTTGTTTTCTAGGTTGGCAAACTTTCTGTCATCCACGAACTCCTCGGGGTGCGACTGCATCCGATTGAGGATGATTTGAACTCCCTGATTCTTAATCAGTAGTGTTTGGCTTTCCATCGTATTCCTTGAGTAGTTGGACTATCTGACCCACTTGATGCAGGTTCTTTTCGTTGACCACTATGGCACTTCCACCTGCGGCAACAATAGCAGACATCTCTCGTTCTTGTAGCATAGTCGGTTTATTATCGCCAGCCTTACACTCAATGGCTAGGAACTTTCCATCCACACAGCAGATGATGTCAGGCACACCGCTTCGCCCCATGCCGTAGGTTGCGGGGAAGAAATAATACACCCCCCGCTCCTTGAGCGTCTTGACTACTTGGTCTTTAACCTTCTTCTCGGGAGTCGATGCCATGCGTAATGATAGCATACTTTTAGACTTTGTCAAACAACAGACAATAAAAAACCCGCCACATGGGCGGGTTGGAAACGACCTAACAATGTTAGTTAGGTGTCAGGGTCTTGCGCTTCGGCTTTCTCCTTGTAGGCTATAAGCACATCACGCATCTTCCCCGTGTAACTGGGGTATCGCTTATAGAACTCAAGTACCGGCTCGGGCACTCTTAAGTTTACATGTATCTTGGCAGGGAGTTTGCCTTTGCCCCGTACCCGTTTAGTTTTCACCTCATCCATTGTTGGTCTCCGGAATAATGTAGAACGAAGTATCGCTAATCTTAGTACCGATACCAGAAATGAAATGTTCTTTCTCTACAAGTTTAAGCATCCCTACGCCTCGTTTGATGTGCGGAGGCAGGTTGTCTGTCGAGTAGATTTTTGTTTCTCTGTTGGCTTCGTTTATGTTGGTAACGGCATAGTCGTTTCCATGAATTAGTACCACATCCCCCTTCTTGTCGTCCAAGCATTTGTAGATCTCCTCGGTAGTCTTAAACTCTGCATACATGTTAGGTAGCGAATCAGCAATTTCTTGCGGAAAGTTTTTGGCTAGAGCAATGTTCGTAAACTCTTGCAAGTTATCCATAATGTGATCTTGCAGATGTTTGCCTAGTTTGTCATATGTTTTTGAGAATGTGTAAGATCGATCACTAAACAATAATCTCGTAATGCTTTCAGCACCCGCAATTACCTCTTCAATCCTCTCGTTCACAGACTTAGCACCGAACATCTTGCCGAAGATCTTAATGGCTTTGTCCAAGTCCTTAGTCTTAGTCGCACTCCCACGCTCACGAATTTTTCGGATTCGCTCGTTAGTCATAGTAAATACTCTAGCGCCATTACGCCCATGATCTGAACCGATTGAACCGAGCAACTCTTTGTTTGCGTAGATGTCAAACTCTTCAACCCCGACAAACTCTAGGTTTTGATCTCTGTCGTTACAGAGATTCCACCCACGAGGACTGTTTACAAACTGCCATTGCGGATGCTTCATAGCCAACTTCTCAACAAATGGCTTTATATAAGGCATGATGCGAACATCATCAGGGTTTGTCGATCTGATTACCCGATCTTTTTTGATTTTGAATTGTATGTTAGGTAGAGTCAGGGTAATAAAGTTGTGTTCAAGTTCTTCCATTTAATCGCTCCTTACCATTGATATTGTTTGAGGATTGCATCGACCTTATTCTTCATGCTCTTGCGAACCTCGGGGCTTTCTTTGATTGCATCAATGTCAGCACCTAACATTGTTAGTTCTAGGTCACGCCTTGCTTGCTCCAACTGAGGGTCTTTCGTTACATTCAGATGAGTCAGCAGGGAGCAAAGGCTTTGTGCGTTAGTGATGAGGGTATCGTGATACCGCTTCTTAGTCTCATCTTCCCCATCAATGTCCGTCAACTTTTCACTTATGCCTGTCAGCAACTTGTGAAGTCTGTCCCAAGGCTCACGCATAGCATCGGCTAGCCGGGTAGAAAAAGAATCTTCGTACTGTTGGCGTAGGTCTTGTAAGTCTTGCTCTGCCACCTGCAAGCGGAAGTCACCAGACTCAGGGACGGGACTGAACACCAATCGGAATCCAAACTTGCTTTGCACCTCATCCACGCTTGGGTAGTCTGCGGAGTTGAACAGGTTGCCGAGATAATTGTGGGCAGTCTGAACAAGGGCAGGATACTGAGTAAGAAAGTTATCCACCATGCGATTGAATGTGTCACGACGGATGTTAGCCTCTGTCTTGTAATCCATGAACAGACTAGTAGCAAGCAGTCTTGCTCCCTTGTCAGCCCACGGCAGAGTGCGAGTGTTATGCCACAGCCGAGTGCCAGCCGCATAGTCTGCGATCTCTTTTCGCAAAGTAGTGCCAGCCATCAGGTTCTTGTGGAACTTGCCTGAGTCTTGCGTAGCATTGTTATCGTTAACCACCTTCTCGGTTGCAGTCCTGTCCAACTTGTTGGCAGTCCACACAGAGATATTCATTTCTACTGTTACTGCACTAGATGTAATGCTCATGGGTTCGCTCCTTGGTTGCTTGGTTATCTAACATTGTTAGGTTGTGTTGCGTGTATCTCAAAACCACCATGCTTACTAACTGTCAGCTCAACACTGCCTTCTGCAATGTCCTTCAATAGGCGTTGAAGTAGGTTGAAATGACTCCGCATCTTCAAATAACTGATGATGAGGAACAGGTTTGCAGTCACACTTACCGCTAGTAATTCAGACATATCAACTCGCTTTCTCGGGTTTACCCGCCATCTTTGCCATGTGATAGAACGCCATCGGAATCACCTTCAACTGGCGAATCCCTTCGTTGCTATCTTGAGAGTAGACATGGTAGGTAGTCCCACCCTCTTCCTTCTTACGCCACTTCTCTTCATACAACTCTGCTTCGGCCAGAAGTTCTAACAGTGTTAGGGCTTTCTGAGTATCCAGTAAGAACTGGGTATAGCCAACTTGCACAATCGCTTTCTTCATAAGATTAGTCCTTAATGTGAACAGTCTTACCGCATGGGGCAAAGACATCCGATGCTTCATTGCAAATCGTCCAAAGTATTGGAGCATTCCATTCATCTCCCCATTCCGATATGTAGCCATCCGTAAGCATCACAATGCACTCCGGCGTGATGCCCTTCTCTTTCAAGTAACGCATCATGGCTGTCGGGTCAGTGCCACCGCCTCCCCTTGGCTTAGTAGAACTAACAATGTTAGCCACGCTGCTCTCGTCATACTCTTCGTGTGCCGCCACCTCACTGTCCCAGTAGATCAAATCAACGAACTGAGGGTGAACATCATCAGCAATAGACTTGACCTCGGAGAGAAAGCGATCTAACTCACGCCCACCGATAGACCCTGAAGTGTCGATACCGATAGCGATGCGCCCAACCTTCTCACCTATTAGCGTAGGCATATACACATCACCATGTAAGTATCTGCGGTTCACCCTGCGCCATGAACTTGCATCCTTGGCACTACAGATGGACTTGACGAACTCACGCAACACCTCACGCCAGTCGATCTGAGGCTCAAGCAAGTCACCCAACTCACGCCCCATATCACCAGCACCAGTGCCGTTGACTTTTTGGTGAGCGATCTGTCCTTGACGCAAGGCTTGGTCTACCTCTTTCTCCAACTCTTTGACCTGCTCTTGGCTCAACTCCTGCGCACCATCCCAGTCGTGGTCATCGAAGCCCTCATCACCACCGCCACCAGTCCCATCCTGTTGCTCCTGCTTGAGGATGTCGAACACCTGCTTGGCATTCATCTTGTCAAACCGCTGGTCGAGTAGCCCGTAGACCTTGCCGTTCTTGCGAGGCATAGCGACAACCTGCTCCTGCGGATCACACTTAACAATCATCAGGTTAATCACATAGTCGCAAGCGGCATTAGCCAACTGAGCATTTTCCTCGTGCAACTTGCGCCAAATGAACAAGTGACGGAACGCCTTGTGGAGATTCTCGTGAAGCACAACGAACCCCAACTCCTTGTCATCCAGCCCTTCGATGAACTCCCGACCATACTTCTCGTCACGCCCATTAGTACAGGCTGTCGGAATGTTATTGACCACCTCCGTCTTGCCAAGCATCAGGATGCCCGACCACAGAGCGAACTTGGGGTTTCGCATCAGAGTGATCTTCACCTTCTTCAATCTTCGTTCTGCTTTGTCTAACATTGTTAGTTTCCTTGGTAAGTGTTGTAAAGAAGTCCCTACTTGAGTAGCCCTTGGAGATTAAATACTCTCGAGCTTTTTTGATAACTTGTTCTTCAAGGCTCATAGCAAGTCCTCGTTTTTCGTAACCCAGTCAGCGAATGCCTGAGAACTGAACGCAATGCTCTGCTTGGTCGGAGACTTAGCCACATTGATAGCGAAGCACGCTTGCCACTCAGGTTCGAACCGCTCAAGGTAGTGCATGAACGGAGTCATTGTGTCCTTGGCGATCTTAGCGATTGCGCCGAACACCAGTACAGCACAAGCACCTGCGCTCGTAGGTACATCAGCAGTCTTGGGGTTCTTGATGATGCTCTCCCAAGTGGGCAACTGATCTTGATACTCAACATAGGCTTGCATATCACGGCTTGCCGCCTCACCGAACGCTCCAGTCATTGCGGCTATCAGGCTATCGGCATCCAACTTCCCCCGTACCCTAACAATGTTAGATACTCGCTCCAGTGATCGGGGAGAAACAAAGGCAGTCTGAACCTTCTTGGGGTTGTAGATATAGGGGTTGTCACCCTGCGCCTCATCCGTGTAGGAAGCCAAGGCGTGCGGGAACTGGCGAACCCAAGCCATCACCACGGGTTCGATGTTGTTATTTACTGCCCACTCAAGCCACTCGTCTGCGTCCGGTTTTCGCACAGTCAGAGGGATGATGCGGTTGCGGCTATGCGCCTTGAGGTTGTCACCTACATTGTCTGTACCTAGGTTGCCAGTCAGAAACACGATGGACTCCTCCCGAACTGAGATGTCACCAAGCCGAGGGTTTGCTACCTCAAGCAAGGGGTGAAGCATGTTTTTGATTGGCTCTGCGCCTTTGGTGAACTCATCTAACATTGTTATGACGGGTTTGCCCAAGTGAATCTTGAAGCGACTATTCGGATAGTACGAAGTAGTCTTAGTCTCCCGATCAATCACAGGCATAGCGATGTCACCCAAGTCCATGTTGGGCACATCAATGTAAGCGACCTCGTGATCGGGGAGGTTTGCGGATAGGGTTTTAAGCAGAGAACTTTTGCCGATTCCTGGCTCACCCTGCAACAGATAGCGGTTCATCGGAGTGGCAAGGATGAGGTTTGCCGCTTGCTTGAGAGACACTTGCGTGCCGAAACTAATTGCGCTCATTGGTTTTCCTTTATGGTTACTAAGTTAGTACCTAACACTGTTAGGTGGCTCATCGGTGGCTCACTTAAACTCCACTCTTTTCTTATTATTATACTACATTGTACCACACAAGTCAAGTACTTTGGTCAGTCGAGAAAGAAATTTAGATAGGGGTCACGCTGAATTTCCCCATCTAGCATCTGCACCTTCTCAAAGCACTCGTCTCGGTAGACACGGAGGGCTACATCGTCCAACAACCTAAGCATCGCAGAGAGTGGTGCATTCCAAGCACCATGAAATCCAATTGACGCTGTCCTCACTAAGTACAGGGACGCCTTGTACTGATCTTCCAACTGCGTTGACTCTGCAAGGCGCAATAACTCTTTGAACTCATCCAGCCGACCTGACCCACTGCGTCTAATGTTCAAATACGGAGGGTAGTCGGGCAATGGGTTGGCATTATGCTCATGTTTCACCCAGCCGAACACATCACCGAACTCTTGCGTGCTGAAACCGTTGTCCCTGATCTTCATGGTCTTATGCAGGTAGTCCCTGAACGCACTGAATTTCTCCCTAACATTGTTAGCCCCTTTGCGGTTGATGCGATGACGGGATACTTCGAATGGGTTGAATAAGTCCAAGTCACCCGACCCGTTGCGCTTGAACAAGTTGACCCCGTCCACCCACACCGGATACCACCCAAGTGTTTCAGTCTTACCCACTGCCACGCACCGCATCCATATCCGTCTGTGTGTCTGTTGAATGCCAACATGTAGCAGGTTGCGTATAAAGTTCATTGTGGTCTGGGATGCCCACCCATTAAGGTTAATGTCGATGCGCCC
>Ga0172376_10002816_pt1 | contig 20976 bp, 17 predicted proteins | sample Lak35m_FD_121114 | JGI IMG/M metagenome (GOLD analysis project Ga0172376, IMG submission 121114) | Freshwater microbial communities from Kabuno Bay, South-Kivu, Congo - kab_092012_35m | ecosystem: Environmental > Aquatic > Freshwater > Lake | place: Democratic Republic of the Congo: South-Kivu... | reverse complement strand
GGTAGTACGCCTCGCCCGGCCCTCGACTCGACGCTCCGATCTTCTTCTGGTCCATCCCCAGAAGATCCCGCCCAACGACCCCGCCGACTACGTCATGCAGGGACCGGCGCCCGGACGCTTACGCACCAACACGCCTCCCGCGGTCCTGAAGCCGCCACCCGCGAAAAGCGCCGGCCCTCCACCGTCATCGAAGACCGCCAAGGCACTGACCCCACTGCTCAACCCGATACCTGGTACTGACCAGCTCGAACCGTTCCATCGGGCGATGGCTGTCGCATAGAGTTCCTCTGCGCGGAAAAAATCGCCTCCCGCGAAGAGTGCAGGCCCGCCGCCATCGTCGAAGCTCGATAGCGCATAGACGGTCTGGTCCATCCCGCTGCCCAGCGCCGACCAGCTCGCGCCATCCCATCTGGCGATCCGGTTTGCAGGGTTGCCGCCCGCGCTCGTGAACCAGCCGCCCGCGTGGAGCGCTGGCCCTCCGCCGTCGTCGAAGACCGTCAGGCTGTAGACGGAGCTGTTCATCCCGCTGCCGAGGGGCGACCAGCTCGAGCCGTTCCACCTGGCGATGTTTTTCGCGGCAGCGCCGCCCGCGGACGTGAAGTCTCCACCCGCATAGAGTGCCGGTCCGCCGCCGTCGTCGAAGACCGTCAAGGCCCTAACACTGACCAAGCTGCTCGGCGAACTCACCATCCCGCTGCCCAGGGGCGACCAGCTCGCGCCATCCCATCTGGCGATCCGGTTTGCACGGTAGCCGCCGGCGGTCGTGAAGTTTCCACCCGCATAGAGTGCCGGTCCGCCGCCGTCGTCGAAGACCGCCAGGGCCAGGACCACATCGTTCATCCCGCGGGCGGGCGACCAGCTCGAGCCGTTCCACCTGGCGATGTGATTCGCGGCAGAGCCGCCCGCGGTCGTGAAGTAGCCACCCGCGTAGAGCTCCGGCCCGCCGCCGTCATCGAAGACCGCCAAGGCCCGGACGCTGCGATCCACTCCGCTGCCCAGGGCGGACCAGCTCGAGCCGTTCCACCTGGCGATGGATTTCGCTCTGACGCCGCCCAAGGCCGAGAAAGCGCCTCCTGCGTAGAGCGCCGGCCCGCCACCGTCGTCATGGACCGCCAGGGAATAGACGCCCGTCGCGCCCGACCCGCCCGTCCCGCCCAGAAACGACCAGCTCGAGCCGTCCCACCTGGCGACGGACCCTTGGAGACCAATGCCCGTGAAGCTCACTCCCGCGTAGAGCGCCGGCCCGCTTCCGTCGTCGAAGACCGCCAGTGCATTGACGACGGTGTCCGTCCAGGGCTCGCTCCCGAAGGTAGGTAACCAGCCAGGCGAGCAGCTCGTCGAGCTCAGGAGTAGAGGTCCGACATGCACCCACGCGGACGCTGCGGTGAGCGGGACTCTCGAGCTCGCCACGAGACCATTGCCCCCTTGGCCGACCGCCGTGAGCTGGAGGCTCTCTGCGTCGAGCGGCAGCGAGAGCTCGAGCCGGAAGTTGCCGGCGTGGTCCGTGACCGCCTGGCCGCCTGCGCTGCTGAGCACCACCGCGCCCTCGGCCGGCGCCCCGTCCGGCGCGAGCACGAAGCCCTCGAGCACGGTCGGCACGCGAAGGTCCTCGTGCGCAACCGCAGGGGAGGCGTGCTCGAGCGGCTGCTGGGCAAGAGCGAAGGAAGGGACGAGCAGGGACAGCGCGAGGACAGCTGAGGGCAACATGGCAACAAATCGGGGCCGGGAGGGCGCAGCAAGGTTCCGTCCGTCAACGGGCGGCCAGGGCCGACCGAAGCCAAGGACGAGAGCCTACAAGGCCGCCGACGACGGCGGTGACTCAAGGTTCCTGGAAAATCCCGGACGCGCGCCCGCGGCAGCGGGCGGGCTGGCCTTTATCCTTCCGGTGTGTTCCGCCCGCTCCCCGCGCTGCTGCTGCTCGCGCTGCCCGTCGCGGCGCAGACGCGTGTCGAGACGCATTCGCCGCTCGGCGTGAAGGTCAGCGTGCCGCGCCGCTATGCGCCGATGCCGGTCTCGTCGGACGAGGTCGGCGTGCGCCTGCGCTGGCTGGGGGAGGAGAACCGTGCCGGGCTGCGGCCGGATCTGTACCTGGTGGAGCTCGAGCACACGCCCGATCCCGATCCGTTGCCCGAACCGCCGCCGGTCAACTCGCTCGAGCGCTTCCTGGCGCGCGGCTTCCGGCCGTGGGCCATCGCCGAGACGAAGGAGCAGCCGCCGAGCGCGGGCTGGAGCGTGCGCGAGCATCGCCTCGAGCGGCGCGTCGAGGGCCTGCAGAAGCGCCCCGGACTCGAGGTGAACTTCCCCTGGGCCGCCGTGGCGATCGAGCGGCGCCTCGGCGAGAAGAGCTGGGTCGTGCTCGGCCTGTGCGACTCGGAGGACCTCGAGCAGGAGCTCAAGGGCTGGCGCACGCTGGCCGCGAAGCTCGCGGTCTTCGAGCCGACCGCCGCGGCCGAGGAGAAGAAGTGGGCGCGCTACTACCAGTTCCATCCGGAGTTCAGGAACGGCGCGTTGCGCACCGAGCTGCGCGCGCGCCTGCTCGACGGCTGGAAGTGGGAGGACACGCCGAACTTCGTGTACCTCATGAGCACGGACAAGGCCGCGCTGATGCGCGACGTGCAGAAGAAGCTCGAGGGCATTCGCCGGCACTTCCTCGAGCTCTTCCCGCCCGTGGCCGAGATCACCGCCGTCTCGACCGTGCGCGTGTGCAGGGACAAGGACGAGTACCTCGAGTACGGCGGTCCCGCGCGCTCGGCCGGCTACTGGAATCCGCTGGCGAAGGAGCTCGTCTTCTTCGAGAACGGCAAGGAGGACACGCGCATCGTCCTCTACCACGAGGCCTTCCACCAGTACGTCTACCACGCGGTCGGTGAGGTCAATCCGCACCCCTGGTTCAACGAGGGCTACGGCGATTACTTCTCGGGCGCGGAGTTCAACACCCACGGCGACGTGCTGCGCATCCGCCCGAATCCCTGGCGCGTCGAGGCCGCGCGCTTCTTCCTGGACCAGGCTCCGCCGTGGAAGGAGCTGATCCGCATGGACCAGGCCGAGTTCATGGCGCGCGCCGAGGTGCACTACCCGATCTCGTGGTCGATCGTGTACTTCCTCGAGGAGTCGAAGGCCGTCGCGGCCGAGCCGGCCTGGGCGAAGATCCTTCCGACGTACTACGCGACCTTGAAACGGGCCTTCACGCGCCAGCGCGAGGCCCTCGCGGCGGCCGGGCGGGCCGCGGACCCCGCGGCCTTGAAGGAGGCCAGCGCCACCGCGCGCGAGGAGGCCGTGGCGGCGGCCTTCGAGGGCGTGTACCTGCACGAGATCGAGCCCGCCTGGCGCGCCTTCGTCGCGACGCTCACCCCGCTGCGCTGACGACCCCTGGGAAAGTGCGAACCCCGTGGCGCAGGCCTGGCTACCATGGGAGCGAGGGCCGGCCGCGTTCCCCCGGGCCGGAGGCCTCTCCCCACGTCCCCACGGAAAGTTCCGCATGTCCGCGACCTCCCGCAGCGTCGCCTGGAGCCTCCCCGCCCTCTCGCTCGTCGCCGGCCTCGGCCGCGCCCAGCAGAGCCAGCCGGCGAGCCCGCTGCCGCACCTCGTGATCGAGCGCGCCAGTCGCGTGGCCGACCCGAAGCTCGCGGGCGGCGGAGCCGAGCTCGTCTTCCGGCTCGCGCCCGCCGCCCAGAGCACCAGTGCGCGGGCCGAGGTCGTGAAGGAGGGCCAGGTGGTCGACACGCTGTGGAGCGGCACGCTCGGCGCGGGCACGCCGGTCGCGCTGCAGTGGGACGGGCGCGACGCCGCTGGCGCGCGCTGCGACACGGGCGCCTACTGGCTGCGCGTCAGCGCGCCCGGCCTGCCGCCGGTGCAGCGTCCGCTGCAGCTCGTGCGCCTCGGCATCACCGAGCTCGAGGCCCAGGACGGCGCCATTCCGGGGCTCGACGAGTTCCAGATGGTCTACTTCATGAAGGCCGGGACCTACGCCTTCTACGCGACTCCCGCGGTGCACGAGTACCGCAACGCCGGGCCGGAAGGCGCGCTCTCCGACCTCGATCAGGATGACGGCGAGCCGCGCCCGGCCGTGGCGGTCCACACGGGCACGGCCGAGCCGGTGCTCGACGGCGGTCAATACGCGACCACCGCCTTCAACTATCCGCTGGCCTACACGCTGGGCGCGCGCCCGCGTCTCGAGCTGACCTTCGGCCTCGGCTCGACCTCGGCCACGGGCCTGGCGCGCGATGCGGGCTTCCCCTTCGCCGCGCACGAGCTGCGCGTGCGCTGCGACGAGGGCACGCTCGATCCGACGCACGAGCTCGTGCTGCCCGGCGGCACGGCGCGCGTCGACTTCCCGCCGCTGCCGCGCGAGGTCGGGCGCCACGAGCGCACGCTGACCTTCCGCTACGAGTGCCGTGCGAGCGGCGGCGCGTGGGAGCCGATCCTCGGCAGCGAGACGATCGCGCTGCGCCTCTACACGCTGCTCGGCGCGCCGCGCTTCGCGGCCGGCGCGAGCGGTACGCAGTACGTCGGCCCGTGGGTCGAGGTGGTCGAGCACTTCGCCGCCTGGAAGGAGACGCTCGGCCTCGCCAGCGGCGACGCGGGCCAGGTGACCGAGGTCTTCGTGAAGGGGTTCTTCGGTCAGAACGGCGGCCTCACGCGCGCGATCGAGGGCGTGGTCTACGACGCCTATCCGCTCGGTGGCGACGGCGGCGCGACGCACTACCACAACTTCACGAGCGGCAACATGCGCCTCTCGCGTCTGCTCAACGCGCACGCGCTCGGCAAGTTCGTGAACTGCAGCGACAACATGAGCGCGACGACCACGATGCTCTCGATGCTCGGCGTCCCGAACATGCGCCCCGTGCGGCTCGGCAACATGACGCTGCGCGCGATCTGGGGCATCGGCTCGCCGGGCTACACGCTCGACCTGTGGGGCGGCAGCCACGCCTTCTCGTACCACCACATCGTGACCGACGACGACGCGGCCACGGTCTCCGACACCTGCATGCAGCTCGACGAGGACGGCGACTCGCTCAGCCTGCCCGGCACGCCGGGCTGGAACGTGCGCCGCCCGTGGAACGGCGTGAACAGCTACAAGCAGCTCTCGGCCACGAACAACGTCACGAAGCGTCTCGAGTCCCTGCCCGGCCTGCAGTGATCCCGCCCATGAAGCACAGCGCGCTCCTCTTCACCTTCGTGCTCCTGGTGGCCGTCGCGTCGGCCCAGGAGGGACCCCGGCGCTCCGACCTCGAGCTGCGCCACCGCGGCGAGATCGAGCGCACCTACGCGCGCGCCGCCTGGCCGGTCGGTTCCCTGCGCGCCGGGTTGCCGCTCGAGGCGCCCCTGACCGGCTTCGCGGCCGGTCCGGTGGTGGTCGAGGGCGAGCTGCTCGTGCGCACGTTCGCGTTCGCCGCGCCCGAGCTCGGCGGGCCGGCGGGGGAGTCCGCCTTCGTGCTCGAGTCGCGCGTGGCCGATTCGCTCGGCGAGGCCCAGGAGGAACTCGTCGGCTGGCTGAGCGGGCTGCAGTCGGCGCAGCGCATGCCGAGTCTCGGTGAGCTCGGGCTCCAGATCGGCGACGCCGGCTTCGCGGGCCGTTCGGGCGCGCGTGCGGGCGGCCTGGCCTGGATCGCCTTCGTGCGCGGCAACGTGGCCGTGCGCCTCTCCGCCTTCGACCTCACGGCGACGCCCGCGCTCGAGCTCGCGCCGGTGGCGGCGGCGCTCGACCGCGCGATCCTCGGGACGCGCACCCTCGCGGTGGGCGAGAAGCCCCTGCGGCCGGCCCTCGCGCGCCTCGACGTGGCCCGCCGCGCGGTGGCCGGCACGCGTCTTCCGCTCGATCTCGAGGCCGACCCGGCGGCGCTCCTTTCCTGGCACGTCGGCGCTTCCGGTCAGGGCTACGTCGAGCGCGGCGGCGACGGCCGCTGGTGGTTGCACCCGACGGGGCCCGGCCCGCTCCGCGTGACGCTCGCGGCCGTTTCCGCCCTCGGGACCGTGGCGCGGCGCTCGGTCGAGCTGACGGTCGACGACGACTGATCCGGACCCGCCCCGCAGGGGTGCGGCTCCAGCAGGTAGAATCCAGGTTCTCGTCCGGCCCGTCCACGGCCTGGAACGGGCCTGGACCCCGAGGCGCCTGGCGCCCCGCCGGGACGCGGCCCGGGCCTTGCTCCCCGCCCCATCGCCCGCGTGTCTTCCCCTGCTCGATTAGGCCCGACCAGCCTGCGGCTGCGCCTCCTGGCGGCCTTCCTGGTCCTGGTGGCCCTGGTTCTCTTCGTGGGCGTGGCCTCGTTCCGCATCAACCAGGACGTGCGCGCCGACGTGGCCGAGCTGCGCGCCAGCGACGTCTTCGATCTCGGCTCGGTGGACCTCGACTCGGTCGGGGTCGAGGTCGAGGGCTACTGGAACCCGGGCGGAAGCGTGGTCGCGACCGACGTCAAGCTCGAGGAGGCGAGCACCCGACCGCGCCTGCGGGGCGCGATCCAGGCGCTCGATCGGGAGGCCGGCACGCTCACGCTCTACGGACGCGCGATCCACGTCGACGAGAAGACCGAGGACGACGACGACGAGCCCCTGGAGCTGGCGCGCCTCTCCGTCGGGCAGCGTGTCGAGGCGAGTTGCCTCGTCGAGGACGGTACCTGGCGCGCGCGCAAGATCGAGCTGCGCGACGTGAAGAGCTCCGACAAGCTCAAGGGACCGGTCACGCGCCACGAGATCGACGGCGTGCGGCCCGAGACGATCGAGATCCACGGCCTCCTGATCCTGGTCGAGCCGGCGCCGAAGGCCAGCCCCGAGAATGCCCTCGGAAGGATCCAGAAGGCGACGCAGATGCTGCGCGCGCTGAACGACCTGCGCGCCGCCGCGCACGAGCTGGTGGGGGATACCCTGGCCCGTGCCGCCGAACCGGAAGAGGGCGAAGAGGACAGCGAGCCGGAGAGCGGCGTGTCGGCCAGCCAGCGCATCGCGCACGCGCACGAGCTCTACCAGCAGGCGCTGCTCTCGGCCCTGGGCGAGGGCGACGATCCGCTCTCCACGCCGCCGGCCGGCTTCATCGGCCCGGTGCGCAAGATGCAGAAGGCCGAGCCCGCGCTGACGCGCGCGCTGGCGCGCCTCGACGCGCTCGTGCGCGGCGACCTCGGCCAGGCCCGGCGCCACCTCGAGGTCGAGCTCGATCCGCTGTTCGAGCAGCTGCAGCCGAGCGTCTATGCCTACCTGTCGGAGGCCGAGGACAACCTCGGCGACCAGCTGCGCGGCGTGCTCGACCGCACCGAGACCACCACGCGCATCGCGCTGATGACGAGCCTCGTGGCCGTGATCGTGGCCTTCGTGCTGGGCTTCTTCGTGTGGCGCTCGATCGACCAGCCGATCCAGGCCCTGCGCGAGGCCGCGCGCAACTTCGGCACGGGCCGCCTCGACACGCGCCTGCAGCTCGACTCGCACCGCGAGTTCGGCGAGCTGGCCGAGGCCTTCAACCACATGGCCAGCGAGCTCTCCTCGACGACCGTCTCGATGGAGAGCCTGGCCAGCGTGTTCGACTCGATGGCCGCGGCGCTGATCGTGTTCGATCCCGAGGGCCGCATCGTCAACGTCAACCGCGCCACCTGCGATCTCGTCGGCCGCGCGCGCGAGGAGCTGATCGGGCAGACCTTCGACGTCCTGTGCCGCTTCTCGGCCGGCGAGCGCATCGGCCCGAACGTGCCGGCTCGTGCCGGCGGGGCAGCGCTCTCGGTCGAGAAGGTCTTCGTGCGCAAGGACGGCAGCGAGTTCCCGGTCTCCTTCTCGGGCGCCGAGCTGCGCGCGAGCGGCGGACCGCTCTCCGGTTTCGTTTGCGTGGCCCAGGACCTCAGCGAGCAGAAGCGCATCCAGGTAGAGCTGCGCGAGTCGCTGTCCGAGAAGGAGCTCCTGCTGCGCGAGGTGCACCACCGCGTGAAGAACAACATGCAGGTGATCTCGAGCCTGCTGGCGATGCAGTCGACCGGCGGCGACGAGGCCGTGGCGAAGAAGCTCGAGGAGAGCCAGAACCGCATCCGCTCGATCGCGCTGATCCACGAGCAGCTCTACCGCTCGACCGAGCTCGAGCACATCGACGCGCGCGCCTACCTGGAGACCCTGGCGAGCCAGCTGGTGCAGTCCTTCGGAGTCGAGGGCGTCGCGCTCGAGGTCGAGGTCGCGGCCCTCACACTCGACATCGACCAGTCGATGGCCTGCGGCCTGATCGTCAACGAGCTCGTCACGAACGCCGTCAAGTACGCCTTCCCCGGCGGCCGGCGCGGCACGATCCACGTCTCGCTGAGCGAGGGCGCGGACGGCGAGCGCGTGCTCGAGGTCAAGGACGACGGGCGCGGCCTGGACGGCCCGCTGCCGGCGCGCTCGCGCTCGCTCGGCATGAGCCTGATCGCGACCCTGGCGCGCCAGCTGCGCGGCCGGCACGAGATCGACGGAACCAGCGGAACCCGCGTGCGCGTGACCTTCCCGCGCCGCAACCAGCCCGAAAGCCTGAGCGCATGACTGCCCGACGCGTCTTGATCGTGGAGGACGAGATGGTCGTCCAGCTGCACCTCGTGCGCATCGTGAGCGAGATCGGTCACGAGGTGATCGGCACGGCCATGAACACGCGCGAGGCCCTCGAGGTGGTCGAGCGCGAGTCGCCCGAGCTGGTCCTGATGGACATCCACCTGGCCGACGGCGACGATGGCGTCGAGACCGCGCGACGCCTCGTGCGCGGGCGCGAGTGCGCGGTGATCTTCTGCACCGCCTACGCCGACGAGGCGACCCTGAAGCGTGTCGAGGAGGTCGGCGCGGCCGGCTACCTCGTCAAGCCCTTCACCGCGCCCGCCGTGCGCGCGGCGATCTCGACCGCGCTGGCGAGCCACGCGCGCCTGCAGCGCGCGCGCGGCGAGGCCAAGGCCCTCGCCAGCATCCTCGAGAGCCTCTCGGACGCGCTCTTCGTCGTGGACCGCCAGGGCATGGTCAGCTTCGCCAACCCGCGCGCGGTCGAGCTCACCGGCTGGCCCGTGCACGAGGCCTACGGCAAGGACCTGCTCGACGTGCTCAAGATGCCGGTCGACGAGGAGCGCGAGCGCGTGCGCACGGCCCTCAAGGGCGTGCGCTCCGAGCGCGAGAACCGCGCCGTGGGCGGCCTGACCGTGCGCGAGGACGCGGGTTCCCTGCGCAGCTTCGACCTCGAGCTCGAGCCGGTGGTCGACGAGGACGCGCCCGAGGAGGGCGTGATCGTGAAGCTCAAGGACAAGGGCCGCGGGCCCGAGAAGGCGGCCCCCGCGCCGCGCCGGCGCCAGCCCTTCGGCGACGGCACGCGCATCCTGGTCTACTCGCACGACACCTTCGGCCTCGGTCACCTGCGGCGCTGCCTCTCGCTCGTGCGCACCCTGTGCGCGCGCTACCCGAAGGCCTCGGCCCTGCTCGTGACCGGCTCGCCGATGGTGCACCGCTACGCGATGCCGAGCGGGGCCGACTACGTGAAGCTGCCGGCCCTGCGCAAGGTCGAGTCCGAGCAGTACGAGGCGCGCACGCTGCACATCGCGGGCTCCGAGATCCGCAACATGCGCAGCAACCTGATCCTGCACACGCTGCGCGATTTCGACCCGAACGTGCTGGTGGTCGACCACTCGCCGACCGGTTCGAAGGGCGAGCTCCTGCCGACGCTCGAGTGGCTCGGCGAGCGCGGCGGTTGCACGCGCATCCTCGGCCTGCGCGACATCCTCGACGAGCCCGAGAGCGTGATCGAGCTGTGGAAGAAGACCGGCGTCTACGACGTCTTGAAACGGCACTACGACCACTTCGTGGTCTACGGGAACCGCGCGGTCTACGATCCGCCGACGCGCTACGCCTTCCCGCCCGAGCTCGCCGCACGCACGCGCTTCGTCGACTACGTGTGCGACAAGAGCGCGCTCGACGAGCCCGCCCCGCCGCGCGAGGGGAAACCGCTCGTGGTGGTCTCGATCGGCGGCGGTGACGGCGGCGGCGAGACGGTCATCCTGCCGTTCCTCGAGATGATGCGGCGCCACCGCGAGCGGATCGATTTCCGGGCCGAGATCCTGACCGGGCCGTTCCTCGAGCCCGAGCTCGAGGCCCGCGCGCGCGCCCTGGCCGACGGCCTGCCGGTCGAGCTCAAGGGCTTCATCCCCTCGACCGCGGCGCTGTTCCGCTCGGCCGACCTCGTGGTCGCGACCACCGGCTACAACACGACCACCGACCTGATGCTCTATGCGCGCGCGGCGCTCTTCATCCCGCGCGTCCTTTACCGCAAGGAGCAGCTCATCCGCGCCGAGCGCCTCTCCGCCCTGGGCTGGACGGACCACCTGGCGCCCGAGGAGGTCCATCCCGACCGGCTGTTCCAGGCCATCCAGGCGGCGCGCGCGGCCGGCAAGCTGGAGCGCGCGCGCGCCGAGGGACGTCTGTTCCTCGACGGGGCCGAGCACTTCGCCGACTTCTGCGGCACGCTCGAGGTCGAGACCAGCGGCTGAACCGCCGGGCCTTCCCGCGCGTTCGAGCCCCGCGAAAAGCGTCGCCCGCCTCGCCGGCCGACGGTTCCAGGCTAGCCTGATGCGTCGCGTGACCCTCCCCGACCCTTCCCGTGGCCGCCGGGCACCCGCCTCCGGGTTCCTGCGCTCGCTGGCAGCCTCGAGCGCGGCCCACGGCGGTCTGCTCGGCGCCGGCGTGCTGCTCGGCGTCGTGTTCGCCGGTGGGGGACGCGCGCCCGCGCCGCGCGCGTACGTGGCGCGCTTCGAGCTGGCCGCGGAAGCGCCGCCGGTCGAGTCCGGCGAGGAATTCGAGGTGACCGAGGTGCGCGCGGACTTGCCCGAGCCCGAGCTGAGCTCGAGCGAGGTCTGGGGCCATTCCACGCCGCTCGTCGAGGAGCCCCGGGTCGAGCCGCCGGCGCCGCGCAGCACGGACTGGCTCGCCGAGCCGCCTTTCTTGACGGGTGAGCTACGCCGTTCCGTTCCCGCCGAAGTCTCCTCCGCGACCCTCCCGAGCCCGGCCCGCGTGCCCGCCGAGCAGGCGGAGGAGCCGCGTCCGCCCGCGCCCCGCGTGGAGGAGCCCGTGGCGCTGCACCGACCGGCCCCGAGTTACCCGCGCCTCGCGCGCCGGGCCGGCGAGGAGGGCAGCGTCGTGTGTCGGCTGTACCTCTCGCCGCAGGGCAGCGTGGAGCGCGTGGAGATCGTCGAGTCGAGCGGCTCGACGCGCCTCGACGAGGCTGCGCGTGAGGCTTTGCTCGGCTGGCGCTTCGAGCCGCGTCGCGAGGACGGGCGCGCGGTGTCCGGGACGCATCTGCACCGCGTCACGTTCCGGCTGGATTCCTGAACCGGCGCCCGGAGCGGCGCGTTGCTGCCGCCCGTCCCCGGTCTCCGCCCCCCCCGCACGATGCTCCGCTTCGTCCATCCCTCCGTCGCCTTGGCGACCCTGTCCACGCTCGTCGCCGCCCAGACCCCCGAGGAGACCTTCGTCACCGCCACGAAGAGCGCGCTCGATCCGCTCGCGGTGCCTTATTCGACCAGCGTGGTCACGAGCGAGGAACTCGCGCGCCGCCTGCCACGCACGCTGCCCGAGGCGCTCTCGTTCCTGCCCGGCGTCAGCGTGCAGGCCACCGGCTACGGCCAGGGCTCGCCCTACCTGCGCGGGTTCACGGGCTACTCGACGCTGCTGCTCGTCGACGGCATCCGCCTCAACAACTCGGTCTTCCGCTCGGGTCCGAACCAGTACTGGGCCACGGTCGATCCGCTCGCGCTCGAGCGCCTGGAGGTCGTGCGCGGACCGAGCTCGGTGCTGTACGGCTCCGACGCGCTGGGCGGCACGCTCAACGCCTTCACGCGTTCGCCCTACACCTACGGCGAGGGTTTCCGGTACGGCGGTAGCGCGCTGTACCGCTACGCCAGCGCCGATTCTTCCGACGTCGGTCGGCTCGAGCTGGCGAGCTCGTTCGGGCGCACGACCGGGATCCTGGTCGGTGCCGATCGCAAGCTCTACGACGACCTCGAGGCCGGCGGCGACACGGACACGCAGCGCAACACGGGCTACGACGAGTGGGCTGGCGATGCGAAGCTCGAGCACTTCCTGGACGAGAAGACGCGCCTCGTGCTCGCCGCGCAGCGCTTCCAGCAGTTCGACGCGCCGCGCACGCACCGCACGCTGTTCGCCGAGTCCTTCGAGGGCACGACGGTCGGCACCGACCGGCGCCACGACTTCGACCAGAGCCGCACGCTCTCGTACCTGCAGCTCCACGCCGAGGACCAGGGCGGGGCACTCGATTCGCTGCACGCGAGTCTCTCGTGGCAGGAGCAATCCGAGACGCTCTCGCGCGTGACCGGCGGCGGCTCGGCCTCGAACCAGGGCTTCGACGTGGGCACGCTCGGCTTTTTCGCCTTCGCCGGCAGCGAGACGGCGAGCGGCGCCTGGACCTACGGAATCGACTACTACCGCGATCACGTCGACTCCTTCAGCTCGAGCTCGACCATCCAGGGGCCCGTCGCGGACGATGCGACCTACGATCTCTTCGGTGCCTTCGTGCAGGACGAGCTCGAGCTCGGCGAGCAGACGACCGTGACGCTGGGCGGGCGCTTCAACCGCGCCGAGGTCGACGCCGAGAGCGTGCTCGATCCGCTGACGAGCACGCAGACGACGGTCGCGGACGACTGGAGCGCCTTCGTAGGCAGCGTGCGCTTCCTGCACCGCCTGAAGGACGAGGCCGTGCACCTCTTCGGCGGCGTCAGCCAGGGTTTCCGCGCGCCGAACCTGTCGGACCTGACGCGCCTCGACTCGGCCCGCTCGGGCGAGTTCGAGATCCCCTCGCCCGGGCTCGATCCCGAGTACACGACCCAGTACGAGCTCGGCCTGAAGACGCGCAACCCGCGCGTCTCGAGCCAGCTCGCCGTGTTCTACACCGTGCTCGACGACCTGATCCTGCGCCGTCCGACCGGCAACGTGAACGGCTCCGGTCAGTCCGAGGTCGTCAAGGAGAACGTCGGCGACGGCTACGTGTACGGCCTCGAGGCCGAGGGCGCGCTCGCGCTGGGCGGCGACTGGGAGCTCTTCAGCGGTGCGACCTTCACCGAGGGCAAGGTACACACCTTCCCGACCAGCGCACCGGTCACCGACGAGGAGTACCTCGACAAGCTGATGCCGTTCATGGCGCAGCTCGGCACGCGCTGGGAGCGTGACGGGCGCTGGTTCGAGTTCGTCGTGCAGGGCGCGGGCGATGCGGACCGCCTCTCGACCGCCGACACGCTCGACACGCAGCGCATCCCGCCCGGCGGCACGCCCGGCTACATCGTGCTGAACACGCGCGGTGGCTTCCGCATCGGCAGGTACGCCGCGCTGCAGCTCGGCCTCGAGAACCTGCTGGACGAGGACTACCGCGTGCACGGCTCGGGCCTGAACATGCCTGGCCGCAGCCTGCTGGTCGGCCTGTCGCTCACGCGCTGACGCGCGCCCTCACCGGGTTCAGCGCTCGAGCACGAGGTGCGCGCCGGCGCTGAGGCGTGCCTGCCAGCCGGGCGGCACGAGGGTCGTGCCCGAGTACTCCTCGACGCGCGCCGGGCCGGCGAAGCGGCAGCCGGGTTCGAGTTCGTCGCGCGCGATCACCGGGACGCAGAGGCGCCGGCCGAACCAGGCCGGCGCGTGGGCGCGCACGGCGGCGCGCGGCAGGGCGCGGGCGCGCGGGGCGGCGAGGCGCGCGTGGCGCTCGGGCACGCGCGCCACGAGGCGCAGGGCCACGAGCTCGAGCTCGCGTCCGGCGAGGGCGTAGCCGTACAGGCGCTCGTGCGCGGCGTGGAAGGCGCGCTCGGGCGCACGTCCGTCGGGTAGCGTCAGCTCGAAGGACTGGCCTGCGTAGCGCAGCGCGAGGGTGCGCTCGAGCTGCAGCCGTCCGCAGCCGGACAGGGCGCGGCGCGCTTCGGCCTCGAGCGCGCGGAACAGCGTCGCGCGGCGTGCGGCGCCGACGCGTGCGAGCGGTTCGAGCAGCGGCTGCTCGTGCTCGCTGGCCGGCTCGGCCACGGTCATGCCGAGGGCCGAGAGCGCGCCGGGGTGGCGCGGTACGAGCGCGGCGCGCATGCCGAGGGCCTGCGCCAGGGCCGCGGCGTGCAGGCCGCCCGCGCCGCCGAAGGCCACCAGCGCGAGCCGCGCCGGATCGACGCCGCGCTGCATCGTCATCACGCCGAGCGCGCGTCGCATCGCCGCGCGGGCGACGTCGAGTACCGCCTGGGCGGCCTCGACCGGACGCGTGCCGAGGCGCCGCGCGAGGTCCGCGAAGGCGCGCTCGACCGCGGCCTCGTCGAGCACGAGCTTGCCGCCCAGGAACGCGCCGCGCCCGAGGTGTCCGAGCCGGACGTGCGCGTCGGTCACGGTCGGCACGGCGCTCTTTCCGTAGGCGACCGGGCCCGGATCCGCGCCCGCGCTGGCCGGGCCGACGTGCAGGATGCCGCCCGCGTCGACCGTCACCAGCGAGCCGCCGCCGCAGCCGATCGTGTGCAGGTCGAGGGTCGGCACGGCCACCGGATGGCCGCCGATGCGCACCGGCTCGCGCGCACGGCCGGGGCTCGCGCCGTCGTCCTCGCGGAAGGCGACGTCGGTCGAGGTGCCGCCCATGTCGAAGGCCACGAAGGAGCCCAGCCCGGCCTCGCGCGCCGCGCGCGTGGCGCCGACCACGCCGCCGGCGGGGCCCGAGAAGAGCACGCGCGCGGGCTCCTCGGCCGCGCGCGCCGCGGCCAGCGTGCCACCGGTCGACTGCAGCAGCGAGAGTCGCGCGCCGTCGAGGCGACTCTCGATCGAGCCCAGGTAAGAACGCATCAGCGGCACGAGCGCCGCGTTCACGACCGCGGTCGAGAAGCGTTCGTACTCGCGGTGGGCGCGCAGCAGGGTCGCCGAGCAGGTGACGGGGAGCCCCGTCGCGCGCAGCGCGCGCGCGAGCTCCTGTTCGGCCGCGGGCCGCGCGTAGGCGTGCAGCAGCCCGATGGCGAGGCTCTCCGCGCCCGAGTCGCGCAGCTGGCGCACGAGGCGCGCGAGCTCGGCGCGCGTCGGACGACGCAGGCACTCGAGCCGGCCGTCGAGCCTCGGCGCGAGCCGGTGGCCGAGCTCGAAGCGGCGCTCGCGCGGCACGAGCGGGGTCGGCTTGACGGGCTCGAGGGCATAGAGCTCCGGACGATCCTGGCGCCCGATCTCGAGCACGTCGGCGAAGCCCTCATCCGTCACGAAGGCCGTGCGCGCCACGCGCCCGGTCAGGAGCGCATTGAGCGCGACGGTCGTGCCGTGCACGACGTGGTCGCCGGGCCGGAGGCCGCCGAGCTCGGCGATGCCCGCCAGGATGCCGCGCACGGGATCGTCGGGCGTGGAGGGGACCTTGACCACGGTCCGCTGCTCTCCGTCGGCGAGGACGAGGTCGGTGAACGTCCCGCCCGTGTCGATTCCCAGGGTCCGGCCCACGTGCGCGCAGAGTGTACGCGCCTGCGCCGCTCCGGGGAGCCCCTGTATCGCGCCCCGGGCCCTGGCTACCCTCTGCGCTCGACATGCCGCTCTCCCTGCCCACGACCGCGGCCGGCTGGGGGGGACTCCTCGTCTCCTACCTCGTCGGCGCGATCCCCTTCGGCCTCGTGCTGGGCTTCCTCGTGGGCGGGCTCGACATCCGCAAGCAAGGCAGCGGCAACATCGGCGCGACCAACGTCGGGCGCGCCCTCGGTCGTCCCTGGGCGATCGCGGCCTTCGTGCTCGACGCGCTCAAGGGCTATGCGCCGGCCGTCTTCCTGCCGGGACTGGTGGGCGCCGCGGACAGCGCGTCGGAGTGGGGGCTGCGCGTGCTCTTCGCCCTGGCGGCCGTGGTCGGACACTGCTGGCCGGTGTACCTGCGCTTCCGCGGCGGCAAGGGCGTTGCGACGCTGGCCGGAGCGGTGGTGGCGCTGGACCCGCTCGTCTTCCTGGGCGGTGGCGCGCTGTGGCTCGTGGCGCTCTTCACGACGCGCTACGTGAGCCTCGCCTCGCTCGTCATGTCGCTCGCCTTTCCGTGCCTGGCGGCCTGGCGCCTCGCCGGTCGGCCCGAGCGCGGCGAGGTGCTGGCCGGCACGGCCCTGCTCACGGCGCTGGTGTTCTACCGGCACCGCGCGAATATCGCCCGCCTCGTGGCGGGCACCGAACCGAAGGCTGGACGCAAGCGAGAGTCCTGATGGCGAAGAAGCAAGCGGAGCGGGTGGTGGTGATCGGGGATGGTGGCTGGGGCACGACCCTGGCGCTGCTCCTGCACAACAACGGGGTGCCGACCACGCTGTGGAGCGCGTTCCCCGCGCACGCGGCCGAGCTCGTGGCGAAGCGCGAGAACGTGCGCTACCTGCCGGGCGTCGCGCTGCCGGCGGATCTCGCGATCACGGCGGACGCGCTGACCGCGGCCAAAGGCGCGACCCTGGCGGTCTCGGTCGTGCCGACGCAGTTCCTGCGCAAGGTGGCCGAGACCTTCGAGGACGCGCTGGCGGGCGAGGTGCCGGTGGTGAGCGCCACGAAGGGCATCGAGATCGAGACCTTCAAGACGCCCAGCGAGATCCTGTCCGAGGTCCTCGGGCGCAGGCCGATCGCGGTCCTGTCCGGACCGAGCCATGCCGAGGAGGTCGCGCGCGGCCTGCCTGCCTCGGTCGTGGCCGCGAGCCGCGACGAGGCCCTGGCGCGCCGCGTGCAGGCCGCGCTCTCGGCCGACAACCTGCGCATCTACACGCACCGCGACCCGAAGGGCGCCGAGCTCGGCGGCGCGCTGAAGAACGTGATCGCGATCGCGGCCGGCATCGCCGACGGCCTCGGCCTGGGCGACAACGCGAAGGCCGCGCTCTTGACGCGCGGGATGGTCGAGATGGCGCGCTTCGGCCAGGCCCACGGGGCCGAGGTCGAGACCTTCTTCGGGCTGGCGGGGATCGGTGACCTGGCGACGACCTGCTACTCGCGCCACTCGCGCAACCGCGGCGTGGGCGAGCAGATCGGGCGCGGCAAGACGCTCGAGCAGATCCTGTCGGAGATGCAGATGGTGGCCGAGGGCGTGTGGACCACGCGCGCCCTGTTCGGGCCGGAATCCGAGGCGCGCGGCATCCCGATGCCGATCGCCGAGCAGGTCCACGCGATCCTGTTCGAGAAGAAGGACCCGCGGCAGGCCGTGATCGAGCTGATGCGGCGCGAGCTCTCGGGCGAGATGGACAACCTCGGGGCGCGCGCTTGAGTCCGGAGCTCGGCTTCGTCGCCTTCCTGGCCCTGACGCTGGTGCTGCTCGGCGTGGTCGTGGCCACGGGCCTCGCCGCGCGCCGGCGCGTGCACCTCACGGCCGTGGGGCTGGCGGTCGCGGCGCTCGGCACGACGATCTTCTTCGCCGAGAAGATGGGCGACCACTACGATCTCGCCGCCGCCGGCGCGATCACGCCCGTGCACCTTGCGATCGCCAAGCTGACGACGCTCGCCTACCTCGCGCCCGTCGTGACCGGCCTGCTCACGATCCGCGACGCACGCTGGCGCGGGCGCCACCGCCTGTGCGCCTTTCTGGTGCTCGCCATGACCGTGGCCACGGCGGTGACGGGCACGTGGATGGTGCTCGCCGCGCCGCGTTTCGCGGGCCAGTGAGCGTCAGGCCGCGCGCCAGCCGGCCACCAGCCAGGGCACGAACAGCAGGCTGCCGTTCGCGAACAGCGGCACGAGCGCGAACAGCACCCAGGTGCGCCGCGCGCGCAGGGTCAAGAGCGCCACCAGGAGCCCCGGCACGGCGGCCGCGATCGAGATCGCCGCGGGCACGCTGAGCGAGAGCTGCAGCTCGGGCGCGAGCTGGTGCAGCAGCAGCACGCACCACCAGGTGCCCCAGCCCAGGGTGGCGAGCACCATGGCGAGGTGCCAGCTCCTGTGGCGGCGCCGCGCGTAGGCACGCGGCACCCACAGCGTCCGGGCCGGGCGGGGCATGCCCGCATTCTGCCCTTCCGGCCTGCGTTTCCCGCCGGGAAAGCCGCCCCGGGCCGGCTCTTCGATTGACGCTCCCGCGGCGAGCCCCTATAACCGTGCCCCTTCGGTCGGGCCGTGGCGCAGCTTGGCTAGCGCGCTTGCTTGGGGTGCAAGAGGTCGCTGGTTCAAATCCAGTCGGCCCGACCACTTATCGCCGCGCGGGCGATCTCTTCACGACGCCTCAGCGGCGCGGCACACGGATGCGCCCGCCGGCGGCCAGGCCGCAGCGGTCGACGTGGGCCACGAACGGTTCGGGCCGCTCGAGCACGACGTGTGTGTGCAGGCTCTCGCCGTGGTGCACGATGCGGCCACCCTCGCCCGGAGCGTGGAAGCCGATCGCGCGCCCGCGCGCCATCGCGAAGGAGCGGCGCAGCGGTTCCTGGTGGGGCTCCGGCGTGCCGGCGTAGGGGCAGGCGCCGTTCAGCACGTGGGTCTCGAGGGCCAGGAAATCGCCCTCCAGCACGAACGGCCAGGGCTGGCCGACCCCCAGGCCGAGCGAGGCTCCGAACTCCGCCACGCGCGCCTCCAGCTCGGCCGGCGCCAGGTCGCGCTCGATGACGAGCTCGTGCCAGGCGCGCACCTCGGTCAGCGCCAGCAGGGTCGCCTGTTCTCCGTCCGCCTCCCGCAGGCTGCTCTCGATCGCCGCTCCACGGGGCCGACCGATCCAGACCTCGCCCGCGAGCACCGCGATCTCGCCCTGCAGCCCGGCCAGAGCGCCCAGCCCGAAGCTGTGGCGTCCGACCGCGTCGGCGAGCTCCACGCGCCCCTCGGTGCGTCCCTCGCGCATCACCTCGCGCATCGTGCCATGGGTCTCGACCTTGCCCGTCCAGCCGGAGCTGGTGCAGGCCGCGAGCAGGAGAGCGGGGGCGAGGAGCGGGGCGTGGCACGGCTTCATGTGGCCAGGATGCTACCGGAAGCGAGCCCGCCCCCGGCGCGCGGGAACGGGGCGGATCTTCCCGCTCCCCCCGACCGCGGGCCCGCGGGCGGGGTACGGTTTGCCTGGCGAGTTCCGCTCACCCCACGGGCGGGTCGCCGTTCCCCACGCTCCCTCGACTGCCCCCTGGCCCTCCGATGACGCTCCCGGTCCCCTCCGGCGGCCGCAACCTGCGGCTCGTGTCCCGAACCGTGCTGAGCGAAGTGCTGGTGGCCGTCCTGACGGAGAGCCTGGAAGCGCGCGGGCTTTCGGCCCTGGAACTCCTGCGCGCCCGGCGCGCGGCGGTGCGTGCGCTGAGCCAGCGGCTCGGCGCCCATTCGCGGCGCGTGCGCGGCCTGACGCGTACGGAGTTCCTGGCCGAGCTCGAGCGTTCCCGGGCGGGCTTCGCGAGCGAGAGAGGCGCCACGGAGCGCGCGCTCGCGGAGCTCGTGGGGGCGGCCCCGGCGGCGGCCGAGGCGCGTCCGGAGGTGGTCGACGTGCTCGAACGGCGCGTGGCCAAGATGCGCCACGCGCTGGAGGAGCTCGAGGCCCGCTACCAGGAGCTCGCGCGGCACAGCAGCGCGGATCCGGGCCTGCCCTCGCAGTTCCGCGAGGTCCAGGGCCGTCCGCCCGAGCGCCACCGCGCGGCCCTGACGCGCGTGTTCGAGCTCAACGTGCGCCTGCAGCGCCGCGCGGGCTGAAGCTCAGCGCGGCCGCGTTTCCGGTCCGGGAAGCAGGCTGACCCGATACAGCTCGAGCACGTCGGGCTCGTCCTGCTCGCCGAGGTAGAGCAGCTGACGCGCGAGCTCGGAGGTGACGAACGAGCTCAGCCTCTCGAGGCCCGGGCCCGAGCGCAGCCGCACGGCGTGGGCGCCCTGCTAGGGGGAGGGCGACGGAAGACGATCTCGCCGCCGGCATCCGCCGAGTCGGCGTCCTCGGCGCCGTGACGGCTCAAGAGGGGACTCGGCGCGACAGTCCGTTCGCGCCACCACGGACGGCGACCGAGACGCCTGCCCTCGTGGCCGGAGAGGCACATTCCAGCCCCGAACGCATCGTGGTCGCACCCAACCCAGAGGCCCCGCGTGATCTCGGGCTCCAGAAGGCAGCACGGCCCTCGGTCGAGGCACCAGCACCGACCCCTAACCGCTACACCGACCCCGTCACCGTGCCGATGACCGCGGAGATGCGCACGCAGGCGAACCTTCTGGCCGCCGAACTCCAGCGCCGTCGCACCGACCGGCGCGTCAGGTTCACCTCGAACACGGTGCTCCGGGTAGCGCTCGAGAACTTCTTCGAGCACTTCGAGCTCGCGCCCGGGGACCGAGCGAACACCGAGGACGAGCTCCGTCGCCTCGTGCAAGCACGCATCGGCTCCAGCCGTCGCGGTATGCGGAAAGCCTAGAGGTTCGCCAGCCAGCCCCAGCCGCGCGGTGCCTTCAGCCCGAGCGAGTGCCGGTGCAATCCAAGCAAAGGGCCATGGGCTTCCCAGTGGCTCAAGACCTTGCCGTGGGGGGCCGCCTTGGTAGGCTTCGCACATTGGAGGCAACGAGCACCAACAAAGCGGGCTTGGCCTGTCTTCTCCACCGCACGTCGTTCGGCCCCGTCACGTGGAGTACCGATGAGGTCCCCAGTCCTCAGCCGCTCACAGTTTGCGCAACAGGGTAAGCGTTCGGGCGCTGCTCTCGGACGCCAGTTGACCGGCTGACGACGGGTGTCCAGTAGCCCGGCTCGGACGATCAGCCGGCTTCCACGCTGGCGAAGCGTTCTTTCCAGGCGGCAGGGACAAGCTCATGGACGCGGTCTGCGGGATGCGTGGCGATGCGCACGAGGACGTCCCTGAAGTAGCGGAAAGGGTCGATGCCTTCACGCCGACAGCTCTCGACCAGGGTGTAGATCGTGGCGGCGGCGTGGCCGCCCTTCTCGCTGCCGGCGAAGAGCCAGTTCTTGCGGCCGACGGCGACGGGGCGGATGGCGTTCTCGCAGGCGTTGTTGTGGATCGGGACGCGGCCGTCCTCCAGGAAGCGCACGAGCGTCGGCCACTGGTTCGCGAGGTAGCCGAGCGCCTTGGCGAGTGATCCCGCGTCGCTCTGCGTGCCCTTCAAGGCCAGCAGCACTTGCTCGAT
>Ga0172376_10002814_pt1 | contig 20978 bp, 20 predicted proteins | sample Lak35m_FD_121114 | JGI IMG/M metagenome (GOLD analysis project Ga0172376, IMG submission 121114) | Freshwater microbial communities from Kabuno Bay, South-Kivu, Congo - kab_092012_35m | ecosystem: Environmental > Aquatic > Freshwater > Lake | place: Democratic Republic of the Congo: South-Kivu... | reverse complement strand
GCCTCGGCAAGCGCCGCCTCCGTCCGCGCCAGCGACTCGAGGTTGCGCGCAGTGTCCTCCGAGAACGCCGCGCGGCGCGCCGCGATCGCCGCGCGGAGTTCCGCGGCCGCCATGGGCGCATCGGTCTCGAGCAACGGGCCCGCGCGCACACGGCGGGCGTCGATGGCATCAAGCTCCGCTACGCGGGACGCGTAGTCCACCTCCGCGAGCATTGCCTTCACCGCCTCGATGCGGTCGCGGCGCGCCGCCACGGCGCGCTCGAGTTCGGACACCGCGCCCGAAAGCTCGGCGCGCAGCGAGGCAAGGTCCTGCCGGCGCACGATGCGCGACCACGCATGGAAGGCCCACGCACCGTCGAGCATGGGCCGTGCTTCGGCTGCAGCGGCGCGGAGCGCGCCGACTGCCGGGTCGATCTCTCCCGAGTCGACGAACGACCGGAACTCGAGGAGCCTCGCCCGCGCGCCCTCGGCCGCCGCGTTGTCCCGCAGCGCGCCCGCCGCGACGGCCAGCGCAACGAGCAGCGGGAGCACCAGGGCTGCCGCCTTCGTCACCATCGACCGCGCCTGGGCGTGATGCACGCGCCGGGCCTGCGTCAGAGGTTGCCGCGGCGTTCCTGCTCGAGCTCGAGGCTCTCGAACAGCGCCTTGAAGTTGCCCTTGCCGAAGCTCTGGCTGCCGCGGCGGCAGATGATCTCGAAGAACAGGGTGGGGCGGTCCTGCAGCGGCTTGGTGAAGAGCTGCAGCAGGTAGCCCTCGTCATCGGCGTCGACGAGGATGCCGAGGTCCCGGATGCGCTGGTGGTCCTCCTTGACGGCCGAGTGCCCGTGCTGGCGCAGCATGCTGTCGACGCGCGCCCACACGCCCTCGTAGTACGTCTCGGGGATGTTCAGGAAGTCCACGCCGCGCCGGCGCAGCGCGGCGACGCTCGAGAGCTCGTCGTCGGTGCGAAGCGCCAGGTGCTGCACGCCCGGGGTCATGTCGTGCCACTCGAGGTACTCGAGGATCTGGCTCTTCTTCTTGCCCGCGGCCGGCTCGTTGATCGGGAACTTGATGAGCTGGTTGCCGCTGGCCATCACCTTGGACATGAGCGCCGAGTACTCGGTGGAGATGTCCTTGTCGTCGAAGTGCTTGAACATGGAGAAGCCCAGCACGTTCTCGTACCAGGACACCCAGTGGTTCATCTTGCCTTCCTCGACGTTGCCGACCGCGTGGTCGACGAACTTCAGCCCGCAGGGGTTCTGGCGGTTGTGCTCGTTGAGCGCGAACGCGCCGATCGGTCGGAAGCCCGGCATGAACTTGCCGCCCTGCTTGACCTCGGGAAGCGCATAGGCCCCCGTGCGGCTGACGAAGGTGTGCACGGCGCGCCCGAAGGTGCGGATGCCGGCCATGGTGACGGTCCCGCTCGCATCGCTGCGCGTGACGGGCTCGTAGGCACTGGTGCCGCCGTTGCGCACCGCGGCCTTCCACGCCGCCTCCGCGTCGAACACGTTGAAGGAGATGTCCTTGATGCCGTCTCCGTAGCGGCGGATCTCCTCGGCAGCGGGGTGGTCCTTGCTGAGCGGCGTCTCCAGGATGAAGCGGATGTTGCCCTGCGTCAGCAGGTACTGCGCGGAGGTTCGGTTGCCGGTGGTCAGGTCGTCGATCTGCTCCACCTGGAAGCCGAACGCCGTGGCATAGAAGAACGCCGACTGCTTGGCGTTGCCCACCCAGAAGCGGACGTGGTCCACGTCGATCAGGGCGAGCGGGTCCGTGGGGTGCTGCGGGCGCGTGGACGGTGCGGTGGAGGCGGTCACGGTCGTCATCCGGCGGATGATATCCCGGCCTGCCGGATACACTGCAGCCCATGGAGCGCACCAAGCGCAACGCCCGCCTGGAGACCGTCGAGCCGATCGGCAAGCGGGTCCTCATCCGCAAGGACGAGGACAAGAAGATCACCAAGGTGGGCATCCACCTCCCCGACAAGATCGAGATACCCACGATCACCGGACGAATCGTCGCGATTTCCGCGGAGGTCTCCCGCGACGACAACTACCCGATCGAGCAGTACGACCGCGTGCTCTTCAACCCGAAGCACGGGGTCCCGGTGGACTTCGAGGGCGACAACCGGCTCTTCGTGATCCCGGTCGAGGACATCGTGGCGGTCTTCCGCGCGGCCGGCGAGACGAAGGACTGACGGGTGGCGCACGCCGCCGGCGAGCCGAGGCCCGTGCGCGAGGCGCCGCCCATCGAGTGGGTCGTCCGCTCCCCGGGGTCAAAGAGCCTGACCAACCGCGCGCTGGTGCTGGCCGCCATGGCCGGAGGCGAGACCGCGCTGGAACTTGCGCTGCGATCGGATGACACGGATGCGCTGTGCCGTGCGCTTGCGTCCCTTGGTGCCGGAATCGAGGAAGTCGCGGCGAGCCCGGAGCCCTCCGGATCCCACGGCGGATTTCGCGTCCGGGGCGTCGGCGGTGCGTTCCCGCCCGGGCCGGACCTCACGGTGAACCTCGGCGACGGCGGAACTCCGACGCGATTCATGATGCCCGTTGCGGCCTTCGCCCCGCGGCGCGTCACCGTCGACGGGAGCGCGCGAATGCGCGAACGCCCGGTGGCAGACGGCATGGCGATGCTGCGGTCGCTCGGCGTCGACGCCGCGTGGGCCGGGCGCGACGGGCAATTGCCCATCACCGTGGACGGGCACAAGGGACCGCCCCGCGGCGGCGCGTTGCGCGTCGGGGAACTTGCAAGCAGCCAGTTCGTGAGTGCGCTGCTCCTCGTCGCCCCCTGGATGCGCGACGGGCTTGAGTTGCGTTTCGACGCTCCGCCGGTCAGCCGGTCGTACATCGACCTGACCATCGAGGAACTCCGGCGCTGGGGCGCGGTGGTCGACGAGGATTGCTCGGGCACCGGCGCGCTGCGCGCCGTCCGCGTGGCGCCCGGGCCGATTGCCGCGCGCGGAGTCGTGCTCATCGAGCCGGATGCGTCGAGCGCGCTCTACTGGGCTGCAGCTGCGGCGATCGTCCCGGGCAGCGACGTCACACTCCACGGCGTGTCGCCGCGTTCGCGGCAGCCCGATGCCGCAGCGATCGCGCTGCTCGGCGCCCACGGCGCCGAGCGGGCCGGTGGCGATGGGGACGAGCGCATCGCGTGCCGCTGCGCACCGGGCGACCGATCGCCTCCGCTCGACGGGTTCACCGTCGACCTCGGGCATTGCCCGGACGGCGCGCTCATGCTGATCGCCGCGGCGGCCGTTGCGTCAGGGCCTTCGCGGTTCAGTGGCCTGGGCACGCTTCGCGTCAAGGAGAGCGATCGGCTCGCCGCCATGGCCCAAGGACTGCACCGCGTGGGCGCCGGGGCGCGCGTCGGCGACTCGTGGATCGAGGTCGAGCCCATCCCCGCCGGGCACCGCGTGCAGGCCACCATCGATCCCCACGGCGACCACCGGATCGCGATGAGCTTCGCCGTGCTTGGCCTGCGCACCGGCGGCATCGCCATCGAGCGGCCGGACTGCGTCGCGAAGAGCTACCCGGCGTTCTGGCGCGCGCTCAGGCGGTGCGAGGAGGGCGGGCAGTGAGCGCCGCTCGGGTTGCCGCTGCACGGCGCCTCGCGCTCGCATAGCCTCCGCGCAATGGGAGCGTTCTGGCATTTCGCCGCGCGTCTGCTGCGTCACAAGGCGCAGCTCGGTGCGGCCATGGCGTGCGCGGCCATCTCGGCCGGCGGCCTTGGCGCGGGGCTGGTTGCGCTCTCGCCGCTCCTTGAGTTTCTGCTGAAGAAGCAGTCCTCGCTCGCGGAGTGGGTGGCGGCGAACGCGCCGTGGGTCCCGTCGGCGCTCACGGACCGGCTTCCCTCGGATCCCTTCGGCGGCGTGGTGGTGGTGTTCGTCGTGCTGCTCGCGATGACCGCTTTCGGGGCAACCGCCAACTTCCTGCACCAGTACCTGTCGCTCACCCTCTGCACCCGCGTGGTGGCGGAGGTGCGCCACGACGTGTTCAAGCACTCCGTGAACCTGCCCCTGGGCACCGTGCTCGGGCGCGGGCCCGCGGAGTTCGTCAGCCGCACCATCCGCGACAGCGCCGAGCTGCAGCGCGGGCTGGTCGCGCTCACCGGCAAGACCGTGGCGCAGGCGACCAAGGGCGCAGCGGCCTTCGCCGCCGCCATCTGGTTCGACTGGCGGATCACGCTCATCGCGCTGGTGGCCGCGCCGCTCATCGCGCTGCCGCTGCGCAAGTTCGGCAAGCGCATCCGCCGCGGCGTGTACGGGGCGCTTCGTGCGCAGGAAGACCTGCTCCGCGTGGCAAACGAGAGCCTGCAGGGGCTGCGCGCGGTGAAGTCCGCCTCCGCCGAGGGCACGGCCATCCGCCGCTTCGACGAGGCCAGCCACGAGGTGCTGCGCCAGGAGCTGCGCGTCCGCTTCGCGCAGTCGGTGTCCAGCCCGCTTGTCGAGGCCATCGCCATCGGTGCGGTGAGCGTGCTGGCGCTGATCGCCGCTCGGCAGATCATCGACGGCAAGCTGCAGTTCGACACGTTCGTGCTGTCGCTGGGTGCGCTGGCCGCGGCGGGCGGATCGCTGAAGCCGGTGGCCGGCCTCGTCAACGAGATCCAGGCCGCGTCCGCGCCCGCGGAGCGCCTGGCGGAGCTCACGGCCATCGCGCGCGAGGATGCGGGCGATCGCAAGCGGCCCGCGCTGCCCCCGCATGGGGCGGTCGTGCGGTTCGAGTCGGTGTCGTTCCGCTATGACGGCGCCTCCGTCGATGCGCTGCGGGACGTCGACCTCGAGATCCGCCACGGCGAGCGCGTGGCGTTCGTGGGGCCGAACGGCTGCGGCAAGACCACGCTGCTCTCGCTGCTTCCCCGGCTCTTCGTCCCGCAGCGCGGGCGCGTGCTGGTGGACGGGCAAGACGTCGCCGCGCACTCGCTTCGCAGCCTGCGCACGCAGGTGGGCGTGGTCACGCAGGACGCGGTGCTCATCCGCGCCTCCATCGCCGACAACATCCGCTTCGGCCTCGAGGACGCGCCCATCGAGGCGGTCCGGGACGCGGCCCGGCGGGCGCACGCTGCCGGATTCATCGAACGACTCCCCAAGGGCTACGAGACCCTCGTGGCGGAGGGCGGCACGTCGCTCTCGGGCGGCCAGCGACAGCGGATCGCCATCGCCCGCGCCATCCTCCGCGACCCGCGCATCCTCATCATGGACGAGGCCACCAGCCAGGTGGATGCCGAGAGCGAGGAGCAGATCAACGCCGCCATCCGCGAGTTCGGTGCGGGCCGCACCACGCTGGTGATCGCGCACCGGCTGTCCACGGTCCTTGCAGCGGACCGGATCGTGGTGATGGACGGTGGCCGGGTGGTCGCCACGGGGACGCACGAGGAGCTGATCGCGGCCTGCGACGTCTACGCGCGCATTGCGCGCACGCAGCTGGCAGGCAGCTGACGGGTGCGCCGCGGCCGAGGGGCGCTCACTGCGGCGTGGCGCCGCCGGTTGCCGGAATCGACGAACCCGTGACAGGCTGCGGTGCGCCGCCGAGGGCAGGCATGGCCGCGCCCGCAGGCGGCGGCGCCGACGGCAGAGCGTCCAATGCGGGGTCGGTGCCGGGAGCGGCCGCAGCGGATTCGGCGGCCGGGGCGTCCGAGACCGCGGGCACCACCGCCGCGGGCACCACCGCCGCGGTGCGGCCCTCGAGCGCGATCCAGGCGAGGAGCACGCCGCCGAAGAGCGTCATGCAGCCGAGGATGGCCACGAAGAGCATCCAGTGCTGCAGCTGCATGTGCAGCTTCTGCATTCCCGCGTCGCGCTCGGTGGTGCGTTCGAGCAGGCCCTGCAGGGCCGCGGAGCTGCGATCGGTGGTTGCCTGCAGGTGCACCACGGCGTCTGCCAGCGTGGTGACGCCGGTCGCCACGCGCATGGCGCTCTCGTGGTTCAGGTCAAGCTGCTGCTGCACCAGACTCATCACGTCCCGCTGCTGCTCGACGCCCTGGGTGATGCGCGCAAGGGTCTTCTCCACCTGCTCGTCGCGCTGGCGGGTGATCATGAGCTGCTGCGCCACCAGGTCGGCCAGGCGCGTCTGCTGGCGCACCAGCTCCGGGAGCGTGCCCATCGTCTGCGGCAGCTGCGCCACCACGCGGGCAAGCTCCTGCTGGCGCTGGTCCTGCAGGTCGAGGAACCCGCGGAACTCGCGCGCCATGGTGACGATCTCCTGCGAATCCGCCGGGACCGGCATCGATGCTGCGTCCACGCGGTCGGCGCCTCCGCGGCGAACCGCCATCGGGGCCTCGTCGCGGCCGACGAAGAGCGAACGCAGGGTGGCAAGGAAGCCGGGCATCGTGGCGGAAGGGTATCGGCTGGCACGGCTCGGCGAGGCGAACCGCTGCGGGCGGGCCGTAGCATCCGGCCGATGGTCGGTCCTGCCCGGTCAATCATCGCGAGCGTGGCGCTTGCGGCGGTCCTCGCCGCGGTGCTCGGCTGCGGCCGCACGGCGCGGACGTCCAAGCATGCGACCAACGCGGGCCCGCGGATCGTGTCGCTGAGCCCGGCCATCACGCACACGCTCGAGGCGCTGGGGGCGGGGGGCAACGTGGTGGGGTGCACGCCCTGGTGCGGGTTGGCGGGCGTGCCGACCGTCGGGTCCCTCGAGGACCGAAACGCGGAGGCCATCCTTGCGCTCCATCCGAACCTCCTCGTGCGCCAGGGTGATCAGCCTGATCCAGCGCTGGACCCGCCGCTCACCGCCGCGGGCGCCGCGATCCGCGGCTGGCGTCTCAATTCCGTGGCCGACGTGCTTCGCTGCGTGAACGGGCTGGGCGCCACCCTGCAGGCGCTCGGCGCACCCGCGGCGAGGCCGGCCGCCGACCGCATCGCCATGGCGCACTGGGATGCCGTCTCGGCGCAGGTGCAGACACGGGCGCCCGTGGTGTTCCTCTTCGGCACGGACCCGGCAGCCGCCTTCGGCGCCGGCACCTACCTCGACGGACTCTGGACGGCGATGGGCGGCGCCAATGCCGTCACAGCAGAGGGGTACCCGACGCTTGGCGCCGAGGACCTGCTCCGGATGCAGCCCGCCGCCGTCGTCGTGGTGACGGCCGCGCCCGTAGAGGCGCCGCTGCCTCCGTGGCTCGCCAGCATGCGCAGCGTGCACGTGCTGGTGGCGCCTGAGCTTCTCGAGCCCAGCGCACGCATGCTGGTCGATGGCCCTGCCGCGCTCCGCAGGTTCGATGCCCTGGCATCGGCGGGGGCGTCCAAGTGACGACGGGGCGTGCCGCGCGCGGGCTGTCGATCGCGCTCATCGCGCTCGCCGCCGCGGCCGCGGTGCGGCTGCTTGCCGTCCGGACGCTCGACGGCGCCGTGGAGCTTGGCTTCCCGGGCGGAGCCATCGGCGACATCCGGCTGTCCTGCGTGCTGGTGGCCGCGACCGCGGGCGGCGTGCTCGGCGCCGCGGGCTGGATCCTGCAGGCACTCCTTCGCAATCCGCTGGCGTCGCCGTTCGTGCTGGGCGTGACGGGCGGCGCGGGAACGGGCGTGGCCGTGGCAGCGGTGCTCGCGGCGCTTGCGGGCGCTGCGGCGCCGGGACCCGTCGCGATGGTCGTCCCGAGCGCGATCGGCGCCGTCGGCGCGCTGGCAGCGGTCGTGGCCCTCGGCCGCAGGAACGGGGCGATCGACCCGCTGAGCCTGGTGCTTGCGGGCGTGATCGTCGGCACCGTTGCGGCGGGCCTCACCACGGTGGCCGAGTCGCTGCTTCCGCCGGACCGGCGCGGGCTCCTCGCGGGCTGGCTCTTCGGCCGCATCCCGGAGGCGCCCGACCGCGCGCTTCTCGCAGCGTGCGCTGCCGCCGCACTTGCACTGGCGGGCGCCGGAGCGGTGCTTGGGCCGCGGCTCGATGCCGCCACGCTTTCCGACGACGAGGCGCGCAGCGTGGGCATCAACCTCGGGCGCCTGCGCACGAGCCTCTTCGTGGCGTGCGGCGTGGCCACCGCCATGACCGTCGCGCTCTGCGGGCCCGTGGCCTTCATCGGCCTGGTGGCGCCGCACTGCGCGCGCGGGCTCGTCGGCGCGGGTTCGCGCGCGGGCGTTCCCACGGCAGCCGCGTGCGGAGCCGCGCTCCTCGTGGCAGCCGACGCACTCAGGCAGTGGATCGATCTTGGCGCAGGCCGGCTTCCGCTCGGCGCGGTGACCGCGGTGCTCGGTGGCATCGCCTTCCTGGTGCTCCTGCGCCGCACGGCCGCGGGGTGGTTCGCATGAGCGCGCTTTGCTACGAATCACCCGTGCTGCGCGTGGGCGGTTTTGCGTTCGAGCCCGGCGAGGTGCGTCCGCACCCCGGGCGCGTGACGGTGCTGCTGGGGCCCAATGGCGGGGGCAAGACAACCGCCCTCCGCCTGGCCGCCGGACTGGCCGTGCCCGGGTCGGGCAGGGTGGCGCTCGGCGGCGTGGCGGTCCACGCGATGCGCCCACCCGAGCGGGCCCGGGCGGTTGCGATGGTGGTGCAGCGGCCGCAGGTCAGCGCGCCCTTCACGGCACTCGAGGTGGTTGCGCTTGGCGCGGCGGCCGCCGGGGCAGGGCCATGCAGCGCCGGGGAGGCGTTGCGTGCGGTCGGGCTCTCCGGGCGCGCCGGCGTTCCCTTTGCGCAGATGAGCGGCGGCGAGCAGCAGCGGGTGGCCGTGGCCCGCGCCTTCCACCAGCATCGACCGGGTGGCGTGCTGCTGCTTGACGAGGCCTTCGCGGCGGTCGATCCTCCGGAGGCCGCGTCGATCGTGGCGGCGGTCCGCATCCGTGCGGCGGCGGGGGCCACGGTGCTCGCGGCGACCCACGACCTTGCGCTCGCCTCGGCCCTTGCCGACGATGCATGGTTCGTGACTGGCGGACGGACCGCGGCATTCGGACCGGCCATCGACCTGCTGGCGCCCGCGGTGCTCGGCGCGTTCCTCGGCGTGAAGGTGACCGCGGCCACCGGCGCCCGCGGGCCCGTGGCCGCCGCGGACCTTGCGGATAGACTTCAAGCGGAGTCACCGTGAGGCAGACCGAGCTCATCATCTTCATCGTGGTCCTCGCCATCAACGGCGGGATTGCGCTGTGGAAGAAGGCCAAGGAGCGCGAGGCCGCGCGTGCGGCGGCGAAGGCGAGCGCGGATGCAGCGCTGGCAACGGTCAAGGCCCCTGCGAAGACCACGCGCGCCGCGGCCCCGGCCGCGCCAACTGCGCCACGCCGTGCGCAGGTGGCCGTTGCGAAGAAGCGCGTGGGGCAGCCCCCCGCAATGCGCGCGACCCCGTCGCCAGCGAAGCCGTCGCCAGTGAAGCCGTCGCCGGCGAAGCCGCGTGTCCAGCCTGTGCCGCCCTCGCCGGCGAAGCCGTCGCCAGTGAAGCCGCGTCTCCAGCCTGCTCTCGTCCCGCCGGCGGCGCCGGTTGCGGCAGCCGTGCCCGGCGCCCGGGGGGCGGTGGCGCTTGCCACGGGGCCGTTGGGCCTCCGCCAGGCCATCGCAGCGGCCGAGATCCTCGGCCCCCCGCGCTCCCTGCGGCCCTACGGGGCCGCGCCCGGCGCCTGAACGGGCGTTCGCAGCACGATGCCCGCACGATCGCAGCAGGATCGCCGGGGTAGGGGTATCATTCCGCCCCCATGATCGACATCCGCAAGCTCAAGGAACTGGTCCGCCTGATGACCGCCAGCGACCTGACGGAACTGGACCTCCGTGACAAGGACGAGCAGGTCACCATCCGCCGGGCCAGCCCGCAGGTGGCGCCCCAGGTGATCCACGCCCCGGCCGTCGTGCACCACGCGGCCCCGGCCGCCGCCCCGGCCCCGGCGGCTCCTGCCGCAGCTGCCCCCGCGAAGCCCGCGGCGGACGAGGGCCTCGTGGCGATCGAGAGCCCGATGGTCGGCACCTTCTACGCAAGCCCCAGCCCCGACAAGCCGCCGTTCGTCGCCGTCGGGGCGCAGGTCGGCCCCAACAGCGTGGTCTGCCTGGTGGAGGCCATGAAGATCTTCAACGAGATCAAGGCAGAGCGCTCGGGCACCATCGTCAAGATGATGGTCCAGAGCGGCCAGGCCGTGGAGTTCGGCCAGCCGCTCTTCATGATCAAGCCAAGCTGACGCCCGCCCGCCGAGCACCCAAGGCCTCGACACCATGTTCAAGCGCGTCCTCATCGCCAACCGCGGGGAAATCGCCCTGCGCATCATCCGTGCCTGCCGTGAGCTGGGCGCCGAGACGGTGTGCGTCTACTCGTCGGCCGACCGCGGCGGCCCCTGGCTGGAGCAGGCCGACCAGGCCATCTGCATCGGCCCGGGCCCGTCCAAGGAGAGCTACCTCAAGATCGAGCGGATCATCGCCGCCGCCGAGGTGAGCCACGCCGACGCCATCCACCCGGGCTACGGGTTCCTCAGCGAGAACTCGCACTTCGCCGAGGTCTGCCGCGACTCGGGCTTCGAGTTCATCGGCCCGAGCCCAGAGGCCATGCACGCCCTCGGCGACAAGGTGAACTGCAAGAAGCTCGCCCGCAAGACGGGCACCCCCGTGTTCCCGGGCACCGAGGACGCGATCGAGGACATCGAGGAGGCCGTGAAGGTCGCCGCCGAGATCAAGTACCCGGTCATCGTGAAGGCGCGGGCCGGCGGCGGCGGGCGCGGCATGCGCATCGCCCGCAACGAGGCCGAGCTGCGCGCCGGCATCGAGAGCGCCCGCCAGGAGGCCGCCGCGGCCTTCGGCGACGGCGGCGTCTACGTCGAGAAGTTCCTCGAGAATGCCCGGCATTTCGAGGTGCAGACCATCGGCGACAAGCACGGGAACGCCGTGCACCTCTACGAGCGCGACTGCTCCAGCCAGCGCCGCCACCAGAAGCTGGTGGAGGAGGCCCCGGCCCCGGGCGTCGACCCGAAGAAGCGCGACAAGGTCTGCGAGAGCGCCGCGGCGCTCATCCGCGAGGCCAAGTACTCGGGCGCGGCCACGGTCGAGTTCCTGATGGACCGCCACCAGGACTTCTACATGCTGGAGGTCAACACGCGCGTGCAGGTGGAGCACCCGGTGACCGAGATGATCACCGGCGTCGACATCGTGAAGACCGGCATCCGCGTCGCCGCGGGCGAGAAGCTGCCGTTCGCGCAGAAGGACATCCGCATCAGCGGGCACGCCATCGAGGTGCGCATCAACGCCGAGGACCCGGACCGCAACTTCATGCCCCAGGCAGGTCTCATCGAGACCTACGCAGCCCCGGGCGGCCCCGGCGTGCGCCTCGACAGCCATGCGCGCGCGGGCTACCGCATCCCGCCGAACTACGACTCCATGATCGGCAAGCTGATCGTGCACGCGCCGGACCGCGATACCTGCATCGAGCGCCTCAAGGGCGCGCTGCGCGAGTTCCGCATCGGGCCGGTGAAGACCACCATCCCGCTGCACCTCAAGGTGCTCGATCACCCCGACTTCCGCAACGCCACCCACGACATCCATTACGTCGAGCGCTGGCTGAAGTCGCTGGCCCAGGGGTGAGCGCCGAAGTCATTCCCGCGGAAGGCAGCCCTGCGGGCATCAGTCCCGCGGGAGTCGGTCCCGCTGAAATCAAACCTGGAGAAATCAAGCCTCGTGAGATTAGTCCTGGTGTCCGCGCTTCGCGGGCATCAGGCTTGCGCCGATGACGGCGGCGGCGCCCAAGGCCATGATGCCGTAGCCGATCACCGGGCTGAGGCCGATCATCGACCGGTTCGGCTGCGGCGGGGCATCCTGCGCCGCCGCCTCCGGCACGAATGCGAGGACGACGGCCATGGCGGCAAGCGAGAGCAGGGGGAGCGTTCGGCGCATGGTCAGTTCTCGTCCGGCGAGGTGATGGTTGCGGTGTTGACGACGCGGTCCTCGGCGGAGGTGGCGAGCACCAGCCCGACGATCTTGGTCTTGGTCGGCACGCGGAAGTGGAGCGACAGCTTCTTGCCGCTGCCCACGGCCTGGATGGGGATGTCCTTGAGGGTGAGCGGGCGGCCGCGCATGCTCTTGACGAGCACCCACTCGCCGTCGTCCTCGACCAGGCCGACCGCGTAGTACTTGCTGCCGGACTCGTCGATCACCGCCACGCGCGCGCCCTGCGCGGTGGGGCCCGAGTCGCGCACCCACGAGTTCAGGTCGGGGAAGATGCGGACGCCGTCGGACTGCGCCGTGGCATCGAGGCGCAGCAGCCGCTCGCCATCGCTCACCTTGAACCCGCGCACGCGCAGGTCGCTGCCCACGGAGGCGGTGGTGTTGCGCGGGAACTTCTGCTCGCCGCCGAGGATGAAGTTGTCCTTGTCCAGCTCCAGCGAACCCGCCGCGTTGGTGTTGATCACGGTGTTGCCGATCGAGTACTTCGGGTCGGGGAAGTCGATCAGCGGGTTGATGTTGGTGGCATCTTCGTCGGCCACCTGCTTGGCCGACGAGGAGCCCGCGCCGCCCGCGAGCAGGTCGGCCGCCGACTTCGCGCTCGTGGGCAGCCGGAACCGGACGCCCTTGATCTCGAAGAAGCGGGGTGCCTGGCCCTTGAGGTCGTCCTTGGGGAAGAGCAGCACGAACGACCCGTCGCCCTTGCTCTCCACCGAGGTGGCGTAGCTGGTCGGCGAGTTGAAGAAGAACGGGCGCATCCCGACGCCCTTCACCTCCTGCATCCACGCGAGCGGGTGCACGGGCACCGCGCGCCCGGACTTGCCGTCGCCGATCACGCGTGCCTGGCTGGCCGACAGCACGAACTGCTGGCCCGCGCCGTCGAAGCCCTCCTGCGAGACGTCGAACTTCACGGCCCAAGCGGCCTTCGGTGCTGCGCCCACGCCGCCCGTCAGCGGGACCGGCGGCACGTCGAGGAGCTCGATCTTGCTGACCGCCGACGGCGGGATGGCGACCTTGCCCATGCCCTCGTCGAAGCTGTCGCGGTACAGGGCGCCCGAGGTGCGCACCAGCTGCGGCATGTGCGTGTTGATGGTGCCGCCGCCGAGCCACGGCGTGTACGCGCCCCAGGACAGGTAGCCGTAGAAGCCCGCGGTGGCCTCGGCCACGCCCAGGATGTACGCATCGTCGGAGCCGATGGTCGGCGCGGTGGGCACGTCGCTGCGGCGCGACCAGCCGGTGTAGTCGAAGATGGTGACCGTGCTCTGCACGAACCCGATGCCGATGGTGAGGATGCCCACCGTCAGCACGCCCGATCCCGCGCCGAACGCGCCGCCGAGCACCAGGTCGGCCGCGCGCGGGAGCGTGAGGTTCATGGGGATGAAGCGGTCGGTGAAGAGGCGCAGCACCACCAGCACGGCCACGAAGGTGCCGAGGAGCACGAGGCCCTTCGCGTAGCCGCCTGCGTCGCCGCCCATCATGGCGTAGCTCGCGGGCTCCCACACGCCGAACGCCACGGCGCCGGCGGTGACGACGCACAGGAAGTGGATGAACGCGCTGAAGGCGCCGGCGTTGGACCACCAGTAGGTGATCAGCAGGGCGATGGCGATGCCGATGAACGAGATGATCACGGGGCTGTCCTCAGGACTTCTTGGGTGCGGCGGCGGGGGCCGGGGCCTTCGGGGCTGCGCCGGCGGCGGGGGCCGCGGCGGCGGCGGGCGGGGCAAACACGCGGCGTACCTCGTCGAGGCTGGTCTCGCCGGCGCGCACCTTCATGAGGGCCGCCTCCTGCAGCGAGAGCGACTTGTGCGCGCGGCGCGCCTGCATGTAGGCGGCCTTGACGTCGCCGGAGGCGAGGAGCCGCCGCGCCTCGTCGTCGAGCACGAGGACCTCGAGCGCGCCGGAGACGCCCAGGAAGCCCGTGCCCTTGCACGTGGGGCAGTCGACGGGCTGGTCCTTCACCAGCACCTTGCCGCTCTGCTTGTAGAGCTGCACCTGCTTGCCGCTGGGGATGGCGAGCATCTTCTGCTCGGCCGGGCCGGCGGCGTACTGGGCGCGACAGGTCAGGCAGACCTTGCGGACGAGCCGCTGCGCCACCACGGCGCGGAGCGTCTCGGCCGCCGACTTCGGGTCGCCCACGGCCTTCACCCACGCGGCCATCATGTCCGGCACGCTGTCGGAGGGCAGGGCCACGTAGAAGAGCGTGTTGCGGGCGTTGGCGCCGCAGACCACCTTGCCCACGCCCGGCTCGCCCGCATCGGCCACGAACACGATGTCGGGGCCGCGGCGCACGATGGTCTGCAGCTGCGTGGCGTAGTCGCTCTTGGAGGGGTCGAAGTCCGCGTGCTCCACGCCCTCCACGATGCGCTCGTGCTTGCGCTCGAGGGTCTTCACGTTGGACGTGAGCGAGTCGTGGCGCCCGAGCATGGCGTAGCAGGCCGTGGTCAGGCCCTGGCCCGGGCGCGCGCCCACCAGCACCACCCCGCGCGGGTCGGTGAAGAGGGCGTCCACGAGCGGCTTCAGCTGCGCCTCGCCTGCGCCGAGCTTGTCGGCGGCGATGGTGAGCTGCTTCTCGCGGTCGAAGTCGATGCGGATGGCCTCGCCCTGCATCGAACCGACGCTGGTGACGGTGGCCAGGCAGCGGTTGCCGTCGCGCACGAAGGCCAGCACGTCGCGCTGGAACTTGCGCCGCTCCGCGGCGTCGAGCCCGGCGAAGTTCTTGAGGAGGTCCACCACCCGGGTGGCCAGCTCGCCCGCGATCGGGTCGCGCTTGAAGCGCACCGAGTCGATCACGTGCTGCACCTGCGCTCCCTGCTTGGAGAGCGCCACCTCGATGCGCGAGGCGCGCGCGTCGGCGCCGGCGAGGAGGAGCGCCTCCAGCGCGCCGTAGGTCTCGAACCCCGGGTCCTTGCGGTCGGGCACGGGGTGGTCGGAGCGGTCCTTCTTCTGGAACCGGAGCGTGGCGCCCGCCATCGCGGACTTGGCGCGGCGCTCGGCCGCCATCTTGGCGAAGTCGATGGAGAGGACCGAGAGCGGCTTGGCCTTGGTTCCCTCGAGCGCCTTGTTCCGGAACTTCATGTACCACGCGCACGGCACCACCATCAGCGCCAGCATCAGCGGGAACCCCGCGAGCCACGTGGGCACCAGCAGGACGGCCAGCACCGCGGCGGCGCCGAACGCCAGGAAGATGCCCGACCACTTCTGCGGGTTGAGGTTGTAGTAGGCGGCGTCCTTCTCGAGCTTGCCCGAGACGAAGGCGGCGTACGGCACGAACGCGGCGAACGAGACCAGCGGCTTCGCCACGCTCATCAGGAACGCGGGTGCCGGCGTCTCGGCCAGCAGCGCCGGCAGGAAGGTGCGGATGGTCTCCATGGTCAGCCCTTGCCCACCATCGATGCGCCCTGCGAGATGCCCTTGAGGCGCATGCGCAGCTCCTCGGGCTTCGGCGTGGACTGCAGGGCCACGCTCTGGTGGATGTACTCCTTCTCCACCAGGTCGACGAGCGAGCTGGTGAAGTCGATCATGCCGGCGTCGCGGCTCTTGATGATGTCGAGCAGCTCGCCCTCGCGGCCCTCGAGGATGTACTTCTGCACGGCCGGCGTGCTGATCAGGATCTCCAGCGCCGGGATGCGCGCGATGTTCTGGTGCAGGGTGGGCAGCAGCTTCTGGTAGACGATGGCGCGCAGGTTGTAGGCAAGCAGCTTGCGGATCTGCTCGCGCTCGTTCACCGGGAACAGGTCGTAGATGCGGCCGAAGGTCTGCCAGGCGCTGGAGGCGTGGATGGTGCCGAACACCAGGTGGCCCGTCTCGGCGGCGCGCACGGCGGCCTCGAACGTCTCGTAGTCGCGCATCTCGCCCACCAGCGCGATGTCGGGGTTCTCGCGGACCAGGGCGCGGAGCGCGTCGTTGAAGCTGACGCAGTCGATGCCAATCTCGCGCTGGTTGATGGTGGCCTTGTCGTCCTTGAAGATGTACTCGATCGGGTCCTCGATCGTGACGATGTGCACCTTCTTGCGCTCGTTGACGTACTGCAGCATCGCGGCGATGGACGTGGACTTGCCGCTGCCGGTGACGCCCGCGAAGAGGATGAGGCCCTGCGCCATCATGGCCACGTCGCCGAGCGACTGCGGCAGGTACAGGTCCTCGAACTTCTTGATGTTGCTGGTGATGAGGCGCGCCGCGACGGCCGGCTTGCCGCGCGCCATGAAGATGTTGACGCGGAAGCGGTTCCTGTCGTCGTAGTCGTACGCGAAGTCCATCGACCCCTTCTTGCAGAAGATGTCGAGCTGGCCCGCGTCGAGGATGTCCTTGGCCACCTGGAACATCAGGTCCTGGGTGACGACGTCGACCTCCACGTCCTTCAGCACGCCGCGGTGGCGAATGCGGGGCTTCAGGTCGCTCTTGACGATGAGGTCGCTGCCGCCGAACTTGATGATGGCGCTCAGCCAGAGGGTCCATGCCTTCTTGCCTTCGCCGGGCGCGGTGCCGCGTCCGGTGAGGTTGATCGGGCTGGTGAGGATCTGCTTGCCGTCGTGTCCGGACACGCTGGTGACCTCCGCAAGGAATCCCGCGGCGGTTGCACCGAGTGCCTCCGTCCGGGAGACCGGAAATCCTAGCAGGATCTGCGCGCGATCGGCCTTCGGGCCGCCGCAGGTGGCCGCTATCCTCCCGAAATGGAACACAAGATCGTCCAGGAAGGCATCACCTTCGACGACGTCCTGCTCGTCCCGCGCTACAGCGAGATCACCCCGGAGAGCGCGGACACCCGCGCCCAGTTGACGCGCCAGATCGCCCTCAACATCCCGCTGGTCTCCGCGCCCATGGACACCGTGACCGAGGCCACGCTGGCCATCGCGCTGGCGCAGGAGGGCGGCATCGGCATCGTGCACAAGAACATGCCGCCGGAGCGCCAGGCGCTGGAGGTGCAGAAGGTCAAGCGCAGCGAGAACGGCGTCATCACCGATCCCGTGACGCTGGCACCCACGGACACCGTGCAGCGCGCGCAGCAGCTGATGGGCGAGCACGGCGTGAGCGGGTTCCCGGTGACCGAGGACGGATCGCGCCGCACGCGCGTGGTGGGCATCCTCACGCGGCGCGACACGCGCTTCGTCGACCGTCCCACCGAGACGCGCGTGCAGGACGTGATGACGAAGGACGGGCTCGTGACCGCCCCTGCCGACACCACGCCCGCCGCCGCCGAGGCCATCCTCAACCGCGGGCGCGTCGAGAAGCTGCTGCTCGTGGACTCGCAGGGGCGCCTCGCCGGCCTCATCACCATGCGCGACATCGACAACTTCACGCGCCACGCGAAGGCGTGCCGCGACTCGCGCGGCCGGCTGCGCGTGGGCGCCGCCATCGGCGTGCTGCAGTACGAGCGCGCGGAGCGGCTGGTGGCCGCCGAGGTGGACGTGATCGTGGTCGACACGGCGCACGGCCACAGCCTGAACGTGATGCGCACCGTGAGCGAGCTGAAGAAGCGCTACCCCATCGACGTGATCGCAGGCAACATCGGCACCGCGGACGGCGCACGCGCGCTCATCGACGCGGGCGCGGACGCCGTGAAGGTCGGCATCGGGCCCGGGTCCATCTGCACCACGCGAGTGGTGACGGGCGTGGGCGTGCCGCAGGTGACCGCCATCATGAACGCGGTCGAGGGTTCCGCGGGCCGCGTGCCCGTGATCGCCGACGGCGGCATCCGGCTGTCGGGCGACATCGCCAAGGCACTGGCCGCGGGCGCCGACTGCGTGATGCTCGGCGGCCTCTTCGCCGGCCTCGAGGAGAGCCCGGGCGAGCTGGTCATCCACCGCGGGCGCCGCTTCAAGACCTACCGGGGCATGGGGAGCGCCGGCGCCATGAGCATGGGATCCGGCGACCGCTACGGCCAGGGCACGGTCAAGGACACGCGGAAGTTCGTCCCGGAGGGCGTCGAGGGCCGCGTGCCGTACCGCGGGACCCTCTCCGAGTTCACCTACCAGATGGTCGGCGGCCTCCGCTCGGCCATGGGCTACTGCGGCTGCAACTCGCTGGAGGAGTTCCGCAAGGAAGCCCGGTTCGTGCGAGTGAGCGGTGCCACGGTGGTGGAGAACCACCCCCACGACATCCAGATCACCAAGGAAAGCCCCAACTACACTGTGGCCGCGGTCGGCGACGAGTGATCCACACGCCGGTGTGGCGGAACTGGCAGACGCAGCGGATTCAAAATCCGCCGGGCTCTAAACCCGTGCAGGTTCGATTCCTGTCACCGGCACCTTCGCGGTCCGGGCCCGGACCGGGCCCGGACCGCGTGTTTCCGGGCCTGGAATCCGCCTGGACCGGGGGCTGGAACGGCGCGGGGCCTTCCGCTACACTCTCCGATTCCCCCTGACGGCGCCGGAGCGCCCGGGCGGGCAGCAAGGAGCATCACCGTGTACGCGATCTTCGAGGACAGCGGAACCCAGATCAAGGTCAACGTCGGCGACATCGTCGATCTCGACAGCCGTGTCGTGGAGGAGGGCACCAAGGCCCTGACCTTCGACAAGGTGCTGGCAGTCGGCGCGGGCGACGGCAATGCCGCGAAGATCGGCATGCCGTACCTCTCGGGCGCGACCGTCACCGCCGAGGTGATGGGCGAGGCCAAGGGCGAGAAGCTCCGCACGGGCAAGTACAAGCGCCGCAAGGGCTATCGCCGCCAGGCCGGTCACCGCCAGGAGTACCTGCGCGTCAAGATCACGGCCATCAAGGCCGCCTGAGCCTGCAGCACGGCACGCATTCACGCAGCGATCCGCTTCACGCGGGTCGCTGCGGTGTTTTTGGGGCATTCCGCGCCGGTTTGCGCAGGGGCGCCGCGGCGCTGGCCGCTAGCATCCGGTCTTGGGCATGCAGCCGCCGCACCGGTCCCCGGACCGGGCGGAGGAAAGTCCGGACACGACTGGACACGGTGGTGGCTAACGGCCACCCGGACGCGTGGGCGCGTCCGCGGGACAGTGCAACAGAGAGCAAACCGCCGAACGGCGCCGCAAGGCGTGCGTGGCAAGGGTGAAACGGTGCGGTAAGAGCGCACCGCCTTCCCGGCGACGGGAAGGGCACGGCAAACCCCACCGCGTGCAAGCGCAAGCAGCTCCCGCCGGCTCCGGCCGGCGCCCGTGTCCACGGGTTTGGGGGCGGGTCGCGCGCAACGAGCCCCCCGGCAACGGGTGGCCCAGAGAAATGGCTGCACGCGGCTTCGGCCGCCGACAGAATCCGGCTTACCGCCCGAGCCGCCCACCTGAATGCCCGGGCCCCGCAGCACGCGGGGCCCGGGCGCCTTTTTCCGCGGATCGGCGGCGGGCGACCACAAGATCTTGCGGACCGCGGTGCTCCATGGCCCCATTGGTGAGATTCCGGGGCGATTCCTGTTGAGTCGGATGCAGAAACCCGGACAATGACACGTTCAGCCGGACACGGCTGGTCCCCCCATGCACGACCCCCTGGAAACCAACGTCCCCGCAAAGTCCTCCCCCTCGCTCAGCTACGCCATGCTGCTGTACCGGCGTGCCGTCCATCCTGAGTTCTTCGGCATCGAGGCGCGTCGCAAGCTCGAGCACGGCGAGTACGAGTTCGAGGGCTGGATCTTCAAGGGCGGCCACTGCGTGCGCTTCCAGCACGGCCAGACCACCTTCTGCGAGGTCGTGGTGGACAACCCGACCAACCTCCCGGATCGCGGCCTCGCCGGCACGCTTCCGTGCGCCGGGGAGCACGACCACGAGGAGAAGATCAGCGAGACCATCGGCTACCTGACCACCATCCAGTCGGAGGCGCTGAGCGACCACCTGTACCTGGGCACCTACAAGGAGATGCTCCAGCACGGGCGCGACAGCGACTCGCTGATGACCGCGTGGACCGATCCCAACGGCAAGCCCAACCTCTCCCTCATCGACCTGCAGCGGTTCCGCAACGAGCTGCACGTGCAGGGCTACCACCTTCGCGCGGGCTCGGGCCTCGTCCTGCGCACGCAGTCGATGGTGCAGCTGCCGGAGCCGGCGGCGAAGGAGACTCCGGACAACCGCGGTCGCCGTCGGTGAGCGACCGGCTGACGGTTGCAGAGGTACTGTCGCGGTTCGATCGCGAGGTCGGGCTCGAGGAAACGGTGCGCGCGACGGGTGGATCGTCCGCGACGGCGGCTGCCGTCGACGCCGCCTCGGCGCCGGTCGTGCGAGGCGCGCCGGCGCGCGCCTCGGTGGCGCCCACTTCGTCCGCTGAACCGTCGCCTCAGCGGATCCACGCACCCGCGCCCGCGGCGGCTCGTCCCGTTCCGGAGGGCCGCCCCATCCCCGCAGCAAGCCTGCAAGCGCCGGGGTCTTCGGGGGAGCGCGCCGCTCGGCTTGCCGAGATCGAGGCCCGACACGCCGAGACCTGCCCGCACTGCACCACTGCCACCGGCCACACCAGGCTGGTCTTCGGCGAGGGTGCGCCCGACGCCGACATCCTGTTCGTTGGCGAGGCGCCCGGGGAGGCCGAGGACCGCGCCGGGCGGCCGTTCGTTGGGCCCGCTGGCGAGAAGCTCGAGGAGATGATCCGCGCGATGGGGCTCCGCCGCGAGGACGTGTACATCGCCAACGTCCTCAAGAGCCGCCCTCCGGAGAACCGCACGCCCATGCCGGACGAGGTGGCCGGCTGCGGCCCGTTCCTGGTCGAGCAGATCCTTGCCGTGCAGCCGCGCGTCATCGTGACGCTCGGCGGGCCCGCCACGAAGTTCGTGTGCGCGACCGAGACCGGCATCACCCGGATCCGGGGCACCTGGCAGCGCTGGCTTCCGCCCGCGGGGGCGGAGTGCCCGGAGATCGCCGTGATGCCGACCTATCACCCCGCGTACGTGCTGCGCACCTACACCAAGCAGGTGCGGGGCGAGGTGTGGAGCGACCTGCGCGGCGTCCTCGCGAAGCTCGGTCGCACGCCGCCCGCGCGCGCCGAGGGGCAGGGCGGCTGAGGCAGGGACCTGCGGCGGGTGACCTGCGGCGGGTGACCTGAGGCAGGGACCTGCGGCGGGTGACCTGCGGCGGGGCGGCGTGCCGCCGGCGTCAGGCCAGCATCGCGAGCGCGGCGGAGGTGACCATGCCGGCACCCTGCGGATCCACCGACTGGTCGTACTTCACCATCTCGATGGCCGAGTGCGGCGCGCACGCGGCCGCCACGAACATGTTGCCCACGGAGCACCAGCGGTTGC
>Ga0172376_10002812_pt1 | contig 20992 bp, 26 predicted proteins | sample Lak35m_FD_121114 | JGI IMG/M metagenome (GOLD analysis project Ga0172376, IMG submission 121114) | Freshwater microbial communities from Kabuno Bay, South-Kivu, Congo - kab_092012_35m | ecosystem: Environmental > Aquatic > Freshwater > Lake | place: Democratic Republic of the Congo: South-Kivu... | reverse complement strand
TCATGGGGATAAGCGCAGCTAATAGTAGCTTGAATCCTTTCTGCGTAACAGTTATAGCCTTATCATATCGCCAATTATTGTATCAATTGTATACCATTTACCACTCAAACCCAGAAGAGCCCATTTTAATCAAGTTTGTATTAGGAGAATTTTGAAGAATGGAAGTTAAAGGAGATGATTATCGGGTCTGGTATGAACAATCAGATGTAGTTATCTATTGCCAAGGATCTCTACGATTAGCAGGCACAGATGAATATGCCCCAATTGTCCAAATTTTAGAAGATGTAATTGCCCAAAACCCTAAAAAGCTCACTTTAAATCTCTGTGAACTAGAGTTTTTAAATAGTTCGGGTATTAATGTTCTTTCTAAGTTTGTGATCAAAGTTCGCCAAAAAGAGACCATTAAGATTACTGTACAAGGTTCTGAGAATATACCTTGGCAAGGAAAATCTTTAAAAAACTTGCAAAGATTAATGCCCGCGCTAAATTTGGCTTGGATTTAGCTAATTGACTTTCTTCGGAATATCTTTACTGATTTCGCTGGTAATTTCGTTACGAATAGATTCCAAAAGGCTATTGATCACGGCTGGTGCAACATGTCCAGTGTCTACCTCACGTCCTGAGACTTGCGATAAAAATGTCAAAATCTGTTTTGGCAAAATTAATGTCAGCCCGTTTTTGAGATGTAGCTCTAACTTGCAAACTCCTGTGACCACAGGATAGACACTATATTGACTTAAACCATTGATGAACTGGCCACCTGCATCAAAATAACTCAACTGAACATATCGGTAGGTAGGGGGCTGACTACTATAACCATAAAGCTCTTGCTTAATAAACTCATAAAGTTCAATACAGTTATTAGCCTGTGCAAATGACAAACATTGCTCTAATGCTCTAGTTAATGGCAACTTATTAATGGCTTCTTCTGATTCCAGTCGCAATTCTAGAGCTGAGAGGATATCATTAAGACTGGGGACAATGGTAGTTTGAGTAGCTGACATGGTGATTCGCACTAAATAAATCTATTGCTAAGTAAAGAAATCTTTACTTGAAGACTCTTACTGGGTTCATTTTTCAATTCTTGAAAGTGTAATACCAAAGCATAAATGGCTACGCCATTTTGTGCTTTCAAAACCTTTATAGGGTTTGGTTGTTAATTCACAGAAGTGTGGCGACACTTCTGTGAATTGGTATAACAAAATTTTTGGGGATTGGTATTACTTAGTAAAATTAGGGCATAAAACTCATAAAGTAAAGATGACGCTTTGCCCAACCTTTGCTGGATGCAGTTTTCACATTAGACTTAAAGATAATCGGCTAAAATGAACATCAAAGTTATTCTTGCCTAAAGTTCATGCTCACTTCTGATCGCACTGTTCAACAAGAAAATACACCCACCGTTATTGATGTAGATGTCCCTAAACGTGGGATGCCCGTTACGATCATTACAGGTTTTTTGGGCAGTGGCAAAACCACTTTGCTCAATCACATTTTGCAAAACCAACAGGGTTTGAAGGTTGCAGTTTTAGTCAATGAGTTTGGAGATATCAATATTGATAGTCAGTTGTTGGTGTCTATCGATGAAAACATGATGGAATTGAGCAATGGTTGCATTTGCTGCACCATCAATGATGGTCTCGTTGATGCTGTGTACAGTGTCCTCGAAAAAGGCGATCGCATTGATTACATGATTGTTGAGACTACAGGCGTTGCTGATCCCTTACCGATCGCGCTTACTTTTTTAGGTACAGAATTGCAGCATTTGACTCGCCTTGACTCGATTTTGACCGTAGTTGATGCTGAAGCCTTTACCTCTGAGCATTTCAAAAGTGAGGCAGCTTATTCCCAAATTATGTATGGCGACATAATTATTCTCAATAAAACCGATCTAGTAAGCGAAGAAAAGCTCCAAGAACTAGAGGCTTACATTAATAAGACCAAAACTAAAGCTCGGATCTTGCGATCGCGGTTGGGAGTTGTGCCACTGCCATTAGTTCTGGATGTTCAGATCGACCAATCGGCGATCTTAATTGCGGGGTCGTCCAGCCAAGAGACTGATGATCACGATCATGGAGATCACGCCCACCATAACCATGACCACGCTCATACCCATGAACATAGCCATGATTCCACATGCCAGGAGGAGCATCACGATCATGATCATCATCATTCAAATCACCTAGATAACGATGGTTTTATCTCAATTTCGTTCCAAAGCGATCGCCCCTTTGAGCTTGATAAGTTTCAAAACTTTTTAGACAAGCAATTACCGATTGATGTTTTCCGAGCCAAAGGTATTTTGCACTTTGTAAATATTGACAATCGCTATGTTTTTCAACTGAGTGGCAAACGCTATGAACTCAAAACTGATGATCGTGCAAAACCTTTAAACAATCAGTTAGTCATCATTGGGCGAAATTTACACCGCGAAGAACTATTAGCACAACTTACAGATTGCCTCGTTTAATGCCAAAAAGCACCCATAAGGGTGCTTTTTGGGGACTATGTATGTGTGGCTAGGCGATCGCATAGTTGATCGGCTTGAATTACCCCCTCAACTCGATCAACAGGCGCTCCATCTTTAAATAGAACCAATGTTGGTAAAGCATAAACTTTGTACTGCGAGGCAAGATCGGGGTAGTTATCAGTATTAATCTTTACAATTTGCACTTTATCTTTCATTTTTTCACTAACCTTGTCCAAAATCCCTGTCATCAATTGACAAGGACCACACCAAGGCGCGTAAAAGTCTACCAGAACAGGCAATTCTGAACTTTCTAATAATTCATCAAAACTACCAAACTGCTTTTTTACTGACATATAGCGATCACTCCTCTAAAAACTCAATTCTATAACAATTGCCATAAAAGTAGGAGACGCTATTTTTTGACTTTGAAGCTATTGATGGATTTTCTCTAAAACTCGACTTATAAAAAAGCACAAAATGGCGTAGCCATTTTGTGCTTTCAAAACCCTTACAGGGTTTGGGTTTTAATTCACAGAAGTGTGGCGACACTTCTGTGAATTAAAACCCAAAATAGAGTTGCAGCGCTCTGCGCTGCAACTCTATTTTGGGTTTTGAATTTTTTTGTCGCAAAGGTTACATCGCTAGGATAAAATTGTCACTGGCTATTACTCAATCTGCAATGATCTCTAGTAACGATTTTCGACCCGGCGTAACAATTGAACTTGATGGCGAAGTCTGGCGTGTAGTTGAATTTTTACACGTAAAGCCAGGCAAAGGTTCGGCATTTGTCCGTACCACCCTAAAAAGCGCTATGACAGGTAAAAACCTAGAAAGAACTTTCAGAGCTGGGGAAATGGTTCCTCAAGCTGTTCTTGAAAAAAGCTCTATGCAGCACACCTATAAAGACGGAGAAGATTATGTCTTTATGGATATGCAAAGCTATGAAGAAGCTAATTTGACTTCGGCTCAAATCGGCAGTCGAGTTAAATACATCAAAGAAGGCATGGAAGTCAATGTCGTGCGCTGGGGCGATCGCGTAATTGATGTGGAGTTACCCAACACTGTTGTACTAGAAGTGATCGAAACTGATCCTGGACTAAAGGGTGATACAGCAACGGGTGGTAGCAAAGCTGCTAAGGTGGAAACTGGCGCATCGATCAATGTTCCTTTATTTGTGAATGTTGGCGATCGCATCAAAATTGATACTCGTGAAGACACGTATTTGGGGCGTGAAAATTAGGTGGAATTTAGTTTAGATCAAGTACGTGAATTAGTCACGATTCTAAATAAGACGGATATTACCGAACTAACCCTAGAATCAGGCGATGTCCGTCTGAGTATCCGTAAAAGTGAAACTAGAGTTACGGCAATGCCTGTAGCAATGCCAGCATCTGCGGTCGTCTCTGCCGTAAACTCACCAGCGATTGAGTATACGGCTACAAGCCCTGTGACGCACACTACTACAATTGCTGACTCCCTTCCCTCCAAAAAACTCATCGAGATCACATCACCGATGGTTGGTACGTTTTATCGTTCTCCTGCTCCTGATGAGGCTCCGTTCGTAGAGATTGGTGATATTGTCAAAAAAGGTCACACAGTTTGCATCATCGAAGCGATGAAGCTCATGAATGAAATTGAATCAGAATCTTCTGGCAAAATCGTAGAAATTTTAGTGGAAAATACTCAACCAGTTGAGTATGGTCAAGTTTTAATGCGAATCGAAGCAAACTAACCCAAAAAAGATCTGATTTACTGAGATTGTTAATTGCAGCGCTTTGCGCCAAATTAAACCCCAAGAGATTTTTTGAAAGCGGCGCTTTCAAAAAATCTCCTGTACTACTTAACCTCAGTTCGGGTTAATTTTAAACTGGCTTCTAGAAAGGATTCGTGCTACAAACGCTTTCTAGAAGCCAAAACAGTAAAAGACTCGCGAAGCGAGTCTTTTACTGTTTTGGCTTCTAAAATTTTGTAGCTTATCCCGAACTCTCGTTACTTAAAGGTTCAACGGTCTGTATAGCTATAGTTACTTGTATATAAATAAAGGCGACGCTTCGCGTCGCCTTTATTTATTTGGGTTTTATGTCCAAAGCGAAACTTTCATTGCTGTAAAACAAAAAGTATTTAGTTTTGGTTGAAGAACAGAAAACAGATCACAAAGCTACTTTTTCTGTGCCTTTCGATACTTTTAAACCTCACTTAAGAGATATTGCGCTCAATTGTAAATAATTGTTAAGGTAATTACGTCAAGAAAAAGTAACTTATCAAGTAAACTTCAGTGTTTTAAGGAGAGAATTATGGAAACCAAATTTGACTTTAGTGGCGAAAAGCTTTTCACTCCAATCGTTTTTCGTGAAGATTTTAATCAATTTGCGCGTCTAAGTGAAACCCAGGCTTGGTCAATGTTTTTTACAGCAAGTCGTGAAGATAATATCCTTGGTTTTAGCAGAGACTCTGGAAGGTTTTGGACAGGATTAGTAATTGCTACAGTTGTTGAATCAATTCTCGGCTCTACTGTTTTTCATGTTTTTTAACTTTACCAAATCATGTTTAAGTCACGAAGCCTCAGCATTGAGGCTTCGATGATAGCAATTCTCATTATGAAACCGATTTTGGTGTATCCAGCACCTTCGGTGCTGGATACACCAAAATCGGTTTTTTGAATGCCCGCCGTTGGCGGACTTTCAAAAAACCGATTTTTATAATGAGAATTGTTGCTTCGATAACTAGTGACTAGCCTGAGAACCTCGTACATTTTTGATTAACCAGTTAAATTTGGCTTCGGCTAACTCTAAGTTGCCTAACATGGACTGACCAAATCCGCCAAGATGAGATTCTAAATCATCTAAATCATAGCCATATCCAAGACGGCTCACAGTACCACGTAGGCGATCAGAAAGACAAAGACAAATAGCGCGATAAAATCGTGACGAAAAATTTATATCTTGCTGTAGTTTCGATAGGAGTTGCACTCTTGGAATTGATAATACAATGCTTTCTTCTAGCGATCGCACACTAGCAAGGGGAGGGCGAGTATCGATAAAAGATACTTCCCCAACTATTTCTCCTTCAGAAATTCTGGCAAGTTCTTTCTGATCTTGCGACTCAATCACAACACTAAACGAGCCACTTACGATAATGTACAGAGCTTCACTGATTTGACCTTCGCGGATTAATAAGCGATCAGGCGCAATTATTTCCTTTTTGCCTTTCTGGACAAACCAGTCAAGGTCACTATTATTGAGTTCGCTAAAGAAAAGTAAAATTTTCTTCACATTTAACCTCTGTAACTGGACAAAACGTAAGAAACCATATTTTTGCAGATTATTTTGTACAAATAGTAATGCTAATCCAAAAATTTAAGAAATAGTAATTTTTAGCTCGGTAAATATAGCAATCTTTATATTGGCGGGATTACAACAACCCAAATAAATAAAGGCGGCGCAAAGCACCGCCTTTATTTATTTGGGTTTTAGGTTCTAAGCAAATCTTTCATTGCTATAGCTTACAAAACTAACATCATTTTTAAAGTTGCTGGTTTTGATAAATCCCCTTCAAGTAGAACTTTGCCATTGGCATGAAGATGACGGGCGATGTGATACAAAGACTCAATCTCATCTAAATCATCTATTCTGGTTGCAATTTCTTCTAGAGAGAGAGACACACTTGATACTTTTAAAACATCCACAAGTTTCTTTTGTAAAGCAAGTACCTTAGCACCAGCTTTTTTGCCAGCCTCAACACCTGGTTGATGATAGGCATTGATATTCACCAACGAAGCATAAAAGCTCACAGCACGTTCATATAGCGCAATCAATGCGCCAACTGTAAGTTCAGAAACACAAGGGATCGTCACTGTAATTGAGTCTCTACCATTTTCATAGAGAGCGCTACGTGTACCTTGCAAGAAACCTAACAAATAATCGCCCGTGACAACACCTTCTTCTACTTCAGGATGGGGCTTAACTGAGTCCTGCAAAACTTCGATGAAAGTTGCAAAAAAGTTAGGAACGCCTTCGCGCAGCTGTTGTACATAGGCATGTTGATCCGTAGAGCCTTTGTTACCGTAAACTGCGATCCCTTGATATACCGTATTGCCATCAAGATCATTCTCTTTACCCAGAGATTCCATTACCAGTTGTTGCAGATAGCGACTGAATAACAGCAGCCGATCTTTATAGGGCAAAACCACCATATCTTTTTCGCCCTTACCATTGCCCGTAAAATACCATGACATCGCCAGAAGTGCCGCAGGGTTTTGGCGAATATCTTCAATGCGAGTAGCTGCATCCATTAAACTTGCTCCGCGCAGCATTTCACGAATATCAATGCCTTGTAAAGCCGCAGGCAATAAACCAACTGCTGATAGTTCTGAAGTTCGACCACCTATCCAGTCATACATGGGGAATTGATCGAGCCAACCATTGCCGATCGCGTATTTCTCCAACGCACTACCAACACCTGTAATCGCGATCGCCTGTTTTGCAAAATCTAAACCTGCTTGTTTAAATGCAAACTCGGCTTCTTTCATACCATTGGCGGCTTCAGGAGTGCCGCCAGACTTAGAAATTACTAATACTAATGTGGTGCTGAGGCGATCGCCTAACAGGTCAAGTACCAAATCGATCCCGTCGGGATCAGAATTATCGATAAAACTGATTTTAAGGGGGACATCCGCCTTAGAAAAACATTGAGCGACAAATTGGGGACCTAATGCCGAGCCACCGATGCCAATTGAAAGAATATCCGTAAACTTCGCAGCCTTTGGTGGATGGATAATCCCTGCATGAACCTTCTTAGTAAAGTCTTCGATGCGATCAAGAGTCTGAGTAATATCTTTACGCAATGCTTCTGTGGGGGCTATTTCAGGCGATCGCAGCCAGTAATGTCCGACCATACGTTGCTCATCAGGATTGGCGATCGCGCCTGACTCTAACGCTTTCATATCCGCGAAAGCTTTGACAAACTTAGGTTGTATCTCTGTCACAAAGTCTGGCGTAAACCTGATCCGACTGATATCTACGTAAAGACCTAACTCTGAATGGTAGTACAGCCAGTCTTGATAACGTTGCCACAGTTCCACAGCCGAACTCATACGAACCTCACCTTGCTCTTTGTGAATAGCTTAAATGTGTATAGCTTAAGTGTGCATATCTTTATGGTTTGAGCGATTTAATCAAGAGTCCAATTTTTGCGGCGAGGCTTGGCCACCCCATAAAAATTTGCTCATTATTTTATTGCTCGTTTCAAAGGAGATGCATAGTCCCAATCGTAAGTGATAAATAGCAACCTTGTTTGATGTTATTTCTACAGATTGTGATTACCTAGAATTTTTAGATTTCTTGTTTTAAGCGCTATAGGCTATAAAAACGCCAAAATTGGTTGTTAAGTCTACGTTAAGAAGTGCATCAAAGTTGGTTTGCTAACACCAGCAAAGTGTTATGGTGATCTCATAGCCAAATCAGCTATTCGGCGCAGTGGGGTAATTAAAAACAAGATTGCGCGTGTCAACTTTATTAACTGGTTTGGAACTCAGAAGCGAGGTCATAGATATGAAACTTGTAATTCAAGGCAAGAACATTGAAGTCACGGAAGCCATCCGCGAGTACGTTGAGCAAAAGATCGACAAAGCGGTAAACCATTTCCAAGCATTAACCACAGAGGTAGATGTGCATCTTTCTGTGGCTCGCAATCCTCGCATTGCTTCTAGCCAATCGGCTGAAGTAACAGTCTATGCAAACGGATCTGTGATCCGCGCAGAGGAAAAGAGCGAAAATTTGTATGCAAGTATTGACTTAGTTGCTGACAAGATTGCCCGCAAGTTGCGGAAATTTAAAGAGCGAAAGAGCGATCGCGTTGCAGCAAAAACTAGCATTGCCGTAGTTGAACAACCACCTGTACCTGTGCCAAATGGTAATCGTGTGGTTGAGTTGCCCACTCAAGTGGTGCGAAATAAGTACTTCGCTATGCCAGCTTTGTCTGTGGATGAGGCTTTGGAACGATTGGAGTTAATTGACCATGATTTCTATGTTTTTCGCAATGCTGACACAGGGGAAATCAATGTTGTGTATGAACGTAATCATGGCGGTTATGGTGTGATCCAACCCCATGATGTCAAAAAACATTAGCCTCAGATTGTAGGAGAGAGCGCAAAGTGCTCTTCTAAAAAAGAAAGGGTGCAAAGCACCCTTTCTTTTTTTATTCGTTACAGCCTGTTGGGGTTTTGAGTAGTACAAAAAAAATTGAAAGCGTTGCTTAGCAACGCTTTCAATTTTTTCACTGGGTTTTAATTTAGTGCAAAGTGCTGTAAGTGGTTTCAAAACGCAAAATGGCATAGCCATTTGTGTTTTGGTTTAAATTTGCTACGCTAGAAGACTAAAGCAAATTTTGCACAATTTCATTTTTTAATTTTTTCAGAGCAGACATGACTGTTAAGTACGGCGAACAAGCGATCGCAGAAGCAACCCTCACCACTTTCCCGAACCCTCGCATCGGTAGAGATTACAACATTCAGATTACCCTTCCTGAATTTACTAGCAAATGTCCATTTTCTGGATATCCCGACTTTGCCACAATCTACATTTCCTACACGCCAAACCTTGTACTGGTAGAACTTAAGGCTATTAAGCTATATATCAATAGCTATCGAGATCGCTTTATTTCCCATGAAGAGGCGGTCAATCAAATTCTGGATGATTTTGTAAAGGCTGGAGATCCTCTAAGGATTAATGTCAAAGGTGATTTTACGCCTCGTGGTAATGTGCATACAGTTGTGGAAGTAAATTACTCTAAGCCTCAAGGAATAATCTAGATCTGAGAAACAATCGAGCTTTAGGGTGCGTCATATTGATACGAGGGCAGTTGATTTATGAAAATCCATAAAAAACACCAATCAACGGCTAATGCTGAAATCAATCTAACAGCTTTGTTGGATGTCGTGTTTTCAATTCTGGCGTTTTTTATCTTGTTGTCAGCCGCCTTAACTGTGCCAAGTCGGATTGGAATTGATTTACCAATTAGCGATCGCAGTAGTCAGGGTGACTCCAATACAGGCGATCTTCAGCCAGCAGATGTTTTCGTAATTACCCTTGATCCTGCGGGACAAATGTTAAAGGATGGAAAATTGATGCCACCACAACAGTTGGCACAGGAGATCAATAGTTTCTTAGCAACTTCCGCGCGAGGTGTAGTTGTACTGAGCGCTGACGACTCAACTGTCTCTTATCAGATCGTCATTAACCGTCTGTCAGAGTTAAGGGCAATTGCAGGTAATCGAGTGGCGATCGCCACTTCTCGATCCTGATTCAAGTGCTTTGATTAGTAAATTTATACTTAACAAATATACTTACGAAATACTTAACACAAAACCATGTTGCCGACTGAACCGAAGAGTGAAATAACTGTAAGTAAACCAGAGCAACTCATGTTGAACTCTAAAAATACAGCTATGGCAAAATATAATCCGATACGTCAATTTGCTAACAAAGCAGGTGGTCTGATTATGAAGTACCCATTTTGGGTGCTTGTGTTGAGTTCTCTTGGTATCCATACTGCCTTTGCTTTAGTCGCACCAAATCCCCTTAAAAAAGCTGAACCTCGTGAAGTTGTCGTCTCGACACTTCCAGTTGTCAAGCTGCCGCCCAAGTCATTAACAACTACTAGCCCAAAGACGAATAAATCGCTCATTGATAATTTATTTGTCAAATCTTCACCTAAAAATAGCTCACCACTGAACAACACATTTTCTAGTATACCGAGTAGTCCTGTCACTACCCTAGACCTAGACAATCTCAGTAATTTTGAGGATTTACCACCAGTTGCTGATCCGTTCTCAGTTCCCCCATTGTCCGGTGACATAGATAAACCACAGTTTATAAAACCGCAAACTCCTCCTGTATCTACACCCCCAAAAACTCAACCCACCCAGCAGCGCTTTACTCAGTCTGGGCAAATTGACAACACTAGTCCTCCTCCTAAGCAAACAGATAACATCAAGCCTGAGTTTCAAAATGGTGGGCTCAAGAAGGATGTAACTACACCTCCTGCGACAACCAAAAACTCTGACAATATTTCTGGCAATGGTAAAGACGCTGACACCACAAAAAAATTACAAGGAGCGGTAGCCGCTAACTCTTCTAATGGCGATCGCAATGAAAAAGAAATTGGTAATATTTCAGCACTTTATACTACCGACAAGCAAATAATTGAGTTATTGTCCAAAAACTTAATCAGAAATACGCAAATAGCCCCTGCTGAAGCCTTGATATCTAATCCTGATCTCAATAGGGAGAAAGGTGTGACATGGATTCCTCCCAAAGTAGCTAATACTTCAGGGAAAAGTGGCTCCGTCACATTTATGTGGCTTGTCGATCCGAGTGGTGAAGTCCAAACTAGGTTTTTAAAGTCTAGTGGCATTAAGGAGTTAGATGATATTGCTAGAGAAACGGTTAAAGACTACAAATTCAAACCAATTGAAGATCCTCAAAGTGGTAAATATCGTCTTGTGACAGCTAAATATGATTTCCCTTAAAACGTTGTGCTGTCTTAAAAACAAAAGGTGTCACATTGCGACACCTTTTGTAACAAAAAATAGTAATGGCGGCGCTTCGCGCCGCCATTACTATTTTTCAAGCCTTGCTTAGGGATAGATAATCGGAAAATCTTGGACATAATTGCCATCACAGGCATATTTCGCACGATATTCTTGTAAAACCATGCGATCGCCTTCTAATTTATATAGAGCAGATGAACCGCAATCAGCAGGCCCTCGAAACTTGGTGAAATTGGTTAAAGTCTGCGATCGCACATTAAATCTTGGCAAACCTGCGAGTGCGCGATCGGTAATCCGTTTAGGTTTTTTACCCGCTTCTGGCTCTTGGAAACTATCAAATTCGAGAGGGATAGCACGAGGTTTCGGAGCCTCATCAATCCATAGGACATATTCAAAGCTGCCTTGATAAGCAGCTAAAAAACACTGGATTTGGACTAAATACTTTTTGTCAGTAATTTGGAATGCTTTGGAACCCATGCCTCTCCCATCTTCGGCACGGAAGTTATCTTTGCAAACCCCCAAATTTTCACGATTCTGGAGTACATACTGCAATGGATCAGAAGTAGAATTTGTTACCGATGCATTGGATTTATTAGAACGGGCAAGATATCGCAGTAACGGCTCTTCTGTTAATTTTTGATTGGGAAAAGTCACACGCAGTGCAGGTTCAGGATTTTGAGTAGTAGGGGATTCTAGAGAGTATATATATCCTTCATTGTTAAACTCGATCACTCCATCTTTTTGAGGATTATAATTCGTTGCTTCTAAATCTAAGCCACCGCTACCATCTTTATTGCGGCTGATGTAGTAGCGTGGACGATTAGGTTCATTTGTATCAGCACAAATATAAACTCGATAATTAGGTGTCTCTCCATAGGCATAAATCACTCTGTTTTTGCCACAGATGGTATCGCCTTCAAGTTCCTTGATATCACCAATGGCAATCGCTTTGTTAGAAGCTTTTGGGGATTGGACAACAGACTTTGGGGATGGAGTCACATCAGGAGATGGAGACGCAGTTTTAGAAGTAGTTGTTGTAGTTGTCGGCGTTGTAGATTGCGAACTATTTGGGGATGACACTAATGAGTTTGGGGTATCTTGATTGCCACATCCCAAAAATATCAGACTAACCATTGCCGCCATTAAGCCAAGTCGATTTTGCAACATAAACCTTCTCCTGATAATTGCTCTCTAGTATAGCGATCGTTACGTTACAGCGCTTAGCGATATCTAACTGACGTACTTTTAATACCAAAACACAAAATGGCTATTTTGTGCTTGGGTATAAGACATAAATCCCTATAGAGAGTTCCGATTTTGCTAGTTATCAAGAAGCAATTAAGTGATGCATGGAGCAGCAATTCTCATTATTAAAATCGGTTTTTTGAAAGCCAACCAACGGTTAGCTTTCAAAAAACCGATTTTGGTGTTTCCAGCGCCTGCGGCGCTGGAAACACCAAAATCGGTTTCATAATGAGAATTGCTGCGCACGAAGCGCGACACTTTATTGCTTTTGTCTAGCCTGCTATAATTCTAGCTGCCCCACGTAATTGCTTAACATACCATTGGGAAACTGGATCTATCCCTGCTAGTTGACTAATCTTAATTCCATTATGTCCATGTTCTTTTCCTGAACTGTGAATATATTCACCATTACCGATATAGATACCAACATGGGTTGCTTTTGTCACATTTCCAAAAAAGATTAAATCACCGATTTGGATATCTTCTAGGGTTACTGCTTTTGCAAATGCTTCTTGTTGGTAAGCATCGCGCGGAATCTGGATGCCAACTGAGGCAAAAGCCGCTTGCATTAATCCTGAACAATCATAGTTGGGGGCAACCGTCCCACCCCATAGGTACTCATTGGGTGTTGCCATTGCTTGTCGGACAAACGTGATGACATCGGGAAGGCGATCGCTTATTTCGCTAGCACTTAACGCTGGTGGTAAATTATCGATAAAACTTTGGCGATCGCTGAGTTCTAATTTCTCAAGATCTTGGCGATCTAGCAAGCCCGTATAGTTATCTTCTAATAATTGGATTTTTAGGAAACTTGTGTCGGTTTCTAGCACCTCTAGGTATCGCCCCTTTGCCATCTGTGTCGCTAGGCGATCAAGTTGGGGTGAATCATAAATATTAATATCAGCTAGACTGCGATAAATCATAGTTAGATTCCCAGTGTATTTCTCAAAGCTTGATCAACTTCAGCCATTGGCAATGAGCCGATCACGTTGTGAATTGCGGAAGTCGTGATCGTTGTTAGGTTATCGATCATTATCACTGAGTCAGTAAGTAAACCTGATTGTTTTCCAGTGATCGTGTTTAACATTATCAAGACCCGACTAGGGTGAATACTCCTGATCATCCGACTAGTAATCATCGCCACTACTACCTGAGGCAGTCCTGTTTGTAAGTTATCAGCTTGGACAATTATTGCTGGTCTTGTTTTGGCCGTAGTCAAATTTGAGTTGGGGAAAACTACAAGAACAACATCTCCACGTTTAATATTTTTTGGCGACATCGTAATTATCGTAAATACTCATTTCGGGACTATCCCACTCTTCGGCAAAAGTAAATAAACTAGCTCGTAATATCTGTGCATCAGCCTTATTAATACCAAGGGCTTCTAAATTAATCTCATCTGACTTTAGAAATGTAACAATAACTTTTGTGCCATCGGGTATGCCTGAGGGGAGATCGTCGATTTTGATCTGTCCATTACGATAAAGACCTTCAAAACTGGTGAGCATAGCGAGCTATTCCGTAATTTTGGAGCAAAGTTATCTTTTAAGATACCAAAATCTACCCCCAAAAAAGAGATGCAGTACTTCGCACCAGCAATTCTCATTATTAAAATCGGTTTTTTGAAAGCCTGCCGTTGGCGGGCTTTCAAAAAACCGATTTTGGTGTTTCCTGCGCCTTCGGCGCTGGAAACACCAAAATCGGCTTCATAATGAGAATTGCTGGCTTCGCACCACATCTCTTTTTGGATTTACACCTACGGTGCTAAAAACAATTAGTACGAACTACGGGTTGCATTATCATACTTTGCTGCTAGTATGTGTGCATCAAATTTGAAAACTTAAAAAGTGAGCTAGCAATAGCCGTGACCGTGCAGCTTCCCCCCCTTCCCGAAATTCATCACCCTAAGATTCAGGCGCTTTTCCAGAAGAGCGATCGCGAACTCGTGACGCTATTTCAAAGACATCCTGAAGAGGGTCAATATTTTGCAGCGATTTTTTGTCGCTATGGACAGGTGCTATATACCTTAATTGGTACAGCAACGCGATCGCCCGTGCAATCAGACTACTTATTTGTAAAGACTTGGGAATATATCTACCACGAGATGCGCGTGCTAGACTTGCGGGCTAACAAACCGCACCTTTCTCTGCAAAGTTGGCTGATTAATATTGCCGCGATGATGATTAATCGTGCCGAAGTCCCACCCGTTGAAGACATTCAATATTCACTTAAAGATACACCTCCCGTATTTTGGTGCTACCTTAATCAAGCGCTAAATCAAATGGCGGGTAACCTACGTCTGATACTATTGTTGTCTCAAACTTTTCAGTGGAGCCATACGCGCATCGCTGCCTACTTACATGCTGAAGGCGAGAACATCTCTGCTAGTGATGTTAAACAACTTCTAGTCAAGGCTTATCACGCTCTAGAAGAGGCCCTTCCCGAAGATATTCGAGACATTTACCTAGCTCAAACCGCTGTTACTGCCTGAGGTAAAGATTATTATGCAAACATTGAGTCCCACCATCTCTCCAACAATCTCGAAAAAAAGCAACCAAAGAGTCACTAATTCAGAGACTGATCTTTTGCCTGCGATCACTCAGTCTTCAGTCCTGCAAACAGCGTTGGCTGGTTTGGATGTGAGTCTCAATGACGAGCTAGATCGTTATCGCCACTGGCAAGCTAACGGTCAAACCATTTCTTATCTCAATCCTTTTAGACCCCGCGCTGTCTCGACTCAATCGATTTGGACTTCACCAAGTTTATCGGATGCACTCTCGCCAATCGCCCCACTCATTGAGCCAACGGCTAGTAGTGATCGACAGAAGATCCAAATGCCTGTAATGCCAGCTATAGGTACGGTATCAGCAGTAAACCCTTCGATCAACATATCTACAGCCGAATTACATAACTTTCGAGGCCTAGAAGTTCTCCAGAATCTTGAGAATTTGTCTGATGCTGGTATAGAGACAGATTTGCCCTATGTACAAGACATGAATGGCTATGGTGAAGCCACAAACGTTAGTCTGAATTCGCCGACGATGGCAAAAATACCTGCACCTGATGATGACGATATTCTACAAAGCTTTGCCAATGACTATACAGATCACTATCAGGACTCCGTTGAGCAAGAACCTGCTTATCCTATTTCTAATGCACCAACTGAAAAGAGTGCCTTACGCAGTTTGATGAATCCTGTGGGGATTATTTCATTATTGCTACTGCTCTGCTCTAGCGCAGCGATCGGCTATTTGATGGTCGATCCATCAGGTGTGATGAAGATTTTTAAGCCTGAAGCAAAACCCAAAGCAGCTCAAACAGATGGCACAAATGCGGATTTAGGCAGCGATATTAATTTGCAAAACCAGCAGAAAGCCAATGATATAGGCTTATCCTTTGTGCCTTTTGCTGGCGACAAAGCTGAATTAGCTAATAGTAATAATAGTAAAACCCTAGCTAATCCTGCGATCGCTCCCAAAAATTCCTTAACTAACCCATCAACGAAGTCGTCAAATTTGTTCGCCCCAAATAGTGCTTTTGTACCGAGTACACCCTTGCGAACCGTGCCATCAACTTCATTACCGCCCATTTCAGTTGCGCCATTACCACCTGCTTTAGCACCAGCACCTGTGGAGCGTAGCTATAGTCCACCTGCGAGTAACAGGAATTACGAGCCTGCTCCTGCTCCTGCAAGCTCCTATAGACCACCTGCTCCACGTCCTGCAACTAGCAAAGCTGCCCCTGCTCCTAGTCCAGCGAGGGCAACTTCCACCGCGCCTGCCACAACATCGACCACATCATCCGCAAGTCGTGCTAACACAAACTCTGCTGCGCCCACGACAGTGTATGTTGCCCCACGCTCAAATACTGCTGTGAAGTATGCTGCTCCGTTATCATCGGCTCCCGCTCCAGCGGCTACTGCCCCAAGTAATAGCAGTTATCGTGTAGTTGTGGAAAACAGCTATGCAGCTAGTGCTCAGCAAATTGAGCGGGATGCTTATGTACGCCCTAATGACGGGCAAGTACAGATTGGATCTTATCGAGATCCTAATGCTGCTCAGCAACGAATTGAGCAATTGCGTCGTCAAGGTATTCCTGCCAGAATTGAATAAATGTCTACAAATTGGGTGGTGCTAAATAGGTAAGAATGGGTGGCGCTTCGCGCCGCCCATTCTTACTAAGATTTTTAGGACTACCACAAATTGTGTAGTGCAAAATTGTGTAGTGCAAAGCGCAATTTGTAAATGAGAAGTTACTAGCGAGACGCAATAATATATGCACTTTGTTTTCGATGCGATCGCCTGTGGTTTATTGTCAGCCCTAACATGGATGGGACTGGTCTGGATGTCGCCTAGTCACCCAATTGAGTCAGGCAAAGCTTGGGTGCAAGGTGTGGGGCTGGTGGCGATCGCCAATATTTTTGTATGGATTGCTCTAGTAGGCTTAAATCTGCGATTGGTTCCTCTTTGGGCAATTTGCTTTTTAATAATTAATGCAGCGATCGCCAGTCTACTATTTCCACTTTGTGAAGGAATTAAAATTCCGCGTATTTGGGCATTGGTTATTCATCCCTTGGCGATCGCGGGAATGGGGGTTTTGCTGGGTGGAGCGGTAGGTTTTTTATAGTTCCTTATAGAAGAAGAGAAGGGCAGCACTTTGTGCTGCCCTTCTCTTCTTCTATAAAAAAGAGGAGTGCTATGCACTCCTCTTTTTTATTTGATAGAAAAGTTAAGAAATATCAACATAATGCCAAAGGCAAGCATTCCCACCGCAAAAACTGACAATGCGTTGGTAAATTGTTCGGAAAACTGCATTACTTCTGCGGCAATGACTTCTGGAGTTTTGTAGCGATCATCCCACCAGAAATAGCTGAGGGCAAATGCAGCTCCCAAAAATAGGATGATAAATAAAGTAAAACCGATCAAAGGGGTATACACCATATATTTCCCAACTCCTCTTTGTGATTTATAAAGTTTAGAAATAGCTAGACTATTTCTAAACTGGTATAGCAGTCCTAAATCATTTGTGGATTTATGAAAGTTGTGGAAGTGTACTCCGAAGGAGTGCGTTTTCACAACCTATTTAGGATTGCTATATTTAGTCTAGTCAAGGCATAGGTTGAATTAGTAGCGATCGCTACTAGCTCATTGGATTACTATAGCGGTTTTCAAATGAGTGCGTACTCATTTGAAAACAAAAAATTACTCCTAGTAAGGGTTTTAAGTTTTGATTTTGCCTTCGGCAAAATCAAAACAGCTATATTATCGAACTTTAATTAATCTTTTGTATCTAACTAAGTATGTGTAATTGTTAAGTTCAATTACAAACCCAAAAGATAAGTGGATGGGCTTTGCCCAGCCACTTATCTGTGCAAGAGATAGCTAGAATCCAAAAGATGAGTGGCAGCGCTCCGCGCTGCCACTCATCTTTTGGATTCTAAATTGCATTGCTATAGAAGTAAGGGTTCTTTATTTTGTGATTTCCCCTCAGGGTTCTGCGATTTAATAAGGAGCCGATTTTTTATAGTGTGGCTTCGCCACGCTATAAAAAATCGGCTCCTTATTTTCCTGCATATCCCTTAATTCTCTAAAAATTCCTTTGTACTCTTCTGACGAGGTTACTTGATGTTTGGTTATCGGGGCCTGCTACAGCAAAGAACACAACTCCTTTTTTTGCTTCACAGCGTATTGAAAGACTATAGTTGCCATTGACTCCAAAGGCTCCACTAGCCAATGGCTCAAAGTTACTATCAAATCCAGAATCTTTGGCAGCTATTTCTGCCCTTCTGATACAGGCATCTTGACTCATGGAAATATACTTGGCGTGATTAAAAATAATCGGATATTGTGCTACTGCCATAGCAGGAAAAGCAACAATACTCAAGACTGGCAATAGTTTTAGGTAGTTCATGGGATTTTACAATATTGATTTTTGCTTTGCCTCTTAATTAAAAAGCTTATTTTTAACTTTGGCTCTACCATTAAATTTTATTAATGATCGCGAACATGATAGGCGATCGCGATCCATTCGTTCATGTGAACTTGATCACATGGTTCAAAACCTGCTGCAATCATTGACTGAGTTACATCTTCGGCGCGATCGCTGGTATAGCCTGCGGTGATTAAGATTCCTGAATGTGTAGAAGTATTACGTAGAGCCTTATAAAAATCGGAGGCAAGGGAAATATGAACTCGCGCAAAAATATTCGCAACAATTAGATCGAATTGTCCATTAGCCTGAATTTCAGGAGCAGACTCAATACTATCACCACCCATCCAATGCCCTAGTTGACTGGCACTGCCGAGGCTGGCGCATTGGACTGTGACCTGTTGCGTGACTTGGTTACGTTCCACTGCATCCTGAGTAGCATCTACAGCGATGCGATCATTATCAATTGCCAACACTGTCACGCCGAGTTTGGCTAGAGCTACACTAAGAATCCCTGAACCAGAGCCAAGATCGAGAGCGTCAAGTGATGGCTGAGTATAGCGTTCTATTAGTTGCAAGCTCAGGATTGTGGCGGGATGGAGTCCACTGCCAAAGGCAAGGCTATTTTGGAGACGAAGAATTATCTCTTGAGAATTACTAGCTTGATAGTCAGAGTCAGCCGATAGAATTACAAAGCGATCGCCTATACGCCGAACTAGAGAATGTTCAGGATTCCGTTCTATTTGAGGAGGTTTTTGATCAACGATAAAGGTTTGTAACTCGCTGGTCATCCCTGTACGATGGAGTGGTTTAAGAAGATCGGCGATCGCATCTATGCGTTGATGAATTTGGTCATCTTCAAGTAGGTACATTTGAATGGTGAATGTCCATTGAGGATAGCGATCGCGATATTCGCGAATATGCATATCTTCGGCAGCGATCGCCTTAGCGAGTAATGTATATATCCAATCAACAGCTTCGTTGGTGGTATCAAGACTCAATTCTATCCATGCCATAATTATTATTTGGGATCTTATTTAAAAACCAGAGAGAAAATTTTTAAACGCGGCTTCGCCACGCTTAAAAATTTTCTCTGCATTACTGAGAAGCTGCGCTTCGCGCAGCCTCTCAGTAACTTATTGAGGCTGATGACAGGTAATACAGTGGAATGCGCCACCACCTAGGAGAATATGCTTTGCTGAAAGCCCGATCGCTTTGCGGTTGGGGAATTGCTTGGCGATTTCCTGCACTGCTGACTCATCTTTCTCTGCGCCATAGGTAGGGATAATCACACTGTCATTGGAGATGTAGAAATTAAGATAACTAGCGGGCATAATTTCGCCTTCATCATCGAGAACGAGACTTGGTGAAGGAATTTTAATTACATTCAATTTATGCCCCTGAGCGTCAGTCATCGCTTCTAATTGGTTGGCAATATCATTGAGAACTTGGTAATTAGGATCATCCTCAGAGTCTGGTTGCATACACATGACGGTATGGGGAGCAATAAAACGGGCGATCGTATCGATATGTCCGTCGGTATGGTCATTGAGAAGTCCTTCCTCAATCCATAGAACCTTTTCTACTCCCAAAGCATTTTTCAATCCCAATTCAATCGCATTCTGATCCATATGAGGATTGCGATTGGGATTGAGTAAACATTGCTTAGTGGTGAGACAGGTTCCTAGTCCATCGACTTCGATCGCACCACCTTCAAGTACCCAATCAAATTCAAATTTAGGAATATCAAGGGTTGAAAGAATATTCGTAGCTACGAGATCGTCATGTTCGAGCATATATTTGCCTCCCCAACCGTTCCATTGAAAATGCAAAGCCCCTAAATTCCCATCTGCATTTTTAATATAAATCGGAGTAATATCACGCATCCAGATGTCGCCAAAGGGAATCTGATGAAATCGCACAGGCAAATCACCGAGTAGTTCTTTTGCTAGGGCAGCAGTTTCTTCTAGCACTAAGATTTCTAGCTTCTCGGATGTGGCGATCGCTTTGGCAAGGGCTATAAATTCCGCTTGGACGATATCGAGATATTCTAACCACAGGTCGCGATGGCTGGGGAAGGCTAGCCAACAGGCGGTGTGGGGTTGCCATTCGGCTGGCTGTGAGTAGCCCAAGGTTTTGGGGTGATCCATGACTGTTGCGGTGTTGTTAATAATCCATCGGAAATCCTACCTTTATTTTGGGCGATCGCGCTATTGCTGACGCTACTTGCCTCAAAAAACTTAGAAAACAGGACACAAAAGCATTATCCTAAAAATAGTGGGTGTGGTTGCTTAATTTCAGTCTAATTTTTTGCTTTTGAAAATATACATAGTTCAGGTTTGCAACCTAATAAATAACAATGAGTACAGTTAATAACGAAATACGTTTGCTCCTAAATTTGTGGGGATTGGGGAATGGTCAGGGATTAGTCAAGAGAAGTGATCTTTTGCGTCCTTACAAGGGTAAGGAGAAGAAGGCGGTATATGAGGTGAGTTTGCAGGATCTTGCTGAGCGTGGGGCGATCGCCTTGACGATGGATAAGAAAGTGCCGAAGCTGTCGCTGACGGATGCGGGTTTGCAACAGTTGGCGACGGGTTTGCTGTCGGCGGATTTTGGGTTTGAGGGGCAGTTGGTGGGCAGTCGGTTGGCGAATGCGGCTTTGAGATGGTTTAGGCAAAATCAAGGTGTTGCAGTGAGTGTGGATGCGATCGCCCCTAAAATCTCGACAGATGAATGAATTTAAGTCTGTGGATGTTTGACTAACTAGAAAAGCGATCGTTCCTAGCTGATTCTTTACAGAT
>Ga0172376_10002811_pt1 | contig 20995 bp, 20 predicted proteins | sample Lak35m_FD_121114 | JGI IMG/M metagenome (GOLD analysis project Ga0172376, IMG submission 121114) | Freshwater microbial communities from Kabuno Bay, South-Kivu, Congo - kab_092012_35m | ecosystem: Environmental > Aquatic > Freshwater > Lake | place: Democratic Republic of the Congo: South-Kivu... | reverse complement strand
GGCACCAGGCGCGGCACGTTCTTGCAGACGATCGGCTCGCGGAAGATCGTGCCGCCGATGATGTTGCGGATCGTGCCGTTGGGCGACTTCCACATCTCCTTGAGCTTGAACTCCTCGACGCGCGCCTCGTCCGGCGTGATCGTCGCGCACTTCACGGCGACGCCGTACTTCTGGGTGGCCGTGGCCGAGTCGACCGTGACCTGGTCGTTGGTCTTGTCGCGATATTCGATGCCGAGATCGTAGTACTTCAGGTCGATGTCGAGGTACGGCAGGATCAGCTTGTCCTTGATGAACTTCCAGATGATGCGGGTCATCTCGTCGCCGTCCATCTCGACGACCGGGTTCTTCACCTTGATCTTCGCCATCGTTCTTCCTCTCGAACCCTAAAATTCTTGAGCCGCCCCGGTTGCCCGGGGCGGCTCGATTAAACTCTGTGTCAGAGAGCGGCGAGCGCGTCGTTCAACGTCTTGCTCGGCCGCATACTCGCCGATGTCTTCTTCTGATCGGGCAGATAGTAGCCGCCCATATCCGCCGGCTTGCCCTGCGCGGCGATCAGCTCGGCGTCGATCTTGGCCTCGTTTTCCTCCAGCGTCTTCGCCAGCGGCTTGAAGCGGGCCGACAGGGAAGTGCTGTTGTCGCGTCGGGCCAGTGCCTGGGCCCAGTACAGGGCCAGGTAGAAATGGCTGCCACGATTGTCCAGCTCGCCGACCTTGCGGGCCGGCGAACGGTTGTTCTCGAGGATCCTGCTGTTGGCCTCGTCGAGCGTCTCGGCGAGGACCTTCACCTCCTCGTTCCCGGTCGTCTGCGCCAGATGCTCCAGCGAAGCGCCGAGCGCCAGGAACTCGCCCAGCGAATCCCAGCGCAGATAGCCTTCGTGCTGGAACTGCTCGACGTGCTTGGGCGCCGAGCCGCCGGCGCCGGTCTCGAACAGTCCGCCGCCCGCCAGCAGCGGAACGATCGACAGCATCTTGGCCGAGGTGCCCAGCTCCATGATGGGGAACAGATCGGTCAGGTAGTCGCGCAGCACGTTGCCGGTGACGGAGATGGTGTCGAGCCCCTTGCGAATGCGATCGAGCGAGAGCTTGATCGCCTCGACCGGCGCCAGGATGCGTATGTCCAGACCCTTCGTGTCCTCGTTCTTCAGGTATTTCTCGACCTTGGCGATCAACTGCGCGTCGTGCGCGCGCTTGGCGTCGAGCCAGAACACCGCCGGCGTGTTGCTGAGCCGCGCGCGGCGCACGCCGAGCTTGACCCAGTCGCGGATCGGCTCGTCCTTGACCTGGCACATGCGAAAAACGTCACCGGCCTCGACCTTCTGCGACAGCAGGACCGTGCCGTCCTCGGCGACCACGCGCACCGTTCCGTCGGCGGCGACCTCGAACGTCTTGTCGTGCGAGCCGTACTCCTCGGCCTGCTGTGCCATCAGGCCTACGTTCGGCACCGAACCCATCGTCTTCGGGTCGAAGGCACCATGTGCCTTGCAATCCTCGATGACGACCTGAAACAGGGTCGAGTAGCAGCGGTCGGGGATCGCGGCGATGCAGTCGTGCAGTTTGCCGTCGGCACCCCACATCTTGCCCGACTCGCGGATCATCGCCGGCATCGATGCATCGACGATCACGTCGCTCGGCACGTGGAGATTGGTGATCCCCTTGTCGGAATTGACCATGGCGAGGCCCGGCCGCTTCGCGTACTCGGCCTGGATATCGGCCTTGATGGCGGCCTTCTCGGCCTCCGGCAGCGTCTCGATGCGGGTAAGCATGTCGGCCACGCCGTTGTCGGGGTCGACGCCAAGCTTCTTGAAGGTGTCGCCGTATTTCTTGAACACGTCGGCGAAGAACACGGAAACGCAATGACCGAACAGGATGGGATCGGAGATCTTCATCATGGTCGTCTTGAGGTGCAGTGAGAACAGGATGCCGTCTTTCTTCGCGGCCTCAATCGCCACGGCGTAGAAATCGCGCAACGTCTTCCGGTTCATCACCGAGCAGTCGATGATCTCGCCGGCCTTGAGCGGAATCTTCGGCTTCAGCACCGTCGTCGCACCGTCACTGCCGGCCAGCTCGATGCGTGCATTGGTCGGGGCTGCAACGGTGGTCGCGACCTCCGAACCGTAGAAATCGCCGCCCGACATGGTCGCCACGCGCGTCTTCGAATCCTTGGACCAGGCTCCCATCTTGTGCGGATGCTTGCGGGCGTACTGCTTCACGGCACCGGCGGCGCGGCGGTCGGAATTGCCTTCGCGCAGCACCGGGTTGACGGCGCTGCCGAGCACCTTGCCGTAGCGGGCGCGGGTTTCCTTGTCCGCCGGCGTGGCGTCGCTGTCGGGATAGTTCGGGACGTCGTAGCCCTTGCTCTGCAGTTCCTTGATCGCGGCCTTGAGCTGCGGGATCGAGGCGGAGATGTTGGGCAGCTTGATGATGTTGGCCTCGGGGCGCATCGTAAGCTTGCCGAGTTCGGCGAGTTCGTCGTTGATCTTCTGCCCGGGCTTCAGCTTGTCGGGGAAGTTGGCGATGATGCGGCCGGTCAGCGAAATGTCCTTCAGCTTCATCTTCACGCCGGCTGTCGCAACGAAGGCCTCGACGATCGGCAGCAGTGAAAACGTCGCGAGCCCGGGGGCTTCATCGACCTTTGTCCAGACGATTTCGATATCTGACATACCTACGCCTCCGTGCGCCGCTTTGGGTTCGGCCGAGTGGATCTATTGCTGATTGTGGCCAGTCTTGTTGCACCGCCGTCAGGCAAAGGCAATCTCCGGGACAGCGACGTCGCTGGAGCACTCGGCTCGGCCTTATTCCAAGCGCTAAGCCTGGAAGCTACAGATGCGAGACGGCAGGTCTCAGACCTTGTCGAGACGCTTCTCGAAGCCATTGGTCCGCGGCATTGCCGCAATGGCGGGCAGGACGTCGTCCAGACCGCCGACAAAGGCGACGTGATCGAGATGGGTCCGTTCGGCGAAACCGCCTTCCACGATGCCTCGCAGCAGGTCGGCAAGCGGCCTCCAGTAGCCGCCCTGGTCGATGATGACGATGGGCTTGTTGTGCAGCCCCAGCGTCCGCCAGGAAAGGACCTCGAAGAATTCCTCCAGCGTGCCGATGCCGCCGGGCAGGATCACGAAGGCGTCCGACCGCTCGAACATCTCGAGCTTTCGCTCATGCATGGTCTCCACGACCACGGTCTGCGTCAGCGCCGGATGGCCCGCCTCGCGCTGCAGCAGGAAGGTCGGGATCACGCCCACGACCCGGCCGCCGGCGGCAAGGGCTGCATTGGCTACCAGACCCATCAGGCCGACGCCGCCGCCGCCATAGACCAGCGTGATGCCCCGGGCGGCGAGAAGCTCGCCCAACCCGGTGGCGGTTTCGCGGGCGGCGGGGTCGGCGCCAAAGCGCGCGCCGCAGAAGACACAGAGGGAGGAGGGGGTGGACTCGGGCACGAAAGCTGCTTTTCTGAGACGATCCGGCGCCTTTTGGGGGCCGCAGGGGCATGATATCATTTGGTGAAAGTTGGGCGCGACGCCAATGGGGAGGGTGGTCGCACCGATGGGAGGTCGATGTCACGCACTGTTTTCGGGCTGGTCGCGCTGGGCGCTGCGGTAATCGCCATCGCCCTCGCGGTGGCTTGGCGCGGAAAGATCAGCGAACAGGCCACCATCGACCAGTCGGGCAAGTCGGCCGCCCCGTCGCCGCAGCCGGCGGCCCAGGCTTCTCCGCCAGCCGCGCCGGCCGCTACCGCCACGCTCCCGGCGGCGCCGCCGGCCACGCCACCGCCGGCCGTCGCGCCTGCCGCCGCCGCCGCGCCGACGTTCGACGTGGCGCGGATCGGTCCGGACGGCCGCGCCGTGATCGCCGGCCGGGCGACGCCTGGAGCCAAGATCGTCCTGCTGGATGGCGGCAAGGAGATTGCCAAGGGCGAGGCGGATTCCCGTGGGGAATGGGTCGTCATCGTGCAGGAACCGCCGCTCGGCGTGGGGCAGCACGAACTGCGCGTGGTCCAGCACGTCGAAGGCAAGGCACCCCTTACCTCGGAGCAGGCGGTCGTGGCGGTCGTTCCCGAGCGACCGGCGGAAGGCCAGCCGGCGAAGCCGCGCGAGGAGACGTTGGTCATGATCGCGCCGCGGCAAGGGAGCGCGACGCTGGTGCAGCCGCCGTCCCCGGCCGGCGTGCCGAAATCGGCCGATCTCGCCCTGTCGACGCTGGATTACGACGAACGCGGGCACGTCACCGTCACGGGTCGGGCCGAGCCGGGCACGGGTGTCCGCGCCTACATCAACGACAAGATGGTCGCCGAGGGAGTCGCCGGCGCCGACGGACGCTGGCGCCTGACGCCGCGCGATCCGATCGAACCCGGTAAGCACAGGCTGCGGCTGGACCGGCTCGCCAAGGATGGCAAACCCGTCGCGCGACTCGAACTGCCGTTCGACCGTGTCGTCGTGGCGCCGACCTCGAGCAGCGACGCGCGGCGGCTGCATGTCGTGCGCGGCGACAATCTGTGGAACATCGCACACGCCCACTACGGCAGCGGTTTTCACTACACCGTCATCTTCGGCGCCAACAAAGACCAGATTCGCGACCCAGATCTGATCTACCCGGGCCAGGTCTTCACCCTGCCCAAGGTCAATTGACGGCCCCGCGGGGCACGGAGAGCTTACATACCATGCTGGCCAATTTCCTGGTGCCGATCCTCGACGACGGTTGGCGCTTCATTGCCATCTTTGCCGCCGCGACGTTTGTCGCCGCCCTGACCGGTGTGGCGTGGCTGTTCTGGCCGCTGATGGTGGCGACCCTGTGGTCGGTCTACTTCTTCCGCGACCCGCCGCGCGGCGTGCCGCAGGAGGACGGGCTGCTGATCGCGCCGGCCGACGGGCTGGTGCAGATGGTGACCGAGGCGGTACCGCCGGCCGAACTCGATCTCGGCGATCAGCCGCTGACGCGCGTCTCGATCTTCCTCAGCGTGTTCGACGTGCACGTCAACCGCAGCCCCTGCGCGGCGACCGTCGATGTCGTGGCCTACCGGCCCGGCAAGTTCCTGAGCGCCAACGCCGACAAGGCGAGCGAGGAGAACGAACGCACGGCGCTGGCGCTGCGGCGGGCCGACGGGCGCGTGATCGGCTGCGTGCAAATCGCCGGCTGGGTGGCGCGCCGCATCGTCTGCTACGTGAAGCCGGGCGAGGCGGTCGCGGCGGGCCAACGCTTCGGTCACATCCGGTTAGGCAGCCGTACCGACCTCTACCTGCCGGCCGGCGCCCGATTGCTGGTCGCGGCCGGCCAGCGCATGATCGGTGGCGAGACGGTCATGGCGGAGCTCGATCCGGTCGCGGGTGGACCGCGCACCGCCGTGGAGTTCTAGGGAGTTCATATGGACAGCGATCTGCGCGGGCATCGCGGCCGGTTGCGCGGCTTCTCCATCAACCGCCTGATTCCCAACGTGCTGACGCTCGCGGCGCTCTGCTCGGGACTCACGGCGATCCGCTTTGCGCTGCAGGGCGAGATGCGGCTGGCCGTGATCGCCATCATCGTCGCGGCGATCTTCGACGCGCTCGACGGGCGCGTCGCGCGCCGGCTGGGCGTCACCAGCCGCTTCGGCGCGGAACTCGATTCGCTCTCGGACTTCCTTTGCTTCGGCGTGGCGCCGGCGCTGGTGCTCTATCTCGCCTCGCTGCGCGATGTCGGCTCGCTCGGCTGGGTCGTCGTCCTGATGTTCCCGATCTGCTCGGCACTTCGGCTGGCTCGTTTCAACACGGCGCTCGTTGCCGACACGCCGCCGCCGATCTGGACCGGCTCCTATTTCACCGGTGTGCCGGCGCCTGCGGGCGCTCTGCTGGTGCTGATGCCCCTGATGGTGAGCTTCGAGATCGACGCGGCCTGGCCGCGCCACGCTGCAGTCGTCGGCGCCGTGCTGGTGGCGGTCGGCGGGTTGATGGTGAGCCGCATCCCGACCTTCTCGTTCAAGAAGGGGCGGGTGCCGCGCCATCTCGTGCTGCCGGCGCTGCTCGGCGCGGCGCTGGCGATGGGCGTCGTCGCAAGCTCGCCCTGGATCGGCCTGTCGCTGCTGGGGCTCGTCTACATTTGCCTGATCCCGTTCAGCTGGATCGCCTACCGCCGCCAGGCTCTGCAGGACCGTCGCGCTGCCGATGCGGCCGGCGTGGTGCCGCTGCGTGCCGTCGATCCGGGACCGTCCGCGCGCAGCTGACGGCGGCGGTCGATGCTCGATCCTGTGCTGCGTCCGATCATCGATCCGCCGCTCAATCGCGCGGGCGCATGGCTGGCGGCTTGGGGCGTTTCCGCCAACGGCCTCACCCTTTCAGGGCTCGCCGTCGGCCTGGTTGCCGTGCCGCTGCTCGCCTGGGGGCACTATGCGGCGGCGTTGGCGGCCATCCTGCTCAACCGTCTGATCGACGGGCTCGACGGTGCGGTTGCTCGGCACACCCGAACGACCGCCTTCGGCGGCTACCTCGACATCTTCTGTGACATGGTCTTCTACGCCGCGATTCCGCTCGGCTTTGCCCTGGCCGAGCCGGCAAACGCCGTCTGGGCGGCGCTGCTGCTGGCCTCGTTCATATGTACCTGCGCATCGTTCCTGGGACGTGCCGTCCTTGCCGCCAACCGGGGTGAGGCGGATGGCGGCAGGAGAGGGCGAAAGTCCTTCTTCCATGCCGCAGGCCTCATGGAAGGGACGGAAACGATCCTGACCTTCGTCCTGTTCTGTCTGCTGCCGACGGCCTTCCCCTGGCTTGCCGGCCTGGCCGCGCTCCTGGCCTTCTGGACAGCCGTCGCGCGCGTCCTCGAAGCCTCAGCCGTCTGATCATTTTTTCTGGTTGCAAGAATCCGGCCTGACGGTCGAAGGTGAGGGTGTCGCGTTTTCCTTTCCAGAGTATTCTTCTGAAGAATCAAATCATTAACAGGTCACGCCATATTCGGGCCTTATTTCATTTGACCTGACAATTCACATTAAGTACGGTCGGTAAGTTGATTCTGCATGGGACGGGGCGGCCCCGGCTCGGCCGGGTGTCGGCCGACAAGAATGGAGCTGGAGACTCGGGATGCTTTCGGTCTTTCGTCGCTTGATGAAGCACACCCAGGGGGCCACGGCGGTCGAATACACCCTGATCACGTCTTTGATCGCGGTTGCCGCGATTGCCTCCATGCGCTCCGTCAGCGGCAAGGTCAGCAACGTTCTGGGCAACGCAGCCAACGCGCTCAACTAGCGCCTGCAGTCGACTCATGGCCACAAGGGACAGGCGTGAAATGGGGCGGTAGCCCCTTTTTAGCCCTATTAGTTGATTGGCGCCAAGACCTTCAAGTGGCAAATTTCCCTTTAAAAATAAAGCATTACAAGCTTGACTTGATGTCATGCTGAAAATATCCTGTGTAACGTTCTTATTGGCTTTTCTTTGTCTTTTTGTCGTTTGTGTATTCGTTTGGAAGTTTTTCCGATCAAGTCATTTTATGCTGCGTAAGCAGTGGCTTGCAGGCGAATTCTCAGACGACCTCCCGCGTTCGGCACTTCTGGGTGCCGTGGGCGAAAAGGGTGTCGGATGTCGCTGCTCGCACCTCTTCAAACCGGTTGCTTGATCGCCTTCGTGGCGTTCCTGCTGGCCGCGGCGTGGCAGGATCTGCGGACCATGCAGATCGCCGACGGGCTGTCGCTGGCGATTGTCGCGGCTTTCGCCGTCTGGGCGGCCGCCGGCCTCTATAGCGGCAGCTACTCGCTTTCGAAGCTTGGCGTGTCGATCGCCTGCGGGGCGGCCCTGTTCGGCCTGGGGGCGATGGCCTTTGCCGCCGGCGCGGTCGGCGGCGGCGATGTGAAGCTCCTGGCGGCGGCGGGCCTGTTCGCGGGATTGGCACAGCTTGCCGATTTCCTCCTCATCACGGCGATTGTCGGTGGTGTCATCGGCATCGCCGTCCTTGCAGGCGCGCCGATCGGGCCCGCCTCGGAACGGGGCGACGTGGCCAGCGTGGGCGATAGGCTGCGCAGCGGTCTTCCCTACGGACCTGCGATCGCCGCTGGCGGGACCTGGGTCGCCGCCGCCTTGGCGATCGGCTGAGGGGCGCCGCGATGAACAGCAAGCGCCTCGTCTTTCTGCTCTTGGCGATGATCGTCGCCGGCGCGACCGCCTTCCTGGCACGCGCCTGGCTGCAGGCAGAGCGCACTGCGATGATGGCCCAGGCCGGCGTGCAGAAGCAGGTGTCACCCACCAAACCGGCGGTCCAGGTTCTCGTGGCCCGCAACGCCGTCCGCGCCGGCCATATGCTCAAGCCCGATGACATGCGCTGGCTGCCGTGGCCGCAAGGCAACCTGCCGCCGACCTACATCGTGGAAGGCAAGCGGCCGATCTCCGATTTCGTCGGCGCCGTCGCGCGCATGCCGCTGCATGTCGGTAAGCCGATAGTGGAGAGCGACATCATCATGCCGGGTTCGCGCGGCTTCCTGGCCGCCGTGTTGCGGCCCGGCATGCGTGCCGTCAGCGTGCCGGCGACTCCCACCTCAACGGTGTCCGGCTTCATCTATGCGGGCGATCGCGTCGACGTGCTGCTGACCCATGTTCTGAACGGTCCGAACGGCCAGCATTCGGCGACGGAGACGATCCTGCGCAACGCCCGCGTGATCGCCATGGACCAGAAAGTCGATTTCGTGCCGGGTGACAAGCCCGAGCCGGCCAAGACGGCCACTCTGGAACTCACGTCGAAGCAGACCGAGATCGTGACGCTGGCGGTGAAGATGGGCGATCTCTCGCTGGTGTTGCGCAGCCTTCAGGATCCCGACGACGACGACCGCGATCCGGCGACTGCCGATGAAGCGCAGGCCGACGCCAGTCACAGCTACACGCACGACACACAGGTCAGCCCGTTGATCAAGCGCGACCCGCCGCCGGCCACGGCGACGACGGTCAACGTCAAGGATTCGGTGTTCGTGCTTCGCGGCGGACAGCGCACGAAGCAGGAACTGGACGGCTCTTTGCCGGCCGACCCGAATGCATCTCAAGCCCCTCCGGACGCCACGAAGCCGGGGGCCAGGACAACAACCTTCACCCGTACCTACCCAAGCGTGCCGCAATGAGCCCCTCGTTTGCACATGCCTTCTGCTGGTCGGCCTGGCGCCATGCCGGTTCGACGTTTGCACTCCTCGCCTCGATGGCGCTGGCCTTTCATCCCGCGGTGTCGTTCGCCCAGATCGTCGTCGTAGATCCGGACTCCGCGGCCGGCAGGGCGCAGGCCCAGGCCAAGGCGAAAACCAAGGCGAAGACCACGAACGCCCACACCCGGAAGAGCACGCGCAGGACGAGCCCGACCGACGAGGTCTCCGAAGACCTCAACCGGCGCGAAGCCGAACGCGCCGAGCGGATGGTGCGCGGCCTGACGGCCACGCCGCCGCCGGTTCCTGCCGCGACTTCATCGATCGTTGCGCCCGCTGCAGCGGCGGTGTCGGCGGAAGCCGCGAAGCCTGCTGCCGACGCGCTGCCGCCCACGGTTGCCGCGATTCCGCCGCGGCCGCCGATCACCAGCGCCTCGCTGACGCCGGACGTGCAGGTGGCGCGGCCGGTGATGGATCCGCCACAGATGCCGTCGGTAACGGCGCCGGCTGCCGACCGTGGCGCCGGCCAGTTCGCCCAGGCGCAGCAGACGCCTCCGGCTCAGCCGCCCGTGCCGATCCCGCCGCCCGCGGCCGCCGGCGCGCCGCAGGTACCTGTGATCACCGGCGGCGGTGCGCCCGGTCGGGCGTTCGGCCAGAGCCAGATCGTACCCGCCCAGCCGCCGACGCTGAGGCTCGAGATCAACAAGGGCACGGCGTTGAAGCTGCCGGGGCCGGCCGCGACCGTGTTCGTGGCCGCACCGGACATCGCCGATGTCCAGGTCCGCTCGCCCAACATGATCTACGTCTTCGCAAAGAAGCCCGGCGACACCGTGCTCTATGCGGTCGACGCCCAGGATCGCGTCCTGCTGAACACGATCGTCAGCGTGACCTCGCCGCTCAGCCGCATCAAGAGTGCGCTCGACGCCCTGCATCCGGCGAACGGCGTCTCCTACGACAACCAGGGCGAGACGATCGTATTGAGCGGCACCGTGCGTTCGACGGTGGTGGCCGAGGATGCGCGGCGACTTGCGCTGCAGCACGTCAACAACCAGGCGTCCAAGGTCGTCAACAACATCCGCGTCGATGCGCCGACCCAGGTGCAGTTGCGCGTCAAGGTGGCCGAGGTCCGGCGCGAATCGATGAAGCGCGTCGGCATCAACTGGCAGAACATCAACAACATCGCATTGTTCGGGCTCAGCACCTTCGGCATCGGGGCCGGGGTGGGTGGCGCCATTCGCACTATCCAGGGCACAGGTGGCGCCGCCACCGGCGCGTTTGCGTTCCAGACCGACGGCGGCATCAACGGCCTGATCGACTTCCTTGCGACCCAGAATCAGGCGACCATCCTGGCGGAGCCGAACCTGATCGCGATGTCGGGCGAAACGGCGAGCTTCCTGGCCGGCGGCGAGGTTCCGCTGGTCGTGCCCCAGGGCGGCTCCGCGGTCAGCACCATTTCCGTCCAATACAAGCAGGTCGGCGTCAGCCTGGCGTTCACCCCGACCATCATCGGCGACCGGATCAACCTGAAGGTCGCGCCGGAAGTCAGCCAGCTGTCGACGGTGGGATCGGTCAGCGTGCCGCTCACCGCGACCGCGGTTGTCACGGTGCCGGCGATCCAGACCCGCAAGGCCTCGACCACGATCGAGCTCGGCAGCGGCCAGAGCTTCGCCATCGCCGGCCTGTTGCAGGCGACCTCTCAGCAGGACATCCAGAAGATGCCGTGGCTTGGCGACATTCCCGTACTCGGCACGCTGTTCAAGTCCGACGCCTACCAGCGCGCTGAGACGGAGCTCGTCATCGTGATCACGCCGTACTTCGTGGAGCCGACGAGCGGCAAGCTTCGCACGCCGCTTTCCGACCGGGTGCCGCCGACCGACGCCGACCGGCTGGTCTTTCAGCGACTCAACCATCCGACCCCGCCGCGCCGTGTCGCTGTCGGCCGCGAACCGCAATCCGTCGGCCCGACGGCCGGCTTCAAACTCGACTAGGAGCATCCATGCGTCTCTTCGAGATCCTTGTCCTGGCGACGGTCGTTGCCGGCTGCGCCGATCCGGTCACCCGTCAGGCCGCGGTCGACACGCGCCACGATTCGATCCGTGCCGACAGCATGCTGTCGATCAATTTCGGCCCGCGCGGCGGCAGCCTGAGCGCTGCGCAGGCAAACGAGCTTGCGGCAATGGTCAAGGCCGGCCGCCGCGCGCAGCGCGATGAGTTCGCCGTCGTGAGCGACGGCAGCGGCGGTGCGTTGCAGCAGGCCTACGCCCAGCGCGTCGGCCGAACGCTGTCGGAGGCGGGCGCGCGATGGGTGACGACGTCGGTCGACCGGCAGCTGGCGACCGGTCCGCACGCGGTCGTCGTCGTTCGCTCCGAGTACCTCATGGCGAACAACCTCTGCCCCAACTACAACCCATCGAGTCAGTGGAATCCCGGCGAATCGGCGATGCCAGGGTTCGGCTGCGCAGACGCCTACAATATGAACCAGATGCTCGCCCGTCCCCGGGACGCCGCGATCGGCCGTTCGCCGGGCCCGGCGGACGGCACCGTCACGGCTGAGGCCATTGCCCGTTACCGGGAAGGCAAGGTCAAGGCGCTGAACACCACCGGCATCATCGGCGGCGGATTCGCCGGCGGCGGTGGTGGTGGCGCCGGCGGCGGCAGCGGCGGCGGCACCTCCGGCGGCGGCACAACGGGCGGCAGCTGACGAGGTCAGGCGATGTCTGCTGCAGCGAGTCCTCAACGCCTCGTGCAAGGGGCGGGCGATGAGAAACCGGCGATCAGCGCCATGGCGTTCGTGGCCGATTCGAACGCCCTGCCGCGCGTCTCCGCCGAGCTGTTCGGTCTCACGCTCGGCAAGGCCAACGTCCGCGAAGGCAACGTCGATGCTGCGCTGGCGGTCGGCGACTGGCCGCGCGACCTCGATCTGCTGATCGTCGATCTGACCGGGGCCGCGGATCCCGTCGCCGATGCGGCGGCATTGAAGACGGCCCTGCCTGGCGGCTGCGTCGTCATCGGGCTCGGACGCATCAACGACGTCGCCCTCTATCGCGATCTGCTGGCCATCGGATTCAGCGACTATCTCGCCCTGCCGTTCGCCGAGGGCGCAGTGACGCGTACCGTCGAGCGCGCCTCCGAGGTCCGCGAGCGTGCCGGCGGCACGCCGGCGGCCGCTCAGGCTGCGAACAGGGACGCCAAGCCGCGCACCCTCTCCGTGATCGGATCGCGCGGCGGGGTCGGCGCGACCACCGCAGCCATCTCGATCGCGGCGATGCTCGGCGCCCGGCTGAAGGAGGAAGTCCTCCTGATCGACTTCGACCTTCATTTTGGGTCAATGATGCTGGCCCTCGACCTCGAGGCGATCGACGCGCTGCGCGAGGCGCTCGACCAGCCGGATCGCATCGATGCGCTGTTCATCCAGCAGGTCGCGCAGAAGAAGAACGAGTATCTCTATGCGATGGGGGCAGAGGAGCCTCCGACCGCCGACTTCCAGGCCCGACCGCATGCCGCGCACGACTTTCTTCGCTCGGTCCACCGCCGCTTCCGCTGGATCGTGGCCGACGTGCCGCGCGGCGATCCGGTGCTGCAGCGCCAGCTCATCGAAGCCTCGACCGACATCCTCATCGTGACCGACCTGTCGCTGCCGGGCGTGCGCGACGCCATGCGCCTGCAGCAGTTGATCCACGACGTGGCGCCGAATGTCCGGCTCTTCGTTGCGACGGGCGGTGCCATCGAAGCGCGCCGCTCGGCCGTCAAGGTCGCCGACGTGGAGCGAACGTTGAAACGCAAGATCGACTGTCAGTTGCCCGCCGATCCCGCTGCAACCCTGACCGCGGTCAATTTCGGCCGGCCGTTGCCCGATGCCGCGCCCAACAGCCCGATCGTCAAGGCGCTGCGGTCGCTGGTGGCGAACCTCGACGCACCTGCTGACGATGCCGGCGGCGCGCCGAAAACCAGGAATGTCAGCCTGTTCGCGCGCTTCCAGCGGGCCGGCAGGAAGAAGTAGGCCGCGATGTTTGGATTGCGCAGCAAGAAACCCGTGCAAGAGGACGGCGCCGGGGCGAGCGGGCTCGATCGCATCGGACGGCGCGCAGCCGAAGTGCGGTCCGACACCGCGGCTCCATCCGACCGGGCGGCTCGTCTCGCCAGCGCCGCTGCAAGTCTGGAGGAAATTGTCGCCCCGCGCCTCAAGGAGCTGGTGAAGGCGGGCGCCGCGGCCGGCGAGGTCACGCGCCAGGCCGGCCTGATGGCCCAGGGACACTTTCGCAGCCACGGCGTGCTGCTCGCGCCGCTCGAGTTGCGTAGCCATGTGGCCGATGTGCTCCGGCCCGTTCTGCCGGCCACGCGCTTCACCCCGGCCGAGGAGCCTGCGCCGGAGCCGGAGGCGGCTTCGCCGGATGCCGCCGGCGGTGCCGCCGTGAGAGCCGAGCGGCCTGCCGATCAGGCGGTGGCGCCGTCACGCCCGGTTGCCGCGCCGCGGCCCGTCGCGCGTCCGGTGGAGACGCCGGCGCGGGGCGATGCCGCCGACAAGTCGGCCAGCCATCTCTCGCGCAGCAAGGTCGATCAGGCCCGGCGGTTGGTGCAGGCCGGCATAATGGCGCGCATCGACATCGCGGCTGCGGTGAGCCTGCCGCGCCACGAACTCGTGCGCCAGCTCGAGGGTCTGGTTGCCGAGCTGCTCGTCGAGAACCGCATCCAGCTCAATCGTCCGGAGCAGGCCGACCTCGTCTACCAGCTCGTCAACGAGATGATGGGACTTGGTCCCCTCGAACCTCTGCTCGAGGACGAGACCATCACCGACATCATGATCAACGGCCCGAAGCAGGTCTATGTCGAGCGCGGCGGCAAGCTCGGCATCACCTCGGTGACGTTCGAGGACAACGCCCACCTGCTGAACATCTGCAATCGCATCGTCAGCCGCATCGGGCGGCGCGTCGACGAGGCGAGTCCGATCTGTGACGCGCGCCTGCTCGACGGCAGCCGCGTCAACATCATCATTCCGCCACTCGCCATCGACGGCGCGTCGGTGTCGATCCGAAAGTTCGGCAAGCGTCAGATCGGTTTCGACCAGATGGTGCAGCAGGGCAATATTTCGCCTGCCATGGCGACGGTGATGCGCGTTGCCGCCCGCTGCCGCCTGAACCTCGTCGTCTCCGGCGGTACCGGTTCCGGCAAGACGACCCTGCTGAACGCGTTGTCGGGGATGATCGACAACGGCGAACGCGTCGTGACGATCGAGGATGCCGCCGAATTGCGCATGCAGCAGCCGCACGTCGTGCGCCTCGAAACTCGGCCCGCCAACCTCGAGGGCAACGGCGAGGTGACCATGCGCGACCTCGTGAAGAATGCGCTGCGCATGCGTCCCGACCGGATCATCCTCGGCGAGGTCCGCGGACCCGAGGCGATCGACCTTCTGCAGGCGATGAACACCGGCCACGACGGCTCGATGGGAACCCTGCACGCCAACCGCCCGCGCGAGGCCCTGACCCGTCTCGAGAACATGGTCACGATGGGCGTCTCCAACCTGCCGCCCAAGGCGATCCGCAGCCAGATCGCCGGGTCGTTGCAGATGATCCTTCAGATCAGCCGCATGCGCGACGGCGTCCGCCGGATCACCCACATCACCGAGGTGATGGGCATGGAGGGCGATGTCGTCATCACCCAGGACCTGTTCACCTACGAATTCAAGGGCGAGAGCACCGACGGCAAGCTGCACGGCGTCTTCAAGAGTTCGGGGCTGAGGCCGCACTTCCTGCCGCGGGCCGCCTACTACGGTCTCGACAAGGTGCTGATGGAGGCGGTCGGATGAGCGGCGGACATCCGCTCGGCGCGGACGATGTGGCCCTGCTCATTGCCGCCGGCGTCGGCCTGACCTTCATCACGCTGTGCATCGTGTTCAGTGGCTTCCTCGCCGAGCGCCGGTTGCGCGACCGCCTCGAGGATCTTGAGGGCCGCACGCGGGACGGCGGGCGCAACCTCCAGATGGCGACACTGCGCCGAGTGGACCAGGCAGGCCGCCTTCCGACGCTCGACAGGCTGCTATGGCGCTGGTTCCCGAACGCCAGCACCGTGCGCAAGAAGCTGCAGACGTCGGGCACGACCATGACGCTCGGCGACTTCGCCTTCATGTCGCTCGCGCTTTCGATGGCGATGGCGTTCCTGCTGTATCTCGTGCTCGACCTTGCCCCGGGCATCGCCCTTGGCGGGTCGCTGGCGATCGGCATCGGTCTGCCCAACGTCTGGCTGGGATTGAAGGCCCGCAAGCGTGCGCAGCAGTTCAACCTGCTGTTTCCCGAAGCTGTCGACCTGATTGTCCGCGCCCTGCGCGCCGGCCTGCCGGTGCAGGAGGCGATCGGCAACGTCGCGCGCGACATCAAGGATCCGGTCGGCGGAATCTTCCGCCGCGTCCAGCAGGAGGTGCAGCTCGGCGTGCCGATCGAGCAGGCGCTCTGGCGGGTGGCCAAGACGGTCCAGACCGAGGAGTTCAACTTCCTGATCGTGTCGCTCTCGATCCAGCGCGATACCGGCGGCAACCTCGCCGAAACGCTGGCCAACCTGAGTGCATTGCTGCGCGCACGTCAGCAGCTCCGTCTCAAGATCCGCGCCTTCACGTCGGAAGCGCGGACCACGATGATGATCATGGCCGGGCTGCCCTTCATGGTGGGCGGCGGCCTCTTTCTGATCACGCCGAGCTATATCGGTCCGTTGTTCATGACCGAGACCGGCCAGATGGTGGCCGCCGGGGCAGCCTGCAGCATGGGCCTCGGCATCTTCATCATGAACAAGATCGCCACCATCAAGGTCTGAGGCCGCACATGGATCCCGCGCTCTCGGAAAAAAGCTTCGTGATCATCGTGGCGACCACCACCTTCGTCGTGGTCTGGGCAGTGTGGATGGCGCTGACGTTCGAGCCACCCATCGAGGCGCGCCTGAGGGCGTTGCGGACGCGCCGCACGAGGAGCCGCGGCGAGCGCACGACGGCGCCGAAAACATCGCGAAAGGCGACTTCGCTCGGCCTCCTGCGCCAGCTCGCGACCCGCCTCAATCTGCTGCGCGGGGCGGCCGCCGACCAGACCACGCGCAAGCTCCGTCAGGCTGGCTTCCACTCCCGGGATGCCGCCGTCGTCTATGTCTTCGTCAAATTGGCCATGCCGCTGGTGCTCGGCTTCCTGATGATCATGCTGACGTCCGTTTCGAACCTGATCGAAGTGCCCCAGGACCTGATGCTGCCGGTCTGCATCGGCGCCGTCCTGGCGGGCTTCATGATGCCTGAGCTTTACGTCAAGAACGTCGCGACCAAGCGGCGGGAACTTCTGAACCAGATACTGCCAGAGGGACTGGACCTGCTCACGATCTGCGTCGAGGCCGGTCTCAGCATCGACGCCGCTTTCCGCCGGGTCGCCAAGGAGATGCAGGGCTCGATGCCGGAGCTCGCCGTGGAGTTCGAGATGACGGCGGTCGAGCTCACCTACCTGCCGGACCGCCAGCAGGCCCTCGAGAACATGTCGGAGCGGTCCGATTCGCCGGCCGTCGCGGCGCTGGTCAACGCGCTGCGCCAAACCGAGAAGTACGGCACGCCGCTCGCCAATTCGTTGCGCGTCCTCAGCCAGGAGTTCCGTCAGACACGCGCCTCGAAGGCCGAAGAGAAGGGTGCCCGCATGCCGGCACTTATGACAGTGCCTCTGATGGTTTTTATCTTGCCGACACTCATCACGGTATTGCTCGCCCCGGCTATTATGTCGGCATTCTCCTTGACATAATTAACATCAATTTCTATGGCTTAAGGCATATTTTTGCGATTTTGATTGAACTGAATTTTGTGCCCCTCAAGGGCACGCATCGATGGGGGCAAATATGCTGCGAGCGATTTCGCGCAGGATCGATTCCGTGTCCTCGATTTGGCGCCAACTGCGCCGCGACCACACCGGTTCCGTACTGGGCCTCGTGGCGATGGTGCCCGTCATCATCGGCGCGGTCGCGCTCGGCGTCGAGACGGGGCAGGCCTATCGCACCAAGCGGCAGATGCAGAGCGCCTCCGACGCCGCGGCGCTCGCGGGATCCATCGATCGTCTGGCCGGCAAGGACAACGCCACCATCACCACGACGGCGCGCTACGAAGCGCAACGCAACGGTTTCCAGCACGGTGTCAGCAGCGTGACGGTCACGGTCAATTCGCCTCCGACTTCGGGCAGCAACGTCGCGACGACCGGCGCCGTCGAGGTGATCGTTACCAAATCGTTCAGCTTCAGCCTGGGCGGGGTGCTGGCCAATTCGCTCGGCCTGACCAACAGCGCCTTCAACATGCGGACCCGCTCGGTGGCCGCGCAGGGCAGCTATACGATGACGACGTCCAGTGCCGAGGGCTGCGTCGTCGCCTTGACGACGGCGGCCGAGCAGGGCGTCTCGTTCACGTCGTTCAACAACTACAACTCGAACTGTACCGTGATATCGAACGGATCTTCCACCGCGTCCGGTTCGACCGCGTCCGTTTACATGGCGAGCTTCAACAGCGCGACGATGAAGTCGGTGTGGACACGCGGCCGCTTCTACGCCTCGTCGTACGGCAGCATCTCGTTGACGAACGCGGCGCAACAGAACCAGACGTCGTACGCCAGCGACCCGTACGCCAACCTGGCGACCCCGTCGCCCGGCACATGCACATACAATCCGTTCAGTGCGCCCGGCGGTTCGTCCCTTACGCTCAGTCCCGGCACGTACTGCGGCGGGCTGACGATCTCGAGCTACAACAACGTCTACTTCACGCCTGGCGTGTACTACGTCGCCAACGGCGATCTCTACATGAGCAGCATCAACAATGTGTCGTGCCCGACATGCGACAGCACGAACGGGGTCGCCATCGTTCTCACTCAAACGACCGGAAACAATTCGGACATCGGCGGGGTTCGCATCACATCCGAAAACAACGTCGATCTGAAGGCGTCGCCCACCGGTCCGTATGCCGGTGTGCTGTTCTATCAGGACCGCCGGGCGAATGTCGGCACCATGACCTCGTCGTCGAAGATCTTCACGGTCAGTTCGCTGAACAACGCGAAGTTGACTGGTGCCGTGTACTTTCCGAACAACCGGATCGACCTGTCGAGCCTCAACAACGCCAGTCCTGGCAGCGACAGCTGCAACGTCTGGATCGGGCGGTACATCAAGTTCTCGTCCTACAACAACAGCAACACGACGGGCTGCGCCGCCGTCGGGACGTCCCTGGCGACGATCGTCACGACGACCACCGTCAACAAGAGCAGGGTGCTCGAGTAGGTCGACGATGCGGCTCGAATCGTCGAATGGATCGGCAAGCGTCACCGGGGATCGCCGCGGCAACGTGCTGATCGAGTTCGCTCTGGCTCTTCCCGTGCTGTTCCTCCTGCTGGTCGGCATGTTGGATCTCGGCCGCTACAGCCTCCAGAAATCCGCGATGTTGCAGGGAGCGCAAGCCGGCGCGCAGTACGGCATCGTCGCCTATACGGAGTCGTCGAACATCAACTCGACGGCCAGCGGCGCGACCGGGCTGACCGGCGTCACAGCGACGAACAACGTCTTCTGCGAATGCGCCTCCGGGACAACCGTATCCTGTTCGACGACTTGTGGCACCGGGCAGACCCTCAAGCGCTACGTCTCGGTGACGACCACGAAGTCGTTCAGCACGGTGATGTCGTCGGCCTCCCTGACCCTGTCTGGAATCGGCACCTGGACACCGCCGACGACGGTGTCGGCCACGGTGACGATGATTGTGCCCTGACATGCGGCTTTGGCGGGACCGGCGTGGCGTCGCAAGCCTGGAGTTCGCCATCCTGGCGCCGGTGCTGATTGTCATGCTGATCGGCACCGTCGACTTCGGTCGCATGTTCTACACCCGGCAGGGTCTCGAGTACGCCACCGAGGAGGCAGCACGCTACTACACGCTGAATCCGTCATCGACGACGACGACGGTGACGAGCTACCTTCAGGGCAAGATGCCGGGAGGCATGGGCCCCAGTGTCGTGGTTGCCTACGCCGATACCACCAATTGCAATTCCAACGCCTACGTCACCTGCACGACCATCACGGCCACTTATTCCTTCAGTTTGGTAGGTGGATACATCGATATCAGTACACAGACGCTGCGTGCTACGGCACAGGCTGTTCGCTACTGACGATTCGGATTTTGCTTGTTATTCCAATTCTCTATTCCCAGCTATTGGGACATTGATTGCAGTTGCCCCCAATATTTTGATATCCTTGCTGCTTACCGGCAGAGCCTGCAGGAGCAGGCCGGGTGTTTGGGGTTGGAATGAAGCTGGCGCCGATCCTCAGCGCAGCCATGTCGCTTCTCCTGGCGGCGTGCGGCGCCGATTTCACGGGCGCCACGGCCAAGGGCGACGACTACACGTCGTCCGTGGAGCAGGCGGACGACGCCCGCAAGGCCGGCAACTACGATTCCGCAATTCCGCTCTATGGCCGCGCGCTGCAGGCCAAACCCGACGGCATCGAGGCCAAGATGGGGTTGGGCCAAACCTATCTCTCGATCGGCGCCCCCGACGAAGCGGCGGCCCTGTTCCGCGACGTGCTGGCCAAGCGTAGCGGCGACCAGGCGGCGCGGCGCGGCCTTGCCGCGGCCCTGATCTCGACCGGCCAGCCGGAGCTGGCGGAGCGTCAGCTCGAGGCGGCGCTGCAGGCCGACGGTCGCGACTACCGGGCGCTGAACGCGATGGGCGTGGTGCTCGACATGCAGGGCCGCCACGCCGCCGCGCAGGAGAATTACCGCAAGGGCATCGAGATCGCGCCCGACTACATCTCGCTGCGCAGCAATTTCGGTCTGTCGCTGGCGATCTCGGGAAATGCCCAGGAGGCAATCCAGCAGCTTCTGCCGATCGCCCGCAGCCGCGGCGCCGACGGGCGCGTCCGCCAGAACCTGGCCTTTGCCTACGCCATGGCCGGCGACCTGGAGAATGCCCTCAAGACCAGCCGCCAGGATCTGACCGAGGCGAACGCGCAGCGGCAGCTCTCCTACTTCATGCAGCTCAAGGCGCTGCCGGTCGAGGCCCGCAGCGCCGAGCTCAGGCGCAACCCGAACTTCTTCCCACAGGGCGGGGGCGGCAGCTAGGCTGACGGCGGAAGAGGGAGGGGACCATGCGTCGAGCGAAGCCGATCCTTGCGGCTCTTGTCGGAATGGCAATGGTGTCGACTGCCTGGGCGCAGGTTGCACGCAGCAGCGTCGACATGGCGGCGACGCCGGGCGTGCCCGAGTTCCGCGATCCCAAGACCGGCCAGATCTGGACGCCCTTGAATGTCGGGCAGGGTCCGATCGGCAAGCCGACCCCGGCCGATCTCGCATTCGATCCGCTCGACCAGGCCGAGCGCATCAAGGGCGTCGTCGTGCAGCGGCCGGCCGTCGCGATCCTCGGTTGGTCGCCTCCGACGGCGGGGCCGACCGTGCCGCTGGTGACGCTCGACAACGCCACGCTGCGGGCGATCAACGGCAAGCGCTGGCAGGTCGTCGCCTACGTCAACAACAACAGCGCCGGCACGCTCGCCCCCATGGTCGACTGCCGTTTCACCAACGCGGGCAAGCTGGTCGAGGAGACGCGCGTTCTCCTGCCTGCCCTTGGCGGCGGCGTGCGGGCGGGGCTCACGATCCATGGCCCCAGGACGAGCCTCTTCGTCGACCGGGCGAACTGCCGGATCGTCTCGCCCTAACCCTGCACCGAGTAGCCGCCGTCGACGGTGATGGCGGCGCCGGTCACGTAGTCCGACGCCGGTGCGGCGAGGAAGACCGCGATGCCGGCGAAATCGTCCGGCGTGCCCCAGCGGCCGGCTGGCGTCCGCTTCAGCACCGAATCGTGCAGCGCCGGCACGTCGCGTCGCGCGCGCTGCGTCAGCGCCGTGTCGATCCAGCCGGGCAGGATGGCATTGACCTGGATGTTGTCCCTGGCCCAGG
>Ga0172376_10002809_pt1 | contig 20998 bp, 19 predicted proteins | sample Lak35m_FD_121114 | JGI IMG/M metagenome (GOLD analysis project Ga0172376, IMG submission 121114) | Freshwater microbial communities from Kabuno Bay, South-Kivu, Congo - kab_092012_35m | ecosystem: Environmental > Aquatic > Freshwater > Lake | place: Democratic Republic of the Congo: South-Kivu... | reverse complement strand
GCGGACGAGCTCGCGCCGCTCGAGCTCGTGACGAAGAAGGAGAAAGTGCGCTTCGCGACCGACGAGCACGTGCGCGCCGACACGACGCTGGAGTCGCTCTCCAAGCTGCCGCCGGTCTTCGATACGAAGGCGGGCACGGTGCACGCGGGCAACTCGAGCGGCATCACCGACGGCGCCGCGGCGCTGCTCGTGATGCGCGCGAGCACGGCGCGCGAGCTCGGGCTCGAGCCCCTGGCCGAGGTAGGTGCGAGCGTGCAGGTCGGACTCGATCCGAGCGTGATGGGCCTCGGCCCGGTGCCGGCCTTCCGCGCGCTCGAGCGCCGGAACGGGCTCGCCCTCGACGCCTACGAGCTGGTCGAGCTGAACGAAGCCTTCGCGGCCCAGGTCCTGGCCTGTCTGCGCGAGCTCCCGATCGAGCCCGCGCGCCTGAACGTCAACGGCGGGGCGATCGCGCTCGGCCATCCGATCGGCGCGACCGGCGCGCGCATCGCCGTGACGCTCCTGCACGAGATGAAGCGGCGCGGGGCCCGGAACGGCCTCGCGACCCTGTGCATCTCGGGCGGCCTGGGTTTCGCCACGGCTTTTCACCGGCGCGCCCACTGATCCCCACCTCGTCCCGTACACCCGAGAGGAAGAACGAAATGCAGATCCAGAAAGTCGGAGTGGTCGGTTGCGGCCTGATGGGCCACGGCATCGTGCAGGTCGCGGCCCAGGCCGGGTACACGGTCGTGGTCCTGGAGGGGGCGCAGAACTTCCTCGATACCGGCCTGGCGCGCATCGACAAGAGCCTCGCCAAGCTGGCCGAGAAGGCGATCGAGAAGGGCAAGGCGCCCGAGCAGGCGAAGGCCGACGCGGCCGCGACGCGCGCGCGCATCAGCGGCGCGCTCGAGCGCAAGGCGCTCTCCGACTGTGACCTCGTGATCGAGGCCATCGTCGAGGACCTCGGCGCCAAGAAGGAGCTCTTCGGCGCGCTCGGCCAGCTGTGCAAACCCGGGACGATCTTCGCCTCGAACACGAGCTCGTTCCCGATCGGCGAGATGGCCGCGGCCAGCGGTCGCCCGGCGCGCTTCGTCGGGCTGCACTTCTTCAACCCGGTGCAGCTGATGAAGCTCGTCGAGGTGGTGCGCACCGACAAGACCGAGGAGAGCGTCTTCGCGGCCGCGCGCGCCTTCGGCGAGAGCGTCGGCAAGGTGCCCGTGGCCTGCAAGGACACGCCCGGCTTCGTCGTGAACCGCCTCTTGGTGCCGTACATGACGCAGGCGCTGCAGATGCTCGAGCGCGGCGACGCCTCGAAGGAAGACATCGACGCCGCGATGCAGTACGGCTGCGGCCATCCGATGGGCCCGATCACGCTGACCGACTACGTCGGTCTCGACACGACGCTCGCGATCCTCGAGGGATGGGTCGCGCGTTTCCCCGAAGAACCGGCCTTCGCCATCCCCGAGATCCTGCGCCAGAAGGTGCAGGAGAAGAAGCTCGGACGGAAGAGCGGCGAGGGCTTCTACAAGTGGCAAGGCGACAAGAAGGTCTAGAGCGATGATCCACCTAGCAGCACTCCTCCTCGCGTTCGCAGGCGACGCCAAGGTCACCGTCGAGCTTCCCGGCTACCACGTGGCCGGGCAGTCCTTCCCGGTGCGCATCCAGGTCGTTGCCCCCGGTGACGGCGCCACGGTCGAAGGCTGGCGCCTCACGCCGGCCGGCTTCACGCTCGACGGGAAGCCGCTGGCCGACAAGGGCGCGGCGGCCGCGCTCGCCCTCGGCGGCGGCGAGAAGAAGACGATCGACCTCGACCTCGGAACGCTGCTCGCGGGCACGGCCGACTTCGAGCTCGCCTGGGGTGACCTGCCGGCCAAGAAGGTGCGCCGGCTCGAGGCCGTGGCGAAGGAGCTCAAGTTCATGGACGAGGCCTCGGTCGCGACGGCCAACCTCGCGCAGTACTGGGTGCTGCTGCGCACGAACCGCGGCGACATCCTGGCCGAGTTCTGGCCCGAGACCGCGCCCGGCCACGTGCGCAACTTCCTCGACCTGTCGCAGACCGGCTTCTACGACGGCCTGACGTTCCACCGCGTGATTCCCGGCTTCATGATCCAGGGCGGCGATCCGGACGGCACCGGCGGGGGCAACGGCCCGCGCCAGCTGAAGGCCGAGTTCAGCGACAGGAAGCACACGCGTGGCGTGCTCTCGATGGCGCGCCGCGGCACGCCCGGCAAGAAGGGGCCGGACGATCCGCTGAAGGACTCGGCCTCGTGCCAGTTCTTCGTGATGCACCAGACCTACCCGTCGCTCGACGGCAGCTACACGGCCTTCGGCAAGGTCGTGGCCGGCCTGGCCGCGGTCGACAAGATCGTCAACACGCCGCGCGGCCAGGCCGACCGGCCGAAGGAGCCGCAGGTGATCCTGAAGGCCACCGTGGTCAAGGCTCCGGCGGACGCCACCGGTTGGCGGGAGGAACAGTGATGAGCACCGACAAAATGAGCACCGACAAGAAGAGTGATCTTTCTGGCGTGCGCGCCACGGTCGAGACCAGCGCGGGCTCGATGACCTTCGAGTTCTTCACGGACAAGGCTCCGGGCCACGTCGAGAACTTCGTGAAGCTGGCCGAGAAGGGCTTCTACGACGGGACCGCGTTCCACCGCGTGATCAAGGGCTTCATGATCCAGGGCGGCTGCCCGCGCGGTGACGGCACCGGCGGACCGGGCTACCAGATCCAGGCCGAGTTCAACGACACGAAGCACGTGCGCGGCATCCTCTCGATGGCGCGTGCGCGCGATCCGAACTCGGCCGGCAGCCAGTTCTTCGTGTGCCACGGCGACGCGGCCTTCCTCGATCGCCAGTACACGGCCTTCGGGAAGCTCGTCGAGGGCGACGACACGCTCGAGAAGATCGCCGGTGCGCCCGTGGCAGTGAGCGCCGGTGGCGAGCGCTCGAAGCCGCTCGAGCCGGTCAAGCTGAAGAAGGTCACCATCGTCCGTCCCGCGGCGAAGTGAAGGAGCCGCAGCCCATGAGCTACCAGAACATCCTCCTCGAGGTCGCGGGCGGCGTCGCCACCCTGACCGTCAACCGGCCCGACAAGCTGAACGCGCTCAACTCGGCCACGCTGGCCGAGATGGAGCAGGTTTTCGAGCACTGCCGCACCTCGGCCGAGGTGCGCGCGCTCGTGTTGACGGGCTCGGGTGAGAAAGCCTTCGTGGCCGGGGCGGACATCAAGGAGCTCTCGACGATGACCCCGCTGACCGCCAAGGACCTGGCCTACCGCGGTCAGCGCATCCTGGCGCGCCTCGAGGACCTCGGGAAGCCGTCGATCGCGATGATCAATGGTTTTGCGCTCGGGGGCGGGCTCGAGCTGGCTCTGGCCTGCACCCTGCGCACGGCCGCGAACACGGCCCGCGTGGGCCTGCCCGAGGTCTCGCTCGGCATCATCCCGGGCTACGGCGGCACCCAGCGCCTGAGCCGCGTGGCCGGGCCGGGTGTCGCGCGCGAATGGATCTTGACCGGTGAGCCGTTTTCGGCCGAAGAGGCCTGGCGCGTCGGTGTCGTGAACCGGGTCTTCCCCGCGGCCGAGCTGCGCGCGGGAACCATGAAGCTGGTCGAGACGATCCTCTCGCGTGGGCCGGTCGCGGTGCGCTTCGCCATGGAGGCGATCCATCGCGGCACGAACATGCACCAGCGCGAGGGCGAGAAGCTCGAGTGCGACCTGTTCGGACTGGCGGCCTCGACCGAGGACATGAAGGAGGGCATGGGCGCCTTCCTCGAGAAGCGCAAGCCGACCTTCCACGGCAAGTAGTCAGCCCCATTCGCCCGCACCCACGGACCCGGACGGAGACCCAGCATGAGCACGGAGATCGCGATCGTAGGCGGAGCCCGCACGGCGATGTGCGAGTACTCGGGCACGCCCGGGTTCGGCAAGTTCAAGGACGTCTCGGCCATCGACCTCGCGGCGCACGCCACGAAGGCGGCCCTGGCGCGCGCGAAGCTCGACCCCGAGTCGGTCGAGCACGTCGTCATCGGCAACGCGATGCAGACCTCGCCCGATGCGATCTACGGCGCGCGCCACGTGGCGCTCAAGGCCGGGCTCGCGCAGGGTGTGCCGGCCCTGACCGTCAATCGCCTGTGCGGTTCGGGCATCGAGGCCGCGGTGCAGGCGGCGCATCTGCTCCTGCTCGGTGAGGCGCGGAGCGTCGTCGCGGGCGGCATGGAGAACATGAGCCAGGCTCCGCACGTCCTGCGCGGCGGGCGCGAGGGCTTCCGCTTCGGCACGCAGCCGGTGCTCGAGGACTCGCTCTTCGCTTCCCTGCGCGACCCCCTGTGCGGGCTCTTCATGGCGCAGACGGCCGAGAAAGTAGCGAAGCGCCTCGCGATCTCGCGTCAGGCCCAGGACGAGTACGCGCTGCGCAGCCACCAGCTCGGTGCCGCGGCCGTGAAGGAGGGGCGTTTCGCCGAGGAGATCGCGCCCTACGTGATCCAGACCAAGAAGGGCGACGTGGTCATCGACAGGGACGACCACATCAAGCCCGACACGACGCTCGAGGGGCTGGCGAAGCTGAACGCGGCCTTCGGCAAGGACGGCACGGTCACGGCCGGCAACGCGAGCGGCATCGTCGACGGTGCCGCGGCGCTGGTGCTGACGAGCGCCGAGCGCGCGAAGGCCGACAAGCTCGATGTCCTCGCGCTGGTGCGCGCCTGGGCCTCGGTCGGGGTCGACCCGTCCGAGATGGGCATCGGTCCGGTGCCGGCCATCCGGAAGTGCCTCGAGCGCGCCAAGGTGAAGCTGGCCGACGTCGAGCGCATCGAGATCAACGAGGCCTTCTCGGCCCAGTACCTCGGCTGCGAGAAGGAGCTCGGCCTCGACCGTGCGCGCGTCAATGTCAACGGCGGCGCGATCTCGCTCGGGCATCCGCTGGGCGCCACCGGCGCGCGCCTGATCCTGACCCTCATGCTCGAGCTGCGCCGCAGCTCGAAGCGCTTCGGCCTGGCCTCGGCCTGCATCGGCGGGGGACAAGGCATCGCGATCCTGCTCGAGAACCCGCGCGCCTGAGACCCCGATGAACTCCCTCGTCCACACCCGCCCCGACGGCACGCGCGTGGTCCGCCTGGACCCGAAGAAGCGCGTGCTGTTCCTCACGAAGGACCTCGTCGCGATCAAGAAGCAGCTCAACGGCGAGCTGGATCTCAGGATGGAGGAGGTCGCGCCGGCGGAGCTCCTGGACGACATCAACACCGACACGATGACGCCGGCCTGGGTGTGCTTCCGGCACAAGCCCGAGGACATCGCGCTCGACGCCTACGCGGGCCTGCTCGACGACAAGGTGAAGCGTGTCTTCGGCACGCGCGCGCTCCTGGACGGCGAGTTCCAGGTGATCGTCTCCGGTCAGCGCAAGGGCACGGGCTCCTCGCGCGAGACCGCGCCGCAGTGCGAGAAGTGGAGCGGCATCGAGCTCGTGATCGCGGCCAGCTTCGCGCCGATCCACGAGCGCAACAACCTGAACCTCGGCCAGCTGATGGGGGGCTACGACGTGCTCGTGCGCCTGCAGCGCGGCGAGGAGATCCCGCTCTCCGAGTTCACGTCGAAGTACGACCCGGTCACGCGCGCGATCCTCGAGGCGGGCGGCCTGTTCCCGTTCTCCGCCAAGGTGCGCTCGGGCGAGATCCGGATCCCGCTGCCCGCCACGGCGCAGCGCCCGATGACGATGGCCGAGAAGATCCTCGCCTCGCACCTCGTGGGGGCGAAGGGGGGCGAGTGCGTGCAGCCGGGCGACAGCGTGCTGGTCAAGGTCGACGCGGGTTACAGCCACGAGTTCACGACCGCGCAGGTGCACCACTTCCTCGGCCTCGAGTACGGGGCCGACTACAAGGTCCAGAACCCCGCGAAGTTCGCGGTCTTCGAGGACCACCTGCTGTACGCCGACGGGGTCGCCAAGATGGCGCCCTTCGCGCCGCAGATCGAGACCCTGCGCCGCCTGCAGCGCGAGTTCCAGCGCCACACCGGTGTGCGTGACTACTCGGCCAAGGACGGCATCTCGCCCGGCATCTGCCACCAGGTCGCGCGCGAAGAGTTCCTAGATCCGGGCGACTTCGTGCAGGCGACCGACAGCCACACCTGCATGGGCGGCGGCAACAACGCGCTCGCCTGGGGCGTCGGCGCGACCGAGTACGCCGGCCTCGTGCACGCGGGCTTCACGCTCGTCAACGTGCCCGAGTCGATCCGCTTCGAGCTCGTGAACGAGCTCGCCCCCGGCGTCACCGCCAAGGACGTGATCCTGCACATCCTGGCCACCTACGCCGTCAAGGAAGACACGCTCGACCGCGTGATGGAGTTCGGCGGTCCGGGGCTCCTGAAGATGGACATGGACGAGCGCGCGACGCTCACGAACATGGCCACCGAGTGCTCGGCCAAGACCGGCATCTGCGAGGGCGACGAGGTTGCCGCGCGCTGGATCGCCGAGCGGCGCGGCACGGATCCCGCCGCGGTGCGGGCGCGCTTCGTGGCGCCCGACGAGGGTGCGCACTACCACGGCGGCGTGCACACGATCGACCTCGCCGCGCTGCGCCCGATGGTGGCGAAGCCTGGCGATCCGACCTACGGCGCCGACGTGGCCACGCTGGGCGAGGTGAAGATCGACATCGCCTACGCCGGCTCGTGCACGGCCGGCAAGGAGCGCGACCTCGACTTCTACGCGCGCGTGATCGGCGACGCGCTCGACTCCGGCCGTCGCGTGAAGGACGGCGTGCGCATGTACATCCAGTTCGGCTCGGAGGCCGTGCGCGATTACGCCGCGGCGAAGGGCTACCTCGAACTCTTCCAGCGCGCGGGCGTCGAGGTCATCCAGCCCGGCTGCGGGGCCTGCATCGGCTGCGGCCCGGGCGTTTCCGAGCGCGCCGAGCAGGTCACCGTCAGTGCCATCAACCGGAACTTCCAGGGCCGCAGCGGCCCCGGGAAGCTCTTTCTCGCTTCCCCCTTGACCGTCGCCGCCAGCGCGATCGAAGGGAAGATCGTCTCCTACCGGCCCGGGATGTTCCGCGCCCCGGCCAAGGCCCGCTAGCCCCCCCCCGAGGATCCCATCATGAAACCCTTCGACATCGCAGTCATCGCCGGCGACGGCATCGGCCCCGAAGTGACGGCCGAGGAGCTCAAGGTCCTCGACGCGGCCGCGGACGTGTACGGGTTCAAGCTGAACTACCACCAGTACCCGTTCGGCAGCGAGCACTACTTCAAGACCGGCGAGATCTTCCCCGACAAGGCCTTCGAGGAGCTCAAGGGCCAGGACGCCGTGCTGCTCGGCGCGATCGGCGACCCGCGCGCGCCGGTCGGCCTGATCGAGTACGGCATCATCGCCAAGATGCGCTTCGAGCTCGATCTCTACGTCAACCTGCGCCCGATCAAGGTGTTCGACGAGCGCCTGTGCCCGCTCAAGGGCAAGAAGGCGGAGGACATCGACATGATCTTCATCCGCGAGAACACCGAGGGCGCCTACGTCGGCGCGCACGGCTTCACGCACAAGGGCCAGCCCAACGAGGTCGCGACGCAGGTGCTCGTCTACACGCGCGCCGGCGTCGAGCGCGTGATCCGTTATTCCTTCGAGCTGGCGCGCACGCGCAACAAGCAGAAGAAGGTCACGCTGGTCGACAAGGCCAACGCCATGCGCTCCCACGACCTCTGGACGCGCACCTTCGCCGACGTCGCGCGCGAGTACCCCGACATCACGACCGACCACGCCTACGTGGATGCGGCCTGCATGTGGATGATCAAGAACCCCGAGTGGTTCGACGTCGCCGTGACGACCAACATGTTCGGCGACATCCTGACCGACCTCGGCGCGGTGCTGCAGGGCGGCCTCGGGATCGCGGCCAGCGCCAACATCCACCCGGGCAAGAAGGCGCTCTTCGAGCCGATCCACGGCTCGGCTCCGAAGTACGCCGGCATGAACACGGCCTCGCCGGTCGCGGCGATCATGGCCGGCTCGATGCTGCTCGATTACCTGGGCCTGAAGGAGGCCGCGCAGGCGGTCGAGGGCGCGGTGGTCGGACTGCTGCGCTCCGGGCGCATCAAGGGCGTCTCGAGCGGCCTCCACAAGTGCAACGAGGTCGGCGACATGGTGGTGGCGGAGATCAAGTCCGCCGTCGCCGGCGCGAAGAACTGAAGCGACCGACGCCTCGGCGTCAGGCTTGAACGGCCGCGCGGTAGGGAGCTCGACTCCCTCGCGCGGCCGGTTTTCTTTTTTTTGCTCGCTGCGTCGGTTTCTGCGGCGTGAGGTGAGACCGGACGAGTCTCGTCCGCTAGCGTGCGCACACCCCCCCGAGGTCGCGCGACCGGCGTGCGGCCCGAGTTCCCCCCCCGGCGGATCCGCTTCCCACGGTCCGTCGTGTCCCCGAGTCCGGTTTGGCCATGTGCGTTCTTGCCACGCGGGCCGCCTTCCTGGCGCTCGCTCTCTCTGCGTTCCCGTTCCGCTCTTCGGCCCAGGTCCCGCTCGCTTCGGACCGGGTCGTCGCTCTTCTGACCACGCGTGCGCGCGGCGGTGAAGAGTTCCTCCTGCGCGCCACCGTGCCCGTTCCGCCGGGCACCTACCCGCGCGCGGACGGGCTCGTGCCGTTCGTGCTGCTCGATCCGACGGGCAAGAGCCTGCTCACCCAGGTCGAGCTCGTGGCCCGCCATCCCGATCCGGCCGACGGAGCCAGCGTGGTCGAGCTCATCGCGCGCGCTCCGCGGCCCGAGGTCGCGCCCGGCACGACGGTGAACTATGCCGTGGTCGAGCGTCCGCACCGGCCGCCCGCGGATGCGCTCGAGGCCGTGCCCACGCGCGTGCGCGAGCTGCTGGCCGATCCGGATGCGCTCCAGCTCACGCTGCACGACGTCTTCGGGCACCGCTACGTGGCGCGTCCGCTCGACGCCTCGAGCGAGGTGCGCGTCCTGCGGCACGGACCGGTCCACGCCGAGGTGCGCCTGCACCGCGTGCTGGTCCCGGAAGCACCCGTGTCCGGCAACGCAGGCACGCTGCCGCACGCCCTCGGCGTGCACGTGTACCTGTCGTTCTTCCGCGGCACCGAGCTGGTCGGCCTCGACCTGCGCTTCCACAACGGCCACGACGGTCACGAGCCCCTCGATCCGAGCGACGATCCGCTCGACACGCTCTACTTCCGCGACCTCGAGCTCGCCGTGCCCGCCGGCTGGCGCGTCCACGCGGACGTGTCCGATCCGTTCCTCGGTGCCGAGCGCCTCGAGGGCGGTCGCTGCGTGCTTCCGCTCGTGACGCCACTTCCCGACGGGCGCATGCACGTGATCCGCTGGCTGGGCCAGTTCCACCGGCGGCTCGCGCTCGCGCCCGAGGGCGTCGAGGGGCTGGTCGAGGCGCGCTCCTACCTCGAGCGCGTCGGTCAGGCCTTCGCCGTGCGCGCTTTCGATCCGCACGATGGGCGCGAGCTGTGGAGCTGGTGGAACGCCGCCACGGCGGCCTATTTCCCGCAACGCCTGCAGCTTCCGCGCCTCGATCACGTCGACGCGCCCTCGGCCCTGGACGCGCTCGTCACCGACCTCGGCTTCCTGAGCGAGCACCTCGAGCAGGGCACCTCGACCGGCGACTATCCGGTCGATTCGGCGGTGCTCGGCTGGGGCCATCCCTACGGCGTGTCCTACGGCGGCATGACCGGCGGGCACGAGATCTTCCTGTACGACGGGATCGCGAGCGCGGTGCTGGCCTCGCGCTCGGGGCTGCGGGCCTTCATGCTGCTGCACCGCATGCAGACCGAGCGCATGCCGAACGCCCTGTGGTCGCGGGACGGCGAGCCGGCCTCGCTCGAGCGCTGGCGCGTCGAGAACGGTGAGGCCGACTACCTGCCCTTCCGCCTGTACGTCGTGCCGCAGCTCTTCGGCAGCCACCCCGATCCGTTCGGTGTGCGCTCCGCGCCGCGCTTCCAGGTCGACTTCGTGCGCGCGCACGGTCTCGCCCCGGACTACGAGGGCGCGCACTTCGCCTACGAGCCCTACGACTACCAGCACTTCGTGCGCTACACGCGCGCGGCCAAGGTGCTCGCCTGGCTGGCGAACGACAGCCTCGCGAAGGACGACCTCCTGCAGCAGGCCGAGAACTTCCACCTCTCCTACCACGAGCTCTACGCGGGCTTCCCCGGCAGCGTGATGGGCTCGACCCTGCGCGCGCAGCAGGAGCTCGTCGCGGCTCGTCCCGGACGCGGGCTGCCCTTCGGCCGTGGCGAGGCCTGGGGACTCGATTGCGCGGTGGCCGCCTACGCGCTGGCCGAGCCCGAGTGGCGCGCGCGCAAGCTGCCGTGGCTGCGCGCGATCGCGGCCCTGGTCGCGGGCGGCCAGGACTCCTGCAACGGCTTCATCCAGGCCTTCGTCAGCCAGAAGGCGCTCGAGGGCCGCTACCAGGCGCGCCAGGCGATCGAGCAGTCGATCAGCGAGCACGCCCTGGTCGGGCTGCACGAGACGGTCTTCCGCGGCGCCCACCCGCGCGAGGCCGCGCGCCTGCGGGCGGTGATCGAGCGCTCGCTGTACGCCTTCGTGGGCGAGCTCTCCTGGTTCCCGGGCGAGTCCGGCCCCTGGCGCTTCACGGCCGTGGCCCCGCTCGATACGGCGCTGCCGAGCTTCTGCTCGCGCGCCGAGCTGCCGCTGGACGGCTGGACGGTGGGGGACCGCGAGACCTACCAGGACTGGAGCTCGCTGGGCTACGGCTACCAGCTGACGGGCGACCCGCTCTTCCTGCGCCACGCGCGCTACCAGACCGGCGGCGACGACTTCGAGGACCTGGTGGCGCGGCTCTACGCCGACGGCACCGGGAACCTGGAGAACCGCGCCGCGCTGCTCACGGTCGTGCAGCGCATCCGCGGCGAGCTGTGACAGGGCCCGCGGCCGCCGTTACTCTCGTGGGCGTGGCCGCCCCGCCCTTCCACCTCGCCTTCCCCGTGCGCGACGTCGAGTCGACACGCGCCTTCTACCACGGTCTGCTCGGCTGCCCGGTGGGGCGCGAGGCCGAGCTCTGGATCGACTTCGACCTCTTCGGGCACCAGCTCTCGGCCCACGTGGCCGGCGAGGACGTGCTGGCCACGAATGCGGTCGACGGCGACGACGTCCCGGTGCGGCATTTCGGCTGCGTGCTCACGATGGAGCGCTGGCACGCCCTCGTCGCCCGACTCGAAACGGCGCAGGTGCGCTTCCTGATCGCCCCCAAGGTGCGCTTCCGGGGCGAGGTCGGTGAGCAGGCCACCTTCTTCCTGCGCGATCCCTCGGGCAACTGCCTCGAGTTCAAGGCCTTCGCCGACCCGGGCAGACTTTTTGCCCGCTGAGGGTTTCTGGGCGGCTCCCTGCAAGCCCGGTGGACGGCGGCGACATGGCGAGGGTGAACCGCTGATGGCCCAGTCAGGGCAAACACCCGGAGCCGGGCTCACGGCCCAGGAGTTCAGCGCGCGCTTCCAGGCGGCGGCGCGCGTTCTCTGGACCCTGGCCGCGGGCCTGCTCGGGGACCCGAGCGAGGCCGAAGACGTGTGCCAGGAGGCCTTCCTGGCGGCCCATGAAAAGCGCTCCCAGTTCGACCCCGCGACGAACTTCCAGGCCTGGATGGGGCGCTTCGTGCGCAACGTGGTCGCCAACGAGCGCCGGAAGCGCGCGCGGCGGCGCACGGAGCCGGACGATCCCTTCGTGCTCGACGAGCGGCGCGAGGCGCCCGCGCACGTCCCCGAGCGCCTGTTCGACCCCGAGGACTTCGACGAGCGCCTGCTGGCCGGCCTGCGCGCGCTGGGCGAGGTCCCGCGCGCGTGTCTCCTCCTGCGCGTCCTGCGCGAGCAGAGCTACGCCGAGATCGCCGCGCTGCTCGACCTGCCGGAGGGCACCGCGATGAGCCACGTCCACCGCGCGCGCGCCGCCCTGCGCGCGCACCTCCAGGAATCCGTGCGATGAAGGACCCCGCCGAGACCGACGCGCTCGACCACCGCATCGACGCCGCCCTCCGCCGCCGCTTCGAGCCGCCCGCGAGCCTCGACACGCTTGCCACGCGCCTCGCGCCCGCCCCGCGCCGCCTCTGGCCGCGCTTCCTGCTCGTGGCCTGCGCCGCCGCGCTGGTGCTCTTCTTCGTGCTGCGGCGCGAGGACCCCGCGCCCGTGCGCATCGAGCGCTTCTCGCCCGAACGTCTGGCGCGCATCGAGCCCTTCCAGTGCCCGTCGGTCGGACCGCTCGAGGAAGCGCGCGAGCTCGACCCCGCCCGCCCGCAGGCTCCCGATCTCCTGGCGCTCTACCGCACGATGGACGCCTGCCAGCGCTCGACCGAAGCCGTCGCCTGCGAGGAGAACGACGAGCTCGTGGCGCGCCTGCGCGCGAGCTACGGCCCCGAGGTCTCGCTCGCCGCCGGCGCCTCGGGCCTCCTGCACGGACCCTTCGCCTCGGCCGAGTGGCCGACCGCCACGATCCTGACCGGTTCGAGCGAGGACCTGACGACCGTGCTCGTGGCCGAGCGCGACGCGACGCTCGACTGCTGCGTGCGCCTGCGCCTCGCCGAGAGCTCGGGCCTCAACGTCTTCACCTGGAGTGTCGGCGATCTCGCCCTGACCGAGATCTCGCCCCACGACGAACCGCGCTTCCTGCAGCTCTTCGAGTAGGACGCGCAGTCACACCTCGAGCGTGCCCTCGAGGTAGAAGGCCACCTGGCCGGCGATACCGACGCGCGCGCCGCGCGCGCTGCAGCGCAGGATTCCGAGGCGGCGCGAGATCTGGCGCGCGTCGAGCACGGAGCGCCCGAGCTCTGCGGCCCAGTAGGGGGTCAGGACGCAGTGCGCGGAGCCGGTCACCGGATCCTCGTCGACGCCCGCGCCGGGCGCGAAGAAGCGCGAGACGAAGTCGCAGGTGTCGCCCGGCGCGGTGGCGATCACGCCCACCGGGCCGAGCGCGCGCAGCACCTCCATGCGCGGGGCGAGCGCGGCGACCTCGCGCTCGATGGCGTAGCGCACGAGCCAGTCGCGCGTGCTGGCGAGTACGGCGACGGGCGCGCCGCCGAGGGCGGCGAGCAGGCCCGGTGGGGCCTCGGCCACGCGCGGCGGGCGCGCGGGGAAGTCGAGCTCGAGCCAGCCGCCCTCGGCGCGCACGCCGAGCTCGCCGGCCTTGCGCGTGTGGTAACGCACGCTCGCGCGGCCCGGCTGCAGGCGCTCGAACAGGACCGCGGCCGCGGCCAGCGTGGCATGTCCGCACAGGTCGATCTCGAGCGTGGGCGTGAACCAGCGCAGCTCGAAGTCGTCGCCGCGCGGCACGGTGAAGGCCGTCTCGGACAGGTTGTTCTCGGCCGCGATGGCCAGCAGCAGCGCCTCCGGCAGCCAGTGCTCGAGCGGCACGACCGCGGCCGGATTGCCTGCGAACGGGCGCGCGGTGAAGGCGTCCACTTGATACAGCGGTAGTCGCATGGCGGGACGGTACTCCGCCCCCGGCCTCCTGCGCACCTCGGCGGTGCTGTAGTCGCACGCTTCCGTCGGCTACGCTCGGACACCGCCATGAAAAGCCCCGCCCTCCTGCTCCCGTTCCTGTTCGCCTCCTGCGGAGGCTCGACCGCGCTCGCCAAGGACGGTCCGCCCGTCGGGAAGCCCGGCACGTTCCCGCTGGCCGAGATCCAGGCCATGGTCCAGGAGCCCGCGCTGCACACGGCCTTCGTGCCGCCGAGTCCGCTCGGGCTCGCGCCGTCGCTGGCCGAGTTCATTCCGGCCGACAACCCGCTCACGCGCGCCAAGGTCGAGCTCGGGCGCCAGCTCTACTTCGACCCGCGCCTCTCGAAGGACGGCACGGTGGCCTGCGCGACCTGCCACCACCCCGACCTCGGCTGGGCCGACGCGGCGCCGGTCTCGACCGGCATCCGGGGCCAGAAGGGCGGGCGCAGCGCGCCGACGGTCGTCAACCGCCTGCTCGGCCCGACGCAGTTCTGGGACGGGCGCGCGGCCTCGCTCGAGGAGCAGGCCCTCGGTCCGATCGCGAACCCGATCGAGATGGGCTTCACGGTCGAGGAGACCGTCGCGCTGCTGAACTCGATCGAGGGCTACGCCGTGCAGTTCCAGGCCGTGTTCGGCGGACCCGCCACGGCCGAGCGTACCGCCAAGGCGCTCGCGAGCTTCGAGCGCACGATCGTCTCCGGCAACTCGAAGTGGGACTACTACGAGCAGGCCTTGCCCTACTTCGACTACGAGCCCGAGGACGGCGACGAGCCCGAGTTCCTGCAGAAGATGCAGCGCATCCTGGCCGACGAGGAAGCGCACCGCCTGAGCGAGGCGGCGATCCGCGGGCGCGACCTCTTCTTCGGCAAGGCCCAGTGCAGCGCCTGCCACGTCGGCCAGGACCTCACCGACGAGTCGTTCCACAACCTCGGCATCGGCATGGAGGCGAAGGAGCCGGACCTCGGCCGCTTCGTCGTGACGCAGCTCGAGCAGGACAAGGGCGCCTTCCGCACGCCGAGCGTGCGCAACATCGCGCTGACCGCGCCCTACATGCACGACGGCAGCCTGAAGACGCTGCGCGAGGTGGTCGAGCACTACGCCAAGGGCGGCACGCCGAACCCCTGGCTGTCCGAGAAGATCTTCAAGCTCGACCTCACCGAGCAGGACAAGCAGGACCTCGTCACCTTCATGGAGGAAGGCCTGACGGGCGAGACCACGCGCGTCGCGATCCCGCGCCTGCCCTGACGGGGGCGCAGGAGCGCCGTTTCAAGACGTCGGGAAGAGCGGCGCCGTCCCGGGCCGCTCCGGCAGCATGCGGAAGCTCGCGTGCCGCGCGGGCGAGCGCACCTGGCGGCGCGTGACGAGGCGCCAGGCGCTGTCGAGCTCGATCTCGTCCTGCGCGAAGGGCGCGGACGAGAGGAAGCGCGAGCGCACCTCGAAGGCGCACAGGGGCTCGGGCGCGAAGCCCTCGGCCAGCTCGAGCTGGTCGGCCTCGGGCGCGAACACGTCGTGCGGCTGCACCTCTTCCTCGGCGGCGAGGAACTCGGAGAGCTCGTGCGGGTGCGCGAAGAGCGCCGCGCGCGGCGCGGGCGCGGCCTCGCCGCGCAGGTAGAACTCCTCGCCCTCGTCGCCTTGCACGGCGAGCTCGAGCGCGAAGGGGTCGGCGCTGCAGGCGAAGCGCGCCCGCCCCTGGGGCCCGCGCAGGAGGCGCGAGCAGCGCGCCTCGAGCCAGGACGAGGTCGCGCGGCGCGCCACGAAGCCGGTGGGCGTGCCGTCGGAGCGCGCCGCGGCGAAGCGGTAGGCGAGGTGCTCGGAGCCCTGGGCGCGCGTGCCCGGCAGGACCGGCTCGAGGCGTGTGTAGCAGGCGGCCGCGACCGCATGGCCGTGCAGGAGGCGCGGGGCGAGGCGCGCGGGCAGGAGCGCCGCGAGGCGCTCGGGGCGCAGGCGGTAGAGCACCAGGACCCGGGCCTGGATGCGTCTGCGGCCGAGGGGAAGGGGACCGAAGGAGGCCATCGTCGCGTGCCCTTCCGAGTCTACGCGAGGGCCTGCGAACCCTCCAGGCAGGGGCCCCGCAGGGCCTCCAGGGCCCATCCGGGGCGGTAGACTTGGCCCGTGAGCACCCCCGAGAGCCCGGGCGCCAGCGAGCGCGTGGTCGAGTTCTGGACGCGCCAGCACGAGAAGGACGACCTCGGCACGCACGACAACTTCCTCGTCCACCCGCTCGTGCAGGGCTACATCTGCCTGCGCTCGCTCGGCAGCCTGATCAGCCAGATGGACGCGCTCGTGTTCCAGCTGCGCGACCGCACGCGCCCCGGCGCGCGCATCTTCTCGCCGGGCTGCGGGCGCGCCGACAAGGAGCTCCATCTCGCGGCGATGCTGCCCGACCGCGAGTTCGTGGCCATGGACATCACGCCCGGGATCCTCGAGCTCGCGCGCGAGGAGGCCGCGCGGCGCGGCCTCCGGAACCTCTCCTTCTTCGAGGGCGACTTCAATCGCCTCGCGCTCGAGCCGCGCTCCTTCGACGCCGTCGTGGGCCTCGGTTCGATCCACCACGTCGAGGCGCTCGAGTCCTTCTGGGAATGCCTGCGGCGCGCGCTGCGTCCGGGCGGAGTCCTGCTGGCGCAGGAGTTCATCGGCCCGGACCGCATGCAGTGGAACGAGGCCCAGCAGCGCGAGGGCACGCGCGTCCTGCGCGAGCTCGTGCCGGCCGCGCACAAGGTGCACCACGAGGTCGTGCGCCCGGTCGATCTCGCCACGCTGCTCGCCTGCGATCCGTCCGAGGCCGTGCGCTCGAGCGAGATCCTCTCGACCCTGCGCGCGGGCGGCTTCGAGGTCGTCGGCTACGCGGGTGCCGGCTGCTCGCTCCTGCAACCGGTGCTGATGCACCAGGTGCAGACCTTCGAGCCCGGCAACTGGGACCACAACCTGTGCCTCGTGCAGCTCTTCCGCGAGGAAGACCGCCTCCTGAAGGCGGGCGTGCTGGGCGACGACTTCGCGATGTTCGCGGCCGTGCCGCGCTGAACGCGCGGCGGCGCTTCAGAGCGTCGGCGAGCGGTGGTCGACGAGCGCCAGGTAGCGCTCGCGTGCGCGCGCGAACTCCTCGCGCGTCACGACCGAGTCCGCATCGACCAGGCGGTCGATGGCGAGCACGCCGTCGAGGTGGTCGAGCTCGTGCTGGAACAGCTCCGACTCGGCCGGACCGAGGTCGCGCCAGGTCTGCGGACGCCCGCTCGCGTCGAGGAAGTCGAGCGTGATCGAGCGCGCGCGGCGCACGCGCACGAGCAAGTCGGGGAACGAGAAGCAGTCGTCCCACAGCGTGAACGTCTCCTCGCTCCGCGCCGTGATCTTCGGATTGAGCATCACCCGCGGCCCTTCGCCGAGGTCGTAGGCGATGACGCGCAGGCGGCGTCCGACCTGGGGCGCGGCGAGGGCGCGGCCGAAGCCGTGCGCGGCGCGCAGGCTGGCCAGGCTCTCGAACAGGTGTGCGCTCAGCGCGCGCACGTCGGCCGAGCGCGCATCCTCGACGTCCTTGCTCGGCCAGCGCAGGCGCGGGTCACCGAGCTGGAGGACTACCTCCGGAAGACTCCGGGTCGTGGCAGGGGGCATGGGCGGTACAGTAGCGATCCCATGACGCGAATCCAGGAGCTCCAGGGCGAGGCCCTGTTCACCGCCCTCGAGCGCGGCGAGGTGCGCGCCGCCGAGCCCCGCCCGGACGGCTCCTGGAGCGTGAATCCGTGGGTCAAGGAGGCCATCCTGGCCCACTTCCGGGCCACCCCCGCGGTCGAGCTCGGGCGCGAGCGCGAGCTGTGGCCCTTCGTCGACAAGTTCGGCGTGCAGAGCTTCGACGCGTCCGCCGGCGTGCGCTTCGTCCCGGGCGGCTCGTCCGTGCGCCGCGGCGCGTTCCTCGCGCGCGGGGTCGTCTTGATGCCGCCCTGCTACGTGAACGTCGGCGCGTTCATCGGCGAGGGCACCCTGATCGACAGCCACGCGCTGGTCGGCTCCTGCGCGCAGGTCGGCGCGCGCGTGCACGTCTCGGCCGCGGCCCAGCTCGGCGGCGTGCTCGAGCCCGCCGGCGCGCGCCCCGTGATCGTCGAGGACGAGGCCCTGATCGGCGGCCAGTGCGGCGTCTACGAGGGCGTGCTCGTGCGCCGACGCGCCGTGCTCGGCGCGGGCGTCGTGCTGACCGCTTCGACGCGCGTCTTCGACCTCGTCCACGGCCGCGAGCTCGTCGGCACGGCCGAGAAACCGCTCGAGATCCCGCCCGACGCCGTCGTCGTGCCCGGCACGCGCGCCCTCACGAGCCCCTTCGCACGCGAGCACGGCCTCGCCCTCGCCTGCGCACTGATCGTGAAGTACCGCGACGCGAAGACCGACGCCCGCACCGCCCTCGAGGACGCGCTGCGCGAGCGCACGCGGCGCGAGTGAGCGCGTGCTTCAGGCGAGCTTGCCCGCCAGCGCGGCGCGCGCGCGGCGGGTGATCAGCACGGTGGCGAGCACGGTCGCGAGCACGCGCAGGACGAGGCCTGCGAGGCCGAGCGGGTCGGGGGGCTTCTCGCCGGCCAGGATCGCGGCGAAGTCGCTGACGCTGGCGAACATGGCGCAGTTCAGGGCCGTGCCGGGCAGCATGCCGAGGAACGTGCCGAGGGCGTAGGTCGAGGCGCGCACGGGCGTCACGCCGAGCACGTAGTTCAGCGCGTTGAAGGGCACGAGCGGCGTCAGGCGCAGGAGCGCCACGAGGTGCAGGCTCTCTGGCCCGATCGCCGTGCGCACGGCCGCGAGCCGCGGGCGCGAGGCGCACCAGGCCGCGACGCGCGCGCCGAGCAGCGTGCGCCCGAGCACGAAGGCGAGGGCCGCGCCGAGGTTCGAGGCCAGCACGATGGCCGGGAAGGTCGGCCAGAAACCCCACACGAGGCAGCAGAAGAGCGTGATCCACGAGCCCGGCAGGAGCAGCGCGCAGAAGGGCAGGTAGAGCAGCGCCACGACGAAGACCCAGGCCGGGTCGAGGGCGCGCGCGGCCTCGATGTGCTCGCCCAGGCGCGGCCACAGCGGGCGCAGCACGAGGACGAGCAACGCGACGCCGACCAGGACGAGCAGCGCGAACGTGAGCGGTTTCCAGCGCTCGCGCATGGCCGTTCTGGACGCGGTGGGCGGGACGCTCAGCGTCCCGCGAGCACCGTGTCGTTCACCAGGCTCTTCACCGTGCGCACGATGCGCTCGAGCGAGAAACCGAGCTTCTCGTACAGCGTCGCGGCCGGGGCGGAAGCGCCGTAGCGGTCGAGGCCGATCGCGACGCCGCGCTCGCCGACCCAGCGTGTCCAGCCGAAGGTGGCGCCGGCCTCGATCGAGACGCGCGCGGTGACCTCGGGCGGCAGGACCTGGGCGCGGTAGGACGCCTCCTGCTCCTCGAAGAGCTCCCAGCTCGGCATCGACACGACGCGCGCGCCGATCTTGGCCGTGGCGAGCTCCTTCTGGGCCTGGAGCGCGAGCGAAACCTCGGAGCCGGTCGCGATCAGGATCGCCTTCAGCGCGAGGCCCGCGGGCGCGTCGCTGAGCACGTAGGCGCCCTTCTTGACGAGCTCGGCCGCGCCGAGCTTCGTGCGGTCGAAGACCGGCAGGTCCTGGCGCGACAGCACGAGCGCGGAGGGGCGCGTCTTCGCGCCCAGCGCGAGCTTCCAGCACTCGGCCGTCTCGGTCGCGTCCGCCGGGCGGAACACGAACAGGTTCGGCATCGCACGCAGGCTGGCGAGGTGCTCGACCGGCTGGTGCGTGGGGCCGTCCTCGCCGAGACCGATCGAGTCGTGCGTGAACACGAAGGCGACCGGCAGGTGGTTCATGGCCGCCAGGCGCACGGCCGGGCGCATGTAGTCGGCGAAGCAGAAGAAGGTCGCCGTGAAGGTGCGCGCGCCGCCGTGGTAGGCGATGCCGTTCGCGATCGCACCCATGGCGTGCTCGCGCACGCCGAAGTGCACGTTGCGGCCGGTGCCGCCCTGGCCCTCGAACGCGCCCTCCTTGTCGAGCACGGTCTTGGTCGAGCCGCCGAGGTCGGCGTCGCCTCCGAACAGGTTAGGGATCACGCGCGCGAAGGCGTTCAGCACCTTGCCGCCGGCCGAGCGCGTGGCGACCTTCGTGGTCGGGTCGAAGCGCGGCGCCGCGGCCTCCCAGCCGGCCGGAAGCTGGCCCGCCTGGGCACGCTCGTACTCGGCCGCGAGCTCGGGGTGGGCCGCCTTGTAGGCCGCGAAGAGCTCGTTCCACTTCGCGCGCGTCTCGGCCCCGCGCGTGGTGGCGGTCGCGAAGTGCGCCTTCGCCTCGACCGGCACCTGGAACGGCGCCACATCCCAGCCGAGCGCCTGCTTCGTGGCGGCGAGCTCGTCCTTGCCGAGCGGCGAGCCGTGCGCGGCCTCGCTGCCCGCCTTCTTCGGCGAGCCGTAGCCGATCGTGGTCTTGACGAGGATCATCGTGGGCCGCGTCGTGTCGGCCTTGGCCGCGCGCAGCGCGCGGTCGATCTCGACCACGTCGGTGTTGCCGTCGCGCACGTACAGGACCTGCCAGCCGTAGGACTCGTAGCGCTTGGCCACGTCCTCGGTGAAGGCGAGCGAGCAGGGGCCATCGAGCGAGACGTCGTTCGAGTCGTACAGGTAGATCAGCTTGCCGAGCTTCAGGTGCCCGGCCAGCGAGGCCGCCTCGTGCGAGAGGCCTTCCATCAGATCGCCATCGCCCACCAGGCAGTAGGTGAAGTGGTCGACGAGCGTGAAGCCCGGGCGGTTGTAGCGCGCGGCGAGGAAGCGCTCGGCCATCGCCATGCCGACCGCGTTGGCCGTGCCCTGGCCGAGCGGCCCGGTGGTGGCCTCGACGCCCGGCGTCATGCCGAACTCGGGGTGGCCGGGCGTGCGCGAACCCCACTGGCGGAAGCTCTCGAGCTCGCCCATCGGCAGCTCGAAGCCGTACACATTGAGCAGCGCGTACAGCAGCATGCTGCCGTGCCCGGCCGAGAGCACGAAGCGGTCACGGTCGTGCCACTTCGGATCGCGCGCGTCGAACTTCAGGTGCCCCTGCCACAGCGTGTAGGCCATCGGCGCCGCGCCGAGCGGCAGGCCGGGGTGCCCCGAGTTCGCCTTCTCGACGGCGTCGATCGAGAGGGTGCGGAGCGTGTTGATGCACAGGAGGTCGCGCGGGATCTGCGTCATGGGTGGAGCGCGGACGGAAGGTCCGCGGGTGGCAAGCGGGAGAGGATAGGGCGCGCCCCTCCCGCAGGCACGCGTCGAGCGGGGGAAGCCCGGGCGGCCGCTCGATTCGGCGCTTCTCGGGCCTTCCCAGGACGGGTGGATTCCCCTCCGGCGCGCCCTCGGCCATGATGGAGGGCGATGCTCGCGCGCCTGATCGTCGCCGTCCTCCTGTGCGCCTCCTGCGGGGCCCCGGGCGGCATCCCCGACGGGCCCACGCCGCCCGGCGTGGCCGAGCAGGCCCTGGCGCGCGGCATCCGCGAGGTGCAGGCCGGACGCACCGACCTCGGCGTGCTCTCGCTGCGGCGCGCGCTGGAGCTCGCCCCGGCCGAGGCCGCCAGCCTGCGGGCCGAGGCGCACCGCTG
>Ga0172376_10002808_pt1 | contig 21000 bp, 12 predicted proteins | sample Lak35m_FD_121114 | JGI IMG/M metagenome (GOLD analysis project Ga0172376, IMG submission 121114) | Freshwater microbial communities from Kabuno Bay, South-Kivu, Congo - kab_092012_35m | ecosystem: Environmental > Aquatic > Freshwater > Lake | place: Democratic Republic of the Congo: South-Kivu... | reverse complement strand
AGGGGCTTCGACAAGAACACGCCTGGTTTCCGCGTCACCCGGCCATATCCTGGCCAGTTCACGCGCCTGCTGGAGAGTCTCGACGCCATTCTGCCCGGTGGCATCGACCTCCTCGAGACTCCTTTGAAGAATCCAGGCCCGGGCCAGGGGCGAATCGGGCTCGGCTTTCGCCCAACGTTCAAGCCTCGCTCGCGATTCCACGGGATCCATCACGGTCAGAAGACCGAACGTCGAGACCGTGAGAAAACCAGGAGAGCGGCGGGCTTCTGGGTCGCGGAGCGATTCCCGGACCAGGCGATTCACGCTGTCAGCATCGCCCAGGGCACGCCTTAGCTCAATGCAAAGTTGCCAACCTTCGGGATCACGGTCGCCGGCTTCTTTCCAACGATCAAGCAGTGATTGCGCTTTCGCGGGCCGGTCGAGCACGAGTTCGCCGCGGGCCCATCGCACGTAGTCGGAGGCCGTCAGGCTTTGCGGAAAGTCGCCTTCGAATCCGTACCAGAGGGCACTTGCTTCGTTCCAGCGCCGCTCTTTCTCGGCTTCGGCGATCCGCTTGCGATAGTCGACCTCGGTCGGTCTGGAGATCCAGACGATCGACACGACCGCGAAAATCACAATCGGAACGGCAAGCAGCAGACGGGTTCGTCGTACGAACGATTTCATGCCAGTTTTGATGGACCTGCCGAAAGTTCCCTGATGCGACCCGAGTTCGATATGGGCCGGATGGATCAGTCCAGAGGGAACATATCCGGATTGTCCCGCTCGTGCCGGATCTCGTCCACCGATTCCTTTTTGCCCCAGCCCGCATACAGCTTGTTGGCCGCGTTGAAGACCACGCCCGGTACATCGCTGACGCATTTGTAGCCATGCGCGATGCCGGGGGGAATGATCACGAGTGTCGGCATACTGGCCCCAGCCGCGAATTTCATCCGGTTGCGGTAGGTGGGGCTTTGCGGGCGATTGTCCCAGCAATAAACGCAAAGATCGCCAGGGCCGATGAACGCGAAGCAATCCGACTGTTCGACATGCTCGTGCGGCCCGCGCGAAACACCTGGCAAAGTGGAAGAGATATAGGCCATCACGGGCCAGTAAGTTTCGACCATCTCGTCGTGCCTGAAAAGTTCGATCAGCCATCCACGATGATCGGACCAGGTTTTCAGTTGCTTGACGACCAGTCCTTCAATGGCTCCATCCGAAAAATTCGCTGCCGTCATGTTCGACACCACCGCTCCGTTACGGATTCCCTTGCGTCCGGCGAAATGCCGGACGTAACAGGTTCCTCGAATCATAACCGACTCGGCGTGGGCGTTCCACGACTCTCGAAGTTCCGTGTCGATGATCGTTCGATGCGCCCGCACCTCGTTTCGCGCGACGAAGCGGAGCGATCGCTCCGCTTCCATCGAGCTAAAGGACGATGACATTCACATCGTCAGGCGCAACTTGAGCCAGTCGAGGAAGTCCCGATTGTTGATCAGGCCGATTTGCGAAACGGAGAAATTCGTCGGCGTGAACGAGATGCCCGGCGGCGGTGTCACCCCCGGCGAGCCCCAGACCTGAATATTGATGCGGGGATCGCCCGGGAAACGACCGAACAACGAGGGAATCGGCGTCACGCCGTTGCCCTGAGTCGTCGTCGTCTGGGCCTGATACCAGATCTGGCCCGCGATGGTCGGAATCGGTGCGGCCTGACCGAGCGGCCACACCGTGCCGCCGACACCGGTCTGCTGGTTCAGTTGCGTCACGGTGGTCACGGTGATTCCGAATGTTGCGGAAGAATTGTTGACCCGCGAAAGCCAGGGGTTGTTGCCGGTCGTGCTGCCGGCATTGAGATCCAGCAGCAGATTCGGCGAATTCAGGGGATCGCTGTTCACGTTCCCCAGCACGCCGTTGATCGACAGGAAGTCGTAATCGGCGATCGACTGCCGGAAATAGGCGAAATACTGCTGCCCAAAGAGCAGGGGGCTCGGCTGTTGCGTATTCGGATCGGTGATGCTCGCCTTGTCGATCACGAACCCGGGCCCGTTCACGACCGAAGTTCCCGCCGCCACGCCCGCATAGACCAGATTCACGTTGGCGATGATGTTAGCCGTCAGGGCATAGAACGCATCGGCGTAATTGCCGTTCCAGGCGTTGAAGAACTGGGGAATGCCCTCCATGGGCGAATTCACCATGATCAGGCTGTCCACGCTCGGCAATGTGTAGGTGTTCGAATTCCGGGTGAACGTCACGCCCAGCGATGGGCTCTGAACGTACGACCGTGCCAGCATCGATCCACTCGCCACGCCGACGACATCCACGGTCGTGATCGTCGGGTCGTTGATCACCATATTGGCGAGGGTATTGCCGAAGTAACTGACCTGATAGGCCGGAGTGGTCTGCGTCAGCACGCTGGCCGTCAGATTGCTGAGGGTGCCGTCGGGCGTCGCGTCCACCGGTGCCTGCTGAATTCGCCAGTCGTAAGGCGTATAGAACAGATCCCGGTTCAGGACATATCCTGAACCGATCAGCGAGCTTAGCATCAGGGTATACTCGGCCGTGATGTCCAGCGAGCTCTGGGGTACTCCCAGATTGCCGTAATAGGCTTGGAGGCCGGCCTGGGTCGTATCCACCGGCACGCTGCCGACCACATCCGGGACGATCACAAGCGCGATCGGCGCCCGTTCGATCGTCAGCGAAGTTTCGATCGACTGGCCAAAGCCGTCAAAACCCGAAACGCTGATGGCGTTTGCACCCATCCTGAGGGGCAGAGTCGTCGTGGCCGCGCCTGAAGCCCCCACCATGCCGCCAACTTCCGCCGAGGACGGGATCGTCAGGTTCGTGGCGATGAACGAGACGTTCGGCGAACCAGTCATCAGGATCGAGGCCGTCGGCGTACGTACGTAGCCGTTGAAGGGCACGGTCACCGGAGCGTTGAACTGGGATTGGAACTTGAGAGGCCTGAGGGTCGTGAAGACGTTGATGTTCTGCCTGGCGAGCGAAAGATCCCGGTTGTTCACCGTGCCGTTGCCGTCGTAATCGGCCGAGGCATAGACCTGGGAACTGACCGATGCGGGATTGCGGATCATGCCCTGAATGAGCCTGATGTCGGTTTGATTGACCTGATAATCGCCATTGGCGTCGCCGACGAGTTGCAGAGCGACGTGATAAGTTCCGACCCGGTTCGACCAGCCTCCGGAAATCGGGAACGTGAATTTGCCGACCTTGAAATTGACGATCTGGGAATTGCGGCCAGCCGGGAACTGATGGACGCTGGGCACGACCCGCGAAGGCCGTGTGGGCGTGGGATTGGTCAGCGTATCGAAGGCAGCCGGCCCCATCGTCAGATCGCCGCCGTCGGAAGCTGTTCCGATGATCTTGACGGCAACCGTGCCGCGCGGGCTGTAACGAAAAAATCCTCGATCGAAATTCAACCGAGGCGTCGTCGCCTGGTTCGGCAAGGCCAGGCGCCCTTCGATGTTGGCGAAGGTACCGACCGGATCGACCGCGGGAACCGCGCGCTCTTCGAGATTCAGCAGGCTCGGCCGAAACCGATTCCTCTTCGAACGTGGCATCGTCGTGGCCTCTCCAAGTCGCATGAAGTCAAAATCAGGCGGTGTCGGGATAACTTGACAGGGGGGCTTGATCATTGGTCGGGCATCCGGAGAAACCGACATCGCGGATTCCTACGGATTTCCCATATTCATCATTTTAACGCCCCAAAAATCGGTACGTCAAGACGTTCGACCGCATCGATGCATGCATGATGCCGGATTTTCCGGTCGGAACCTGTCGAATCACACGCGATGTCGGTAATTCGTCAGGACAGCAGGTATTCCAGATCCTCGCGCGTCAGCGACTGGATCAGGCGGCTGTCGCCGCCCAGGATCGCATCAGCCAGTTCCCGCTTATGGGCCTGAAGTTCGACGATCTTCTGCTCGACCGTATCCGTCGCGATCAAACGATAGGCGAAGACATGCTGTGTCTGACCGATCCGGTGCGAGCGGTCGATGGCCTGGGCTTCCACCGCCGGATTCCACCACGGGTCAAGCAGATACACATATTCCGCGGCTGTCAGGTTCAGACCCAGCCCGCCAGCCTTCAGGCTGATCAAAAACACCGGAATCGAGGGATCGGACTGGAAGTTGTCCACGCGGGCCTGGCGGTCGCGAGTACTGCCGTCGAGGTATTCGTACTTGATCCCGGCCTCGTCCAGCCGTTTCTTCACGATCGCGAGAAAACTCGTGAACTGACTGAACACAAGCACCTTGTGGCCTTCGTCGATGACTTCTTCCAGGTGCGGCATCAGAACGTCGAGCTTGGCCGAACTCTCGGTTGCCTTGGCGGCATCGATCAGACCCGGGTGACAGGCCGCCTGGCGAAGCCGCAGAAGGGCTTCCAGAACTTCGATCTTCGAGCCCGCGAGCTTGCCGCCTGAAACCGCGGCGGCCTCGTTGCGCAAAAGTGCCTGGCGATAATGGTCGCGAATCTGGTCATAATAGGCCCGCTGTGCCGGTTCGAGGTCACAGTGCAGGAATTGCTCCGTCTTCTCCGGCAAATCCTTCACGACCTGTTTCTTCGTGCGCCTCAGAATGAACGGACGCAGCGATCGGGCAAGCGATTCACGCGCCACGGGATCACTCCCCGTGGCGGCTGTCGCCAGGCGTTTGAAGACCGATGCCGAACCGAGCATACCCGGATTGATGAATTCGAAGAGACTCCATAGTTCGCCAAGGTGGTTTTCGATCGGCGTGCCCGACATCGCCAGCCGGTTCTTGCCCTTCAGAATGCGAGCCGCCTTGGCCGCCTGGCTGTCGGCGTTCTTGATCGCCTGGGCTTCGTCCAGAATCACGTAGTCGAATTCGAATTTCGCCAGTTCGACGATGTCTGACCGCATCGTGCCGTAGGTCGTGAAGATCAGGTCGTATTTCCCGAATTGCGACAGACTCGTCTGGCGGTTCGGGCCCGTGTAGTCCAGCGCTCGCAGGTTCGGCGTGAACCGGCCCGCTTCCTGAATCCAGTTGAATACGAGGCTGCGAGGCACGACGATGAGCGTAGGCCCCCGACGCTTTTCCGACTCGCGCCAGCGGGCCATCTGGGCAAGAACCTGCACCGTCTTGCCAAGGCCCATGTCGTCCGCAAGAACGCCGCCGAAACCGAATTCCTCAAGATAATCGAGCCAGCCCAGACCTTCCTTCTGGTATGGCCGCAACTCGCCGCGAAACATCGGTGGCGGTTCGATCGGCTGAATGCCCTGAAACGACTGCAAATGCGATCGGGCGGTCGAAAAGCCGTCGTCGAACGAGATTTCGGGCTGGCTCGCCAACATGCTGTCCAGCAAAGCAGCCTGGTTCTTCGTGAACTTCAGCACGTCTCCTTCGGACTTGCCCAGGCCTGTCAGGAAGCCGTACTTGCGCAGCCATTCCTCGGGCAGAACGCCGACCGATCCGTCCGGCAGAACGATCGTCGAATCTCCCTTCTGGGCGGCGCTGAGAAGGTCCGGTAACGGCACCATCTGACCGCCGAACGAGACGTTGCCGCCGAGTTCGAACCAGTCGATATGGGTACTGACCGCCAGCTTGAATTCGCTGGCCGGGCGGAAACGCTTGCCTTCCACCTCGACATACCAGCCGAACGCCACCAGATCTTTCGTAATCTGGTTGAGCTTCTTCGGGGCCAATTCCAGCGTGCCCGGGTCGGCGATCACGTCCGTATTGGGCCGGAATCCGAGTTCCCAGAGAAGTCTGGTGGCGTCGGCTTCGGCATCCTGGTGACGATGGATAATCCGGAGCTTCTGGCTTTCGACCGTGACCGAACCACCCTGGCTCAGGGGAATTCTTGTGTTTCCGTAGTCGAAGTACATGTCGGCCACGATCTTTTCCGGGCCCCAGCTCTGCCGCGGCGAACGCAGTATGATGCATGGCGTGGGCCGTTCGTCCAGCTCCGACCAGATCGTGCTGTCGGTCAGCTGATCGATCGAGATTTTCGACTTTTCCAGGATCTGGGCCAGTTTTTCGTCCTGCTCGAAATCGCTGAACTGAATTTCCTTTTCTTCCCGCAAGGTTTTCACCAGCTCGGGGAGCGAGGAATCGTCGAAACGCGCGATCCGGCCGATCCCTGAAAAGACGAGACCAGGCAACACGGCCACGGGCTCGGCCAGATCGATTTTCTGGTCATTGCGACGCAGTGCACCCCGCCATGTCCAGCGCTTCAGGCTGGCGTCGGACTTGACTTCCAGGCCGAATTTCCAGGGCGGTCCTTCGTCCCAGCGGAGCAGGGGTGGCTCATCGGCCAGATTCTCGGATCGGCGTATCCGGCACCGGCCGGTTCGGACCAGCCTTTCGATCACGGCCGCCGTGGATTCCGGCTGAAGCTGGTATCGGTACTGGACTGGTCCACGCAAGGGAAACTTGCGTTTCGCCATGGTCGATTTCCGGCCGGGCTGGTCCGCGGAATCTTGAGCAGCCGCAGCCGGCTCCGTCGCCGAAACCAGCACTTCCAGCAGTTCCAGGTCCTCAGGGGCGGCTGTTTTGAGAAATTCAAGATACGAAGCCTGAGAAGGCTTCCAGGTCTGGACGATCCCGCGTTCGGCATGTGCAAGGTCGGAGCGTTTCTTGCGTCGGCCCAAATCGACGACGACATTGCCGCCCGTGAGGATCGGGGCGACATCGACAATGAAATAAAGCGCAGGCCGCTTGACTTCCGTAGCCCTCGCCAGCGCCGCATTGGCCGCGGCTCTGGCCTTGACGGACTGATCCTGACGCCTTCCCGGCAGGCCTGGAGGCGCGTAATAGTCCGATGGATAGCCCGGCATGTGCGGCATCGGTTTGCCGGAAAGCCGCATCGACGCGGGCAACGGCATGCGCGCGCCTGGGCCTGGCCCGTATCGCATCATCCCGGGCTGACCCTGAAGATGCCTGGCTGGAGCAGGTCGAGGCGATGGCGGTCCCGATCCGCGTGGCACACGCGGTGGAAGATACGATTCGCGCGGCGTCACGCTGCGCGCATATCCCGGCCCGTTGGCCACCGACGTTTTCGGCAGAGTCCAATGGGTATGGCCAGCGTCGTAATCGGTCGATGGCGAACCGGGTGCTTCGGTTCGGGCGACGACGCGATCCACGAAAATATCGGCGCTCTCCCAGGGAGCGGTCAATTCCCGCACGATGCCTGGCCTCGTCAGATCCGATTCCGCCGGATAGGCCGGATCGCCATACCCGGAAGGCCCGCCAGAAATGTACTGGGGAAGCCCGGGTGTCTTGGAGTAATCATAATGCCCGTAATTGGCGGCCAGACGCGGGTCGCGCGCCGCCCGCCCGGCGTTGGCGGATCGAGCCGGAGGATACGCCTCGGGCCGTCGGCCGCTTTGAGCACCTGGCATTTGCATGTAGCGCCGCGAGGAAGATGCCGGTCCACCCTTGTAACCGCCCGCACTGACCGAATAACGGCCATCCGCCGGATAATTCATCGAATCGGGACGATGCGGCGGAACGGGCGGGGGTGGCACGACCATGTCAGGCCGGGATGGTGATTCCGGCCCGCCGTCAGGAGAACTCTCGGGCCAGATACCGCTCGATTCGGTGTACGAAACCACTCCAGGGCCCGATTTCGACGAACGAGGCAAGCCCGGCTTGTCGATTCCGTCACGACCGCGGACATCGGGCACGTAACGAATCGGCCTGCCTTCCGCCGAGCGCAGAAGCCCTTGCGAATCGACCGCCAGAATCGTGGCCCAGATATGCTTGCAGGCCGCCCCGTGTTCGCCGAAGAACGGGCAACTGCACGAGGTCGAAAGGGCGTTGTCCCGCAGCCGCATCTTGACCCGGTAGGTCACCGTGCCGCGGACCTTGCTCGTGATGGCATCGCTTCCCGCCGTGGTCGTAATGTACACGCGGTCATCGATGAAATACGACTGGCCACGAGAACGCACGCCTTCGTCGAACTCGGCGGCAAGTTGTTGGGCAATCCCCATGATTCTGAGACTCGATTCCGTGATACTCGGCTGATTCGATGACGAACTGGGCGCGTCGAAGCGAAATTGACGACCGACCCCTTCGGACCCCACTTGCGATGGAGACTTTCGAACGAACTCTCGGCGAAACCTAACCTTCAGCATCGACTCCGAACGACGGCCCCCGAAACGGGACGGGATACCGCTCGGACGTGTAAGCGAATTCCGGCATAAAGAACGGCAATCGCTTCACGATGCCATTCTCATCGGTGATCCGCCTGGAGCGTCCTTAATATTCGGAACCGAATTTCTCCGACACTATCCGGCCGCCTGGTTCGGCCCGCCCGGCGATCGACTGGCCAATCCAGCGATCGTATCGGCCCGCGATCCGCGATTCCGCCGGATCGTTCCCGGGCATTTCGTCACACATCCAGGTTCTTCACTTCCAGAGCATGCTTCTCGATGAACTCACGACGTGGTTCCACGTCGTCACCCATCAGAGTGTTGAAAAGGTCGTTCGCCGCGGCGACATCTTCCAGGCGAACCTGCATCAAGCCGCGCCGCGTGGGATCCATGGTCGTATCCCAAAGCTGATCGGCGTCCATCTCACCCAGTCCCTTGAACCGGGTAATTTTCAGACCTCGCTCGCCAAGCCTTCGCACCAGCGGAGCCAGACCCCGCAAATCGTTGAGCGGATGGCTTTCCTCGCCCTTGCGATAATCGAAGCGGGGCGGCGGTTCGTCGCCAGTGACCTCGTAGGGCAGCAGCATCGCGGCGGAAAGCCCATATTCGTCCCGAAGCCTTGCCAATTGCCGGTTGACGCCGCGAAGTTCATGAAGTTCGATGACGCTTTGGAATGGCCTGTCGGAGTGCCCGTCAGCCGATTCCGCTTCCGGGGCTTCGACAGCATCGCCGGCACCTTCCACCGACTCCACCCGGCGACCGGATCCGCCCGACAACTCTTCGGCCTCGACCGCATCCTGAGCCCAAAGCGTTTCGCCACCCTTCCGGACCATGAACAGCGGCAAAAGGCCATGCTGCGCGTGATCCTCAGGCACCTTCACGTTGATCTGGGCAATGAGCTTCGCGAGCGATAGATTTCGCCGGGCGAAGGGCTTTAATCCATTCTCCAGGATCAGCATGATGTCCACAAGGGCCTTGAGCCGGTCGCCCTCGATCGTCGGGCCGTTTTCGAGTACCTGCAACGAGGCGTCCTTCAATCCGTTGGACATCAGGATCTCCTGCATCTCCGTCTCTTCGCGGACGTACTTGCGTTCCTTGCGCTGGGTGATCATGTACAGCGGCGGCTGGGCCACGTACAGGTGACCGCCGTCGACGAGCCTCGGCATCTGACGGTAGAAAAACGTCATCAGAAGCGTGCGGATGTGCGAGCCGTCCACGTCGGCATCGGACATCATCACGATCTTGCCGTAACGCCGCTTGCCTGGGTCTTCCTCGTCGCCGATGCCACAGCCCACGGCCGTGATGATGTTGCGGACTTCGTCGTTGCCGAGGACCTTGTCGAGCCGCGCCCGTTCGACGTTGAGAATCTTGCCCCGGAGCGGCAGAATCGCCTGATAATTCCGGTCCCGGCCACCTTCGGCCGTGCCGCCGGCCGAATCGCCTTCGACGAGGAACAGCTCGGAATTGTCCAGCTCGTGCGTCGTGCAGTCCATCAGCTTGCCGGGCAACCCGACGCCTGACAACACGCCCTTGCGGTTGCGGACGAGTTCACGGGCCTTCTTGGCCGCGATCCGGGCCTCGGCCGCCAGTGTCGCCTTCTCGCGGATCTTGCGGGCGACGGCCGGGTTCTCCTCGACGAACTGGGTGAGCTTCTCGCCCACGATCCTGTTCGTGATCCCTTCCACCTCGCCGTTGCCCAGCTTGGTCTTGGTCTGACCCTCGAACTGGGGATCCGGCACGCGAACCGACACGATCGCCGTCAGCCCTTCGCGAAAGTCGTCGCCCGTGATTTCCAGATCCTTCACCCGCGAAGACGCAGGGTTTTCCTTGATGTAATGGTTGAACGACCGTGTCAGGGCCGTGCGGAAGCCCGTGAGGTGCGTGCCGCCTTCGTGCGTGTGAATGTTGTTGCAGTAGCTCGTCACGTTTTCGCGGATCGAGTCGTTGTACTGCATCGCCACTTCGACCTCGACGCCACGGTCGTCGTCGCGGCCCAGAAACCGGATCGGCGGGTGCAGCACCGATTCGGACCGGTTCAGCCAGGCGACGAAGCCGGCGAGCCCCTCCTCGCTGAAGAAAACTTCCTCGGTCCGTTCGTCCTTGCGCTCGTCGGCCAGCGTGATCCGCACGCCAGGGTTCAAATAGGCCAGTTCACGCAGGCGGCGTTCGAGAATGTCGTATTCGAACGTGATCACCGGAAAAATTGTGTTGTCCGGCAGGAACCGGATCATCGTGCCCGTGCGGCTGGTCGGCCCAAAGGCACGGATCGGCCCCTGAACGATTCCCTGGCGATACTCCTGCCGCCAAATCTGACCGCCCCGCTGCACCTCGGCCTCGAGCCATTCGGACAACGCGTTCACGACCGTCACGCCCACGCCGTGCAGACCACCGGAGACTTTGTAAGTGTTGTGGTCGAACTTGCCGCCGGCGTGCGGCGTGGTCAGTACCACTTCCAGCGCGCTCGTGCCCGTGTCGGAATGCATGTCCACCGGAATGCCGCGGCCGTCGTCACGGATCGAGACCGAACCGTCCGGATGAAGCGTGACATGAATGGTGCTGCAGTGGCCGGCCATGGCTTCGTCGATCGAATTGTCGACGACTTCGTAGATCAGGTGATGCAGGCCCCGAAACGTCGTGTCGCCGATGTACATGCCAGGGCGAAGCCTGATCGCCTCGATACCTTCGAGGCGGCGGATCGACGAGGCGTTGTATTCTTTCGGGGCGGTCGTCGGAGTGTTTTCCGAGGCGGAATCGATAGACATCTGAGAGTCATTCCGGGGAGAAAGTCGATGCGGGCCGAACCTGCCGGCTCGTCATGCGGCCAGGGTCACTGGCGAGTCATCTGGCTGGCGCGATCGTGCGAATCCTGATCATCGTTCCGGAGTCCTGTTGCGCTGCGCCGGGCCGGGATCCTCGGTCGCTTGCACCTTGCCGATCCGGAACCGGATATCGCGAATCTTCGAACCCACGGGCGAGGACCGCAACCGTTTGAGGATTTCCGCCTTGCGGAACAGTTCGAGTTCTTCCAGCAGACCTGAGTTACCGACGGTCACCTGAAGTACGCCTTTGCGGACAGCACCCACAGTGGTCATTCGGGCCTTCGACGGACCCAGGATCGAGACCCAGTTGCGTTCCAGTTCGGAGGCCGAAATCTGCATGGTCAAACCGGTTCGGACCACGAACCGGTCAAGGGCGTTCCTGAGGTGGAAAACCGGGTCAGCACGCCGAACCTCGCCGACAGGATAGGCGCGGACTTCGGCGTCCACGCGCCTCTGGGCTTCGAGAAGTCGAAATTTGTCGAATGCGTTCGGTTCCCGATCCATGCGTGGTTGCCTAAGATTCCCGCGTCAGAGGCATGACGATGTAATCGTAGCGATCTTCCGTCCGGAACAGGGCGGCCGTGCGCGAATTGACGAGGTCGATCGTCACGGTCGCGTCCTCGTCAAGAACCTGCAGGGCTTCGACAAGATACCGGGGATCGAACGAAATCTGCATCGGTTTTTCGTCGTACTGGATCGGGATCGCCAAGCGGCTGTCGCCGAGTGTCGACTTGCTGATCAGCTTCAGCTCGCCCGCGCCGAATTCGAACTCGACGCCGCGGCTCTCGTCGCTGGTCACGATCATCGACTGCTGCACCACCCGCAAGAGTTCGCCCGACTTGACCTCGACGCGAACCTCATGCTGATTCGGAAAGACGTCCTGATATCGCGGGAACCGCCCCTCGACGAGCCGGCTGTAGATGATGGCCCGCTCCGTCCGCACGAGGGCCGAATTGCCTTCCGCGATCGCAAGATGCACCGGCGCGTCGTCGTCGGTCAGGTTGCGCTCGATCAGCTTCAAGGCCTTCACCGGAATCACGGGCGAGAGCCCCTCAGGCTTCGCGAAGTCGCCGTGAACCCGGGCCGGCACCGTCATGCGGGCAAGCCGCCGTCCGTCCGTCCCGACCATCACGACCGAATCGTCGTGAAACTCCACCAGCACACCGCCAAGGGCGTAACGCGTGCTTTCCAGGTCGGTGGCGAAGCTCGTCCGGCGGATCAGCTTGCGCAGATCCGAAGAAGTCAGCACATAATAGTTCTTGGACGCAAAGACGGGAACTTCCGGGAACAGCTCGGGATCTTCGGCCGAGAAATGCCACTTGCCCCGTATGCCCCGAATCTCGACCTTCTCCGAATCGGACTCGATCGCCAGATCGGCCTCGGTCGAAAGACGCAGCAACTGCTGAACCCGGGTCGTCGGCAGAATCGCGGCCCCGGGCTCGTCCACCCGGACACCCGAAACCAGATAGCGGATACCCAGCTCAAGATCCGTCGCCATCAGCGTCGAGCCGGTCGAATCCACCACGAACTTCAGATTCTGCAGAATCGGCTTCGGGCTTCGCAACGGGGCGACACCGCCGACCATCGCGAAGGCTGCGGCCATCCCCTCTCGATTGCACAACGACTTCATTTGGCAGCACCTGGAGAAACTCTGCGGATCGCCTGGCCGGAACTGTCGGTCGTGGCGGCAGTGACGTGTGAAATCATCGATTCTGAGCCAGCACATGGCCGCATAACGGAACACGCCTGTGAGGGTGTGGAAACGAATTCCGACGACACTTGATTTCCTGGGGCGATATCCGCCGTCGTCCGTGAGCTAGATCGTTTCGATCCTCACAACTTGTCGTCCCTTATCTTAGCAAAGCCGTTGCGACGAAACAAGCCGGGTTCGAAAGCCGCGGCATGTTTCCGGCAAATCGAATCCGACGAAACCGGTGCGATTCGGTCTTGTCTCCCCCGATCCCAACTCCTAGTCTAGTTTCGCCCGCTCGATGCGGTCCCGACCAAGGTCAACCCTGACCGAGTTCGTGCGGCGAGCGATCCCCACCTTCAAAAATCCGATCCCCTCACGCGAGTCCATGGCGATGTCCGAAACCTTTCTGGCGATCGATCTGGGGGCCGAAAGCGGCCGCGGCATTCTCGGCAGCCTGGCCGGCGACCAGCTACTTCTCGAAGAAGTGCACCGGTTCCCCAACGGCCCCGTCCGGATGCTCGACACCCTTCATTGGGATCTCCCGCAGCTCTGGGCCCAGATCAAGACCGCCATCGGCAAAGCCGCCGAAAAATCGGACCTCGCCGGTTGCGGCGTTGATACCTGGGGCGTCGATTTCGCCCTCGTCGGCCGCGGCGACACGCTACTTGGCAACCCCGTCCATTACCGCGACAGACGAACCGAAGGAATGATGGACGCAGCCTTTTCGCGAATCTCGCGCGAAAGGATCTACGAAATCACCGGCCTCCAGTTCATGCCCATCAACTCGGTTTATCAACTCCTGGCCATGAGGCTCGCCGGCAACCCGATTCTCGATGCCGCCGAAACATTCCTGATGATGCCTGACGTCATCACATGGCTCATGACCGGCCGCCGGGCCTGCGAAACGACCGACGCCTCAACGACACAGCTCGTCGACCCGCGCACCGGCCAGTGGTCCGACGAAATCTGCAAGGCCCTCGACCTGCCGCGCCACATCTTTCCCGAATTCGTCGCCCCCGGCGAACGCATCGGCTCGCTGCTCAAATCGGTCGCTGAAGAAACCGGCATCGGCAACTGGGACGTCCCCATCTTCGCCCCCGGCAGCCACGACACGGCCAGCGCCGTCGTCGGAGTGCCTTACACCGGCGATTCCGGCCCCGGCACCGTGCCCGACTGGTGCTACATCTCATGTGGCACCTGGAGCCTCCTGGGCGTGGAAACGTACAAGCCCTGCATCACGCCAGAAACTTATGCCTGCAACTTCACCAACGAAGGCGGCGTCTTCGGTACCACGCGCGTGCTGAAAAACATCATGGGCCTTTGGCTCGTGCAGGAATGCCGCCGCACCTGGCAGCGCGTCGGTCTGAATTACGACTACGCCGAACTCACGCGCCTGGCTGCCGCCGCCAAAACCCTGCGCACCGTGATCGACCCGGACGATCTCTCGTTGATCACGCCCGGCGACATGCCGGCCCGCATTGCGGCACTGGCCGAAAAAGCCGGCGAGCCGGTACCCCAGGACCCAGGCCAGTTCATTCGGACGTCCCTAGACAGCCTCGTCCTGAAATACCGCTGGAGCATCGAAAAGCTCGAATCCATCCTCGGTGGTTCGATCCGAACAGTCCACCTGGTCGGCGGCGGTATCCAGAACGAACTGCTGTGCCAGCTCACGGCCGACGCCACCGGCAGGTCGGTCGTCGCCGGGCCCGTCGAGGCGACCGCGGCCGGTAACGTCATGGTCCAGGCCATCGCCTCCGGCCGTGTCTCGGGATTGAAAGAAGCCCGATCAATCCTGGCCCAGAGCTTCGCCGTCAAGCGCTACGAACCTCGCCCCGGCCGCTCCGACATGTGGGCCGAGGCCTATCAGCGCCTGCTCAGGCAGTTGTCTTGAGGCAACCCGCGATCAATGTGGATACCTGGGCCGTGCGGCTTTTGGCCCGGTACGACCGATCACGCCGGTTCCAGATACCCCAGGGCCAGGCGGTCGAAATCGGCCTTCTGGCGTTCCTGTTCCGGGGCCGACCAGCCTTTTTCCTCGGCCAGAATGCGGGCGACTTCGCCAGCGGCCGCGCGAGCAGCCCGGGCATCCAGAAACAGGGCCCGGCTGCGCCTTGCCAGCACATCGGCGACCGTTTCGGCCATCTCTTCCTTCGCCATCCGCCTGACCATGGCCTCCGTCAGAAACGGCTGTTCGATCAGGACTTTCGAAGATCGCTCGCCCGTCCTGAAATATCCTGGCGCGTCGGCACCTTCATCCAGCGCGAATTCGGCCGTCGTGCAGGGCCGGTTGCGCAGCGATCCGACACTCTGGGCCTTGTCGACGACATCCTGGCCCATCTTGCGGCATGTCGTCCACTTGCCGCCCAGGATGGAAATCAGCCCGGTGTCACTCACGAAAATCTGATGATCCCGTGACACCGCCGCCGTCGACGCGAATCGCCCCGATGGCTTGACCAGGGGCCGCAGACCCGCGAACCGGCTTTTGATATCAATCGCGAGCGGCTTGCGTACCAGATATCGGCCCGTGTAGTCGAGCAGGTATTCGATCTCTTCCTTCAGGGGCTTCGGCTCGGCCTCGATCGTCTTGACTGGCGTGTCGGTCGTGCCGATGAGCACGGCACCTTCCCACGGAATCAGGAACAGCACCCGGCCGTCGTCCGTCTTCGGCACCATCAGGGCGGTATCGCTCGGGAAGAATGAGCGGTCGAGCACGATATGCGCGCCCTGAGAAGCCGTGACGTGCCCGCCTGAGCCCGGTTCGTCCATCCGTGCCAGTTCGTCCGAAAACACGCCGACGGCGCTGATGACCACTCGGGCATCAAGATCGATTGTGCGCGTCTCGATTTCACCGCCCGCTCCGACGTTTCTTGCTGCGATGGTCGCCCCGTTGACGCGTCCGTTTTCATGCTTCAGAGCTACCGCCCGGCTATGGTTGATCACCACCGCTCCGGCGGCCACGGCCGTTCGTGCCATGGCGAGGGCCAGGCGCGAATCGTCGAACTGGCCGTCCCAGTACAGAACGCCGCCCAGCAGGCCTTTTTCGTCCAGCCCTGGCAAACTGGCCAGAGTTTCGGCCTTGCTCAATAGCCGCGTATTGCCCCAGCCGTATGAACCGGCCAGCAGGTCATAACTTGCCAGACCCATGGCGTAAAAGGGTTTGTCCAGCGCAGAGCGGCACGGCACGACGAATGCCCGCTTGTGCACGATTCCCGGCGCATTGCGCAACAGCCGGCCACGTTCGCGCAGGCTTTCGCGCACCAGCGAAACGCGCCCCTGTTTGAGGTAGCGCACACCGCCGTGCACCAGTTTCGTCGATCGGCTCGAAGTGCCCGCGGCGAAGTCGTCGGCCTCGACCAGGACGACTTTGTGACCGCGCAGCGCGGCGTCCATCGCTGCCGCCAGGCCCGTCGCCCCGCCGCCGATGATCAGGATGTCGCAATGCCCCTTCGACGCTTCCAGCTTGCGGAATTCTTCGGAGCGGGAGAGTGTCGCAGCCATGGCAGGGGCCTTTCGGGCCGGTCACCGGCGGGTCAGGCCGAACCGGCCCATCGATCAGAACAGACTTTTGAGCGTGAGAAGACCACCGATGGCAAGCACCGGCATGGCGAAATGCGGCAGCTGGGCCGCCCACATCGCACCGCCCGTCGCCAGCAAGGCGAACCCCAGCATAATACCGACCATCCGGCCGATCGTGCCGATCACTCCGAAGACGATCCGCACAGGCAACGTCATTACGAACCAGGCCAATCCGATCATGTCCGATAGACTCCCTTCCGTTTCGGTCGTCTTGATGCGGTTCATACCGAACCCCAACCGGCACGTCCGACGACGTGTCGTCACAACTTGGCCTCATCTTCCCGGCATTCGGGCGATCGGTCAAGAACAATTGCGCGTTGCGTCATCCCGCCCATTTTTGCAAGTCTCGCCTGAAACCCGTCCATCACTCGCCAGTTTCGAACCGCGACGGATGTTCTTCTTCGAAAGTTCATTTGACATTACAGACCGCCCGAAGCCAAGATCGATAACCATCGAACGACCAAAGATCATTGCCCCGGACCGGAACGTCGCCATGCACCTTCATCGGAACTTCGTCGCGTTCTCCTTCTGCATCGGTCTCATCGCGCCTTCGACTCACGGCGACGAACCCGCAAAAATCGAACTCATCGGCCAGGTGGCCATTCCCGGCACCGCGACCGACCGTTCCGGGCTGACCGATATCCTTTCCGACGGCACGCCATCCAATCGCCTCGGCGGTCCTTCCGGGCTGTCATGGACGGGCAACAACATGGAATTTCTCTGGGTCACCGACCGCGGCCCGCTTGACGGAGCAACGACCCATACGCCCCGCTACCATGTGGCGGACCTGACGCCAAGTATCGAAAAAGGCCTGGAACCGGTCCTGCGCCATACCATCCTGCTGCACGACAGCCAGGGCCGCCCGTTATCGGGATCGTCAGCGGCGTTCGAGAAGAATCAGCCCGAAAATTCGCTGCGGTTCGACTCCGAAGGCATCGCCATGCGCAACGGCACGGTAATCGTTTCCGACGAATACGGCCCGGTCATCCGCGAGTTCGACACCGGCGGCCGCGCCCACCGCGACTGGCCCGTGCCGGCGAAATTCGCCGTCGCGAATCCGAACGCGGCGGAAGAGAAGGAATTCGCCGACAACGCCACGGGCCGACTCACGAACGCCGGCTTCGAAGGACTGTGCGCCGATGACGACGACCAGCTCCTGGCCGCGCTGCAGCGCCCCCTTCGGCAGGACGGTGCCTACGACGATGCCGGCCAGCGCGTCGGCCGCAATGTCCGCCTGCTTCAGATGTGCGGGCCCGACTGCAAGCCCCGCGAATTCGTCTATGTGCTGGAAGATGCCAAACAGGGCATCAGCGAGCTGTGCCACGCCGGGGGCACGGTCTATCTGGCGATCGAACGGGACGGCACCGTCGGAGAAACCGCCAAATTCAAGAAGATCACGATTTTCGACATTGCCCGGGCGACCGACGTCAGCGATACGCCCCGCCTGCCTTCACGCGAACTGCCCGGCTCGATCACGCCCGTCCGCAAACGGGTGCTGATCGATCTGCTCGACCCGGCATTCGGCCTCGCCGGTGCTTCGTTCCCCGAAAAAATCGAGGGGCTCTCGTTCGGCCCTAAGCTCAAGGACGGCCGCCGCATTCTGGTCGTCGCCACCGACAACGACTTCGACGCCCGCGAGCCGATCCGCTTCTGGTTCTTCGCCGTGCCCGAGAAGTCGCTGAAACTCGACTGAAGCCGGCCGATCGCTTCGAATCGCGCCGCATCCGCACTTGCAGGCCGTCAGGCTCGAACGCCCTTGCCACTCACCCGGGCTTCCAGCCCGCTCAGGCGTTCGTCGAAATCGAGGTCGGCGATTCGCAGGGTGTCGATCCGCCGGATCGCGTGCCGCACCGTGGCGGCGTCGCGGCCCGCGAAATACTTGCCGATCTGGTTGCGCGACAAATCGCTGTAACGATCGCACAGCCAGATCGCCACATGACGCGGCAAGACCATCCCAGGGTGCCGGTCGGCACTCTTCAGATCCGCCGTGCGCACGCCGAAGCTGCGGGCCACGATCCGGGCAATCTCGCCTGCGGACTTCGTCGCCGTCGCGTCGGCCCGGGCATTCTCCTGCTCGACGTTCGAAACGTCTTCGTCCACCAGTTCGCCGATCGGCCGTCTTTCGACACGCGCCTTGAGCCTGAGCCGATCGAGCCGGCCATGGATCGTGCCGAAGTCCGCGTCGGCGGCCACGATCCGGTCGATGCTTTCGATCGGCAGCGGAAAGCCATGCTCGGCCGACCATTCCAGCACGAACCGCCGCCGTGCCGCCTCTTCCGGCGGCGTCATTTCCACGATCAGCCCGCCGCCCAGTTGCGAGAGCAGCCGCAGGTACCAGCCATCATCGGCCTTTGGCACCGCCCCCGCCGCCAGAACCATCGCCCCGCCCGAATAGCCCAGCGCGTCGATCGCGAATTCTAGCTCTTCCTGGGCCCGATATTGATCCTTCAAGCCTTCCAGATTGTCGAGGATCACGAGATCCGCCTCGCGCAGAACCGTCCGCAGTTCGCCATACTCAGTAATCCGCGACTCATCGTCAGGCAGATAACGATAGCGCCGGGCATCGGCGGTCGGCTCGCTCCAGGGGCCCCGCGTGCGTTTGCGGATTTCGTCGACCCACTGCCGGACCGTGGGACCGTCGGTGTCCGTGATCAGGGCATCCGCCCGGTTCCTGGCGAAAGCTTCGGCCAGCTTCCTGAGCAGCCGTGACTTGCCGCTTCCTGAAGGTCCGACGACGAGCAGGGGGGCGAAACCCGCCGTCTCGCCCGCGGCGATCCGCTCGATCACGGCGGTCGCCAGCTCATTGCCAGGATGGGTCAGGAATTTCGGCAGTGACATGCGTTTCCGTGATTGACCGTTCGGCGGCAAGCCCGAAGTTCGTTTGGGTTCTGATCGGCCTTAACATTCATGTCATTATCGGGTTTCGTACGAATTGGGGAAGCGGCAGTCCTGGGCCAATACCATCCCATGATCGATCCGATCGGATCATTCCGCATGACCGTCACGATCGATGCATCGCATCAATCAGCAGGCATTTGCGGAAATGGCATCATCCTTGAGAACCGAATGGTCAAATTCATTCGAACCGTCACCGGATGTGCTGGACGAAACGGACAATTCGTGGCCTTGACATTCGTTCCCGGGCCAGTCAGTTTGGGGTCAAGCGTCAACTTCGCCTGGTTGCCCGATTTCGTGCCAGGCCGATTCGAACCCATCGAACAGGACCATGACGATGAACGATCCGATCTCGAGACGAACCGTTTCCCGGCGGCTGGGCGGCATCGCCGCTTCGGTCGGAATCGGTTCCGCCGTTCGTGCCCAGTCCGCTGGCGATGACGCCAAACCGGCCATTCTCGGCGGCAAACCGACACGCACCAAAGGCGCCGGCTGGACACACTGGCCCATCATCGGCGACAACGACGCCACGATGCTCAACCAGGTTCTTAAGTCGGGCCTGTGGAACCGGCTCAGCGGGCCAGCCACGCCGAAGTTCGAAGCCGCCTGGGCCGATCGCCTCGGCGCCAAACACTGCCTGGCCAGCGCCAACGGCACCAGCGCCCTGATCATTTCGCTGGCTGCGCTCGATATCGGCCCCGGCGACGATGTCATCGTCCCGCCTTACACCTTCGCGGCCACGGTCAATGCCGTGCTGCTGCATCATGCCCTGCCGGTGTTTTCCGATACCGACATCGACACGTTCCAGATGGACGTCGCCAGTGCCGCGAAGCTCGTCACCGACCGCACGGCGGCCCTGATGCCCGTGCACCTGGGCGGATCCGTGGCTGACATGGACGCCGTTCTCGCCCTGGCCAAAGAAAAGAAACTGCGCGTGATCGAAGATGCCTGCCAGTCGCCCCTGGCCCAGTGGCGCGGCAAGCACGTGAGCACCCTGGGCGACATGGGCTGCTTCAGCTTCCAGGCTTCGAAGAATCTGAATTCCGGCGAAGGTGGGGCCGTGCTCACGAACGACACCGACCTGTTCGAAGAAGCCCGCAGCTTCCACAACAATGGCCGGGCCAAACCAGGCTCAGGCGTCAGCGGCTATGGCCGCAACGGGGCCAACCTGAGACTGACCGAATTTCAATCGGCCATCCTGCTCGCCCAGATGGAACGGCTGGAAAAGCAGTCGCAGACACGCGAATCGAACGCCGCCTATCTCACCGAACAGCTCAAGGCCATTCCCGGCATCACACCGGCGAAGATGGTCGACGGCTGCACGCGCAACGCCTACCACCTTTACATGTTCCGTTACGACACCGAAGGCTTCGAAGGGCTGCCGCGGGAACAGTTCCTCAAAGCCATGACGGCCGAGGGCATCCCGGCCAGCTCCGGCTATTCGCCGCTGAATAAGGAGCACTTCCTGCAGGTGGTACGGACGAACAAGGGCTTCCTGAGGATCTACGGCGAAAAGGACCTGAACGACTGGTACGAAAAGAACTCGCAGCGGCCGACGAACGACAAGCTTTGCACGGAGGCCGTCTGGTTCACCCAGAACATGCTGCTGGGGCCCCGGTCGGACATGGACCAGATCGCCGAAGCGATCCGCAAGATCCGGCGGCACGCGGGGGCACTGAAACAGGCGTGAGTCAGAAATAAGGGCCGGCGGCCATTTCCTTGGTCGTTCAAATAATGAATCGACCCCCGGCCCCTTTGTGGGGACGCCGCGATACCTCTCTTCGAGGAAGCTAGGCAGGTGATATAGTCGTGAAAGTCCCAAACTTTATGCAGTACTATCTCGGCTTTCGCACTTTTGATTCGAAACCTGATTCGAATCTGCCATCTGCCTGACGATCGACTTCACGCCT